>Ga0315279_10009816_pt1 | contig 11341 bp, 16 predicted proteins | sample YL17G06_20_MG_FD_203694 | JGI IMG/M metagenome (GOLD analysis project Ga0315279, IMG submission 203694) | Sediment microbial communities from Yellowstone Lake, YNP, Wyoming, USA - YL17G06_20 | ecosystem: Environmental > Aquatic > Freshwater > Lake > Sediment | place: USA: Wyoming | collected...
CTCTGGCAGAAGCACATGCGGCCACGGATTCCCAAAAGCGGCAATTTGGCGATAGAAATGTCCGAGGATGCCAAGAAAAAAATGGTAGAAGAAATAGACAAAATTATTGAGGCATACAATAAGACTAAAGTTTAAGATATTGAATATTTATTATTTGAGCATTATGAAATCCAAATCCTCAACATACGTTGAGTAAGCCGTAACAACTGAGCGCTCCCGGATCCGCTTCCTTTCGAGCCTAAATTCTACAGTGACGTAGCCGTAGAGGTTCTGACCTTCAATGACCCTGCCTTTCGTTCCTTCTCGCACGTAAACAGTGCCTTTCTTTGCCCAGAAGGGCTCAAATACGTGGAGGCGGTGGGATTGACCGAAATAATTTCCGCAAGACATATTGTTTATTGTTCAGGTATAATATTTATAGCTCTCTTGCGCCGGCTGGGGAGAGTCCCACCTTTGTGGTTACCATCAACCCCCCCTTTTGCTAACAGCCGGCTTTTTGCTCAGGGGATTGACAGCGGCGGGATGAAAGGTTTTTAATTAGAGCAAAGGGAGGTTAGACGTGAACATAACTAATTGGATTCAAGCAATTTCGGCAGGCGTGGCAGCAATCGTCACAATCGTGCTGGCGCGGATTACTTATATTTATGTCCGAGAAACAAAGAGGATGGCTGCCTCAATGGAAACCCAGACTGCAATAATGGCAGAGAATTATGAAAGGAATATTGCCCCAATTTGCAAGCCACACTTCGTTTCCAGTGCGACAAGCAAAGAGGAAACAAAAATACGCTTCATAATCTTAAATTATGGTAAAGAAATATTTTATGTCATCAAGATTATCACACGAGTATGGAACATAGACAACCCTCAAGTGGTCCTTCAGCAACATGAGCAGAATGAAAATATTATTGCTCTGCCCAGGTCTGAATTCCCTGATGCAAGAATAATTTTACCATTCAACCCAGAAGTATCTCGTTACCATCCTGATAGAGAGAAAAAAATTAAATGGGAATCCATCTTTATTGTCAAGGATATCAAGGGGCGGGAACATTTCTTTCCCGCAGGGATGCGCTCGCTCTTTTAAAGACTATTTATTATATATTTCTCTTCTGCTTAATTCGTCTTTACGGCGGGCTTCTTTTCCTGTTCCGATAAACCGCCTCTCTTTCAATTCTTCATCTGACCAGTCTTTGAACTCTCTTTTGATATCGTTTGCATAATCGAGCAGGACTTCTTCTGGAGTGTCATACTGAGTTTCTATCTCATATTCATCTGGGCAATCTTTTGGACTCCACATACCCAGCCAATATTTTAATCCTGCAGGTGATATTCTTCTCGCGAAATAGACTCTAGGATAAACATCAGGGTCTTTTACTACGCCATCGTTCGAGCAATTCTTAAGATTAAGATTGCCCAAATCTACTGTTGGCGGTTTAACTTTTCTGAAGTTTTTTATCATTTGTCTGTTCCTATATTTAATAAGACGCTAAAAATATTAAAATGTAGCAAGTTCATTATTTTAATGTTTCAATCTCCCTCTTAAGCCTCTCAATCTCCCCGAGTTTCCGTTCTCTCGCTTTTTGCTTAAGACGCGGGTAGATTTCTGATTTGTACGGCTCCATGAGCTCGACCATGGCGGTGTTGATGTCCCTATAGTCATCGCTGTTGAGCCAGTAGGTCATGCCGTACTCGATAGAGATGCAGCCCTGCTCCCTGTCAAACTGCTTTATGAATTTCAAAGTGTCCTCAGGATCCTCAAAATAAGTGTCGTAGAAGCCGCCTTGATTATAGTGGGCAATAAAGGAGCAGTGTTGGATGAGATGATTATAGAGACGCTTAGTAAACCTAGCTTTATTGAAATCAGCTGCAATGAATCGTTGCCAGTCCTTGAGGACTTTTTCTTTTTCCTCGGCGGGCATGAAGCGGGTGGATTTCATGGAAAGTCATCATCCTTGTCGTATATTCCTATCGTCATGGGCCTGAAGAGGCGGTGAGTATTGGGAATCGTGTCGCCTTCCTTGTAGCGCTCGAACACCTTCAAGCCCTTCATCTTATGATACGCGCATACGAGCCCCCATTCGTTCCAGACGCTGTCTCGATAGACTTTTCCTTCTTCATCTACGAGGATATCATTGCACGAATCGCAGACCAGGAAGGGTTTTGGGATTTTGATGTATTCGGGGATGGGGATCGCCTGGGTAATATTTGACAAGAAAAAGATAAAAGGTTTTAATTTAACGAAGGAGAGTAGGGCAATGACTTTCTCAAGAGAACTTATCCCCCGATTAACCTATGCAAAACAAATGTATCTTCACGGCTACGAGCATGGCAAGTGTCCTGGATTCCTGAATAAATCTCTCGCTATCATATCTATCGACGGGGCAATAGAGCGATTTCTTTGGACAATTATCACAGAATTCAACGTAGGCTCAAAATTATCTAAGGAGCCCAAATTCCCCGAATTATATAAAGTTGCAGATGATGCCGTAGGAAATAAGCTTCCATTAAAAACTGAAGTGCAAAAGATTCATGCTATTAGAAACGGCGCACAACACCAAGGGACGATTCCTTCTGAACGAGATATCGAGAGTTCGCTCATTTATGCCGAAGATTTTCTGTCGCAGGGCTATTTAGTTTGCTTTAGTATTAAATTTAATGAAATATTCCTTTCGGATCTCATAATTGATCCTGAACTGCGCGCACAATTAAAAAAAGTGGAAGACTACTTGTCTAAGAAAGATTATGAGAATGCTGCAAAAGAAGCTGCATTAACATTTGACACTCTCAAAAACAAATACACGCAATATTACGCTGATGTTTCATTCAAAAGGGGCTCGTTTTTAATTACAGACCTTTTATACTCTGTTTTTGATTTAAAAAACCCGTCGAAAGAGACGTGGACAAGAGTGAAACCCTTTGAAAAAACAATCGTCAGTCTTCTGGATGAAATAGATCGCATTAATGACAGAATTTACGCGATAAGTCTAGGCGCAAATATGCAAGATTACCTTTTCTTTCGCAAAAATACTCCGCGAGCCAAGTTAACGATGAATGGGTTTCGGTTTGACTCTCCCCAACCGATCACATATTCCGAAGAAAAGACGGTCAAAATACTTAATTTTCTTCAAAACATAATCATTCACTGGGAATCACTAAAAGCGTAAATATCTCTTCACATCCCAATAAGCGGTCTTCCAACTTGGGCTCCAATATATTCGGGCGCATTTTTCAATTTATCACGTGGACATCCGACTAAAATGTACGTAAAGGGGAGTACTAACTAATTAATGTTAAATGGCGTTTTCCAGGGAGGGAACCATGAATCACGGCAACGTATCTAAGGAACTTGCGCAGGGGTTGGTTGAACTAAAGAAACGCATAGAAACTGCCAAGATCCCGTCTTCCAAGATAGATGAAACGCTCAATATCGCTACGTGGAATATCAGGGAATTCGGAAAAAAGGCGCGTTCCAAAGAAGCCATACATTACATAGCAGAAATACTCGGACAATTTGACCTAATCGGGATTGTAGAACTTCGCGATAACCTGAGTGATCTCGGCCGTGTATTGGAGATCCTGGGCCCCACCTGGAAGACCGTCTATTCAGACATGATTCCGGACTCCGGAGGGAACCGAGAGCGCCTCGCCTTTATCTATGACAATCGCGCCGCAACATTCAACGGGCTTGCAGCCGAAGCAAACGAGCCCCGCAAGAAGATGGGCTTCGAGTACCTCCCATCCGAATCCTTCTGGCGCGCTCCATATATGGCCTCTTTTAGGTCTGGAAGTTTCGATTTTATCGTGATCAGCGCGCATATCCGTTGGGGAGACAGCGTCGAAAAGCGCACGGAAGAAATCGGGCGTTTAGCGGATTGGATTGAAGCAAAGAGAAGCGAAAAAACAAACGAAGACAAGGACCTTATTTTAATGGGGGATTTCAACATCCCCTCCCGGACTGATGCTCTCTTTAAAGCCATATCAAAGCACGGGCTCATGATTCCAAAAGCCTTGACGGGCGCGCACGGCACGAACCTCGAAAAGGACAAGCGTTACGACCAAATCCTTCATTATCCGATCTACCCCGAAAACTTCACGAATGCGGGCGGGGAACTGGATTTCTATATAGACGAAGCGCACATAAAAGAACTCTTCCCCGATGGCATGAAAAAAGCAGACTTCACGTATCAGCTCTCGGACCATCTTCCGCTTTGGATACAAATCAACACGGATATTGAAGGACTGCGACTTGAGCAGATTATTCGCGGCTGACATCGTTAACTAAAGGGGGGGGGATATCATGATTAAAAAAAGAATTCTGATTGGCTTTTTGCTGATTGCGAGCTTTTCGGGGATGTTGTTTTCACAGACATTATATGATGATCTACGCAATATATTGCTCCGCGATAAGCTCGCCGCAATTGAACTAATTAGATCGAATCTTGCGATGATGGCATCAAAAGAGCTGAGCAACACTTTGACAAAAAATAAAGCATTGATGACAGAAACTCAAAATGCAGCCCTAAAAGACATGTTATCCGATTTGGACAAACAAGAAACTGCAATCAAGGCTGAGATTGCAAAAATAAAGTTCAAATCAATAAAGCTCGGGGGAAAAATCGATTTCAAAAGTGAAAAAGGAACTTCCATCGGCCTAAATATGGAATATGCTTGGCAAGTATGGACGTTTCCCAATTTCGCGGATTTATCTCCGGCAATTGCGGTTGATGTCAAGAAAAACGATATTTCTACTTCATATGAAGCGACAGTAGGATTAAAAGCTGATTTCCCCAAGCTCCTCGGAATATTCTATCCCTATCTGAGAGCTGGGTTCGGGGGAAAAATTCCCGGAGGAGAGAAACCTAATTCAGCAATTATGAATTTTGGGGGCGGATTTGGGTTTAAATTTGGGCCGGACTCGAAATATTGCATAGAACCTGAATTGCTATTTTCCTTAGCTAGCAAGCCCATTTATTTTAATGGAGCAGAAAGTACCAGGCATGATTTGGCATTAAATATGGCAATTAGATTTAATTTTTAACAAACTGCAGCATTCCAATTCGAGATATATTTGCCTAGTTTATTTTAATCGTTTTCTTGATTGATTGAGGCGGGTTCGGAAAGTTTTTGTTTCTTAACTTCCCATACTTTCGGGCTCAGGCATTCTAACTCGGCCTTCAAGAACGTTCCCCGTCCGTTGATTCTTTCCCGATGGAGAAAGGTCCGCTCTGATGGACGATGTATTTTTGAACCTCGGCCCGTGGATAAACCGGCTCGATCGCCGCGGAGCTCGCCCTTTCGGCTGATTACCGCTTAAATATACATATATCGTGGGAAAGATCTGCAGTGACTAACTCCCATCCTTGCTCGCCAAGTTTATTTAATATTTCTCCTATCTCTTCATAATCACGTGGTATACGTACAGCTGTGTATTGAAATTTTTGCGCAGCGGAAAATGAGGAGTCAAAAAAGGAAGTCGCTGTTAAAATACTAATAATTAATAATATTCCCAGAATCACAATCGTAATTTTTGATAGATGCTTTTCCGTGTTCATGAAAAATCCCTCCTTTCTCCTACTTTAAGGTTTAAATTTGTCTTTCTATTATAAATTTATAATCTGAATCACGATTTGCTGTCAATATGCTTCCTGTATAAGCTCAAGTTCAATGTTGGCTTGCTGCTATGCAGCGAGCACGTCGCTCGGAATAGACCCGTAAAGGAAAAAATAATTTGTTTTGAACATCTATTTATTCTTAAGAAATGAAATTATCGAATAAAAAAGCCCGTAGACAAAAGCCAAACCAGTAATTGCAAGAAAACCGCCAAACACGCCAATTGTTCCTCCTTTTTTTGCCAAGGAAATGCCAATACCTAGAAATATAAAAGCAAGTCCCCCGAAAAAAATTGTATATCCAATCAAAACAAGAAGATTAAACCAGAATGATGCTGTTTTTTCAAAAAACTTAACGAGAAGGCCTATCCCTGCAATTATAGCTGCCGCAATAAGAATTGACTTAATCATTGTTTTAATAAGACTGTTTGTTTTAACTCCCCCTGCTGTTCACAATTATCAGTCTAATGTCATTTATCAAAATGTCAAGCCAGGGTCTTTAGAGAATTTATTTCACCCACACCCCTTCGCAAACCTGTGCATTCTCATGAGCGCCTCGGCGTGCTTTCTTGAGTTTCCGTGGATGAGCTTTCCGCATGAGCATTTAAGGGTAGTGGGGGAGTAGGGCATAATAGTCACTTTAATTATTATATATTTCCTCTGAGAGTGTAATTTCTCTTCCATGCACTTTTATCAGCCCATTTCTCTTTAGGATTGCCAGGTATGTTCCGAATGTTCCTGAGTTTGATGAAAAGCCGGTCTGCTCTCCAAGGTCTTCTTTGCTTATAGGATCTGGGTAACAATCCGCGATTACCCTCAGCATTCGCGCCGGTCCGCCTTTCAAAATGCCCGTCCACATCTTAATCAGGCTTTCCGGGTCAGTCGGCAATTCAGGAACGTCCCCGACTGATTGCATACCTTCTTCGGTAGCTTTGAAAGAATCTCCATGTCTTTCTAAATAACCCTGTCGGATCAGCGACGCTGTATAAGTACCGAAGGTTCCGCTTCTATATGATAGCCCTGCGATGGTGGCCATTTTTGCCTTAGTAATGGGGCTTGGATAGAACATGGTTGCCGCCTTGAGCATCCTGAGGGCTCCGCCCGTAATGCTCTCTCTGTTTTCAAATGAATGTGTTTCTCCATCCAAGCTTACGGATGCCCGAGCCTCTTTATGGATTGCCTGTCGTAAGATTACGGGGAATGACATTATTCTTGGCTGAACAGTGGGCATTTTTTCTATCGGCTGAATATTTATTTTCGCTCCGGCAATCTTTGCAATCTGAATTACTCTATTCTGGAGATCCTTGTTTGCGAATTCAATCCTCCTAATATGATTTTGGAAGGCTGATTGATTTTCTCTCGCAGCTCTGTCATAAGCGCCCCTGACTTCCTTTTCCATTCTTTTCTGGTATTCGTCTTTTATCCGGGAAAGTGATTTATCATCTAGCTGAGGCTTCTGGGTTTTCACCTGAAATTCGAGTTCTCTAACCCTTTTTTGCAGAGCTTCCTTATCAAGCCTTTCTTTCTCGGCTTCTTTAGGCAGTTCTGATAATTTTGTCAGCATGCTTTTAATCTGCGGGGTGGGAGGTATGGGCTTTGCTTTTATGTCCATGCCTACCTTCGGGTGTGTTGTTTTGGGTTGATTGATTTTTACTTTGTGAACATGATGCGGATTGACAGCAGTCCCCAATGCGTAGAACTCTCCGGGTTTTAAATCCCTTAAGGTGAGCATGTCGGTTTTTGACGTAAATCCCAGTTCTTCGGCTGCCCGCTTCATGTCAATATCCAGAAATGTGCGGCCGATTAATTTAGAGTTGCACTCCGCAGCTGCATCTTTATGTAATTTTGCAATCCGCTGAGTAACTAGAAGACCCGAAAAGCCTCTTTTGCGCCCTCGTGTCATCAGGTCAATCACGGCCCAAGTGGAATCTTGTTTTTCTTGCTGGCCACAGTAACCATGTGATTCTTCTATAACGACTAAACATGGATGCCAATATTCTTTTGGGAGTTCCATGAGCGCCGTCAAAAAGTTTTTTACATAGGTTATTCTCTCAGGCTTTTTTAGATCCGACATATCTATAATGGTGGAGACTTTCAGCTCCATTATTTTCTTTGGCAAGAGCGGTGCGGCTTTCATGCTAATTGGGATGTCTCCTGAATTCCCGCCAATAAGAAGAACGTCATATTTTTCTCTTAATGTGAAATACTCGCCTTCTATATCAAGAATTATGAACATGACCTTATCGTGAACTTCTTCAAGAATGTTTCGGACTACGACTGATTTCCCCGAGCCAGAGTTTCCCTGGACGAGCAGTCTCGAATCTATTAATCGTTCCAAGTTAATTTTTGCGCCGATGTCTATGGTTGCCATCAAATCGCCTCGCTGGGGTGAGTTGTTTGCCTGTTTTTCAGTCTGGTTAGCATGCGGACTGTTTCGTCTATTATCCTGTTCATTCGCCCCAGCGTTTCGGGGTCTTCCTTGTCGGCACAGGATTCGGCTATCTTTATGGAGTCCTGCAGCATCTTCATGTCCATGATGAACGCCCCGAGCGTGAAGTGCGGGCTCGTCTCCTTTATGCTGGCTATCATCCTGTCCCTGCGCTCTATGGCGGCGTTTACAGCAACCATCGCAGCGGTTCTTAGTTTAAATTTTGTCAGTGTGAAATCGTTGCCTCTTAATCCATTCTTCCACTGCTTGTATGCTGTCTTGATGTCCGAAAACCTTGCGTGAACAAACGCCCTTGCGACCCTCATCTGGTCCTTCTTGGGTATGAACGAGAGCTGGTATATCTTATCCACACTGAATTGCATTCTGGTGCCTTTGTCTAAAATGTTCTTGGATATTATGTATCTTCTCGCTTCTGCGGTCAGGTTCTGGAAAGCTATCAGCCGCATGGCCATGTTGTGGGTTATGCCCATAGAATCCGCTATGTCTATTATTTTTTTCTGCACGTCGTTGAGCTTCTGGTGCGACGAATGCATGTATATGTAGGCATTCTGCATCTGCCTGAACGCTTCGTTGTAGTCCTTTATGCCGCAGTACTTCTTTATGAGGTTGTATAGCCCGTCCGACTCCTCGAATACATTCAGGTTCCTTCGCATGATGTTCTCGACGGCGTTTATGGTGTCAGTGTCTTTCGGGTTTGTCTTCAGGATGATTATCTCCTTATTCACCTTCAGGTCTTTCTTTCCTATGAGTTTGCATGCCATCCAGCGGCAATGCCCGGCGACGATCGTCCCGTCCTTCAGTGCCAGTATCGGATTCAGTATCCCGTATTTCTGTATGCTTTTCCCCAAGTCCTTTATGTATTCCTTGTCGTATTCCTTCCTTATGTTGTGCGGATGCGGCTTCAGTTTTGATATTTTTATTTTCTTCATTCATAATCGCCTCTACACCCCAAACCTTTTCACAACATCTCTCATGCGTCCGCGACCAATAACTGTAATCTTTTTTCCCTTCCGCCTGAGCTGTGTTCCAAGAGCATAATAAGCATGCAGGCATTTTTTGGGCATGATATCAAAGACCTGCTCTGCAAATTTTCCTCTCTTATTGATTCCCACGGTCCAGGCTTCGTGTTTGATGCCACAAGGGCAGGTAAATTCAACAACGTTCATGTTCTCACCAATCTAATTTAAAAGTTCCACACTCACTGCATTTATTATTTTTTATTTCCTTTCCACATTTACCGCATTGCATTATTTTTCACCTTCTTTTTCATGGCTTGAATTTTCTGTTTAATTTCCAACCTCTTCTTAATTCATCTTTCCAAATGCCTTCATAATGCCCTTGCTCTTCAGTGGCTATGACATAACCATCTTCTATTGTTTTTCCATATTCATTTACAATTACTGCCCTTTTTGGAAATCCTTTACATAGTTGTCCATCTTTATATCTGAATTTAACCCATAATACTTTATCGCCAAACTTGAATTTTTTGCTTGCCATGATCTCACCATCTCGACTTCTTCTCCTTCGAGAGATTTGTAATATTTCCATTTCTCAGGGTTGTAGCTTCTGATTGTTGTGAAAAGCTTTTTGTCCTCAAACATGAGCAGGAGGACTATCAAATCGGTTTTGGGCAAAGGGTATTCCCCGGCGTCATAAGTCGTATCGTAGGCTATGAAGCATCTGGACAATTCGCTGAAATGAATCTTGAAGCACTGAACAAGCACGGCTTTGAAGGGGAGCTTTGCGCCTGCGAATTTATAGTATTCGTGGCTGAATTTGATTTGTGGGGTTTTCATGGATTCGCCTCAGAAAGCCCATCGTCTTTAGGCTTGGGAGGAAGTGAGGCTTTTCTTTTAGCCTCTTGAACTTCTTCATAAGTTTTTTCAAATACATCGGGTTTACAGGGATAGAATTCACCATTGACTCCTTCGATTACCCAATCACCGATATTTGCCGTCATAATGCCTTCAAGTGTTTGAATATTAATTGGTCTGGCTTCGTTTCTGAATGCTCTTATCACAACAGGCTTTTTTCTATACTGCCCACCAAGCATATCCATAATATTTTTTAATTGTTTGCTATCTTTCTCATTGCTTCTATCAAATGTTTTGTTTTCCATATTCTCAACCTCTATTCGTTGAAAGTTTTCCAATAAACGCTTATTGTACTTTTCTTCCATAGGTAAGCTTTGTGCAGTTTTTCTATTGCTTTAGTTTTAGTGTATCCTAACTCTTTCAAGCGTTTTACTTGTTTTGCCAATTCAATTTTATCTGCGTGTTTCATCGCCATATCTCTAACCTCTCAAGATACCCCGCCCTTCGCTTTATATTCGGAATCTATTTTGAAATTGATTAATTGATTGTGCTTTCTTACTCTTCTTCTGAAGTCCTTTATTTGATCTGAAGTCCAATGAAGCGGCTTGATGTTGGGACTCAGTTGGTTGTCAAACCAGCAATCAGCTATTTTGACATTCCAGACCTTGCAAATGTCCATTTTGCTCAGGCATGCCTCAAAGGACGTTTTCCAGTTGCATATCATAAAAATCATGATGCTGCTCGGCTTGTATCCGGCTTTTGTTAACATCCGAATAGAATCCTTTATTGCGTATTGGTCTTCCAGACCGAAGTCCCACGCTAAACGAATATTCTTGAACCTGCTCTTAAATAACGCCTCAGAAATTTCCTGTGTCAAAAACCGAAAATCAATTCCGCATATCAGTTCATAATAAACGACTTTATTGTTAATCCTTTTTGACCCAAGATCCCTTATTATGTTCAAGGCTTCAGGCTTGCATAGAAGGTTCATGTCCATAATTTTGACTTTGTTCCTAACGATCTCCGGCATCCCAAATATTTTTATTTCAGTTGGTTCTGCACAATAAGGATGATTCCAAGGGCACCCTTCAGTTATCCTGATCCACTGCTCAGTATCATTAAATTTATTATATGGGCCGTTGCTATACGGTTTTTCTAGTTGAACTTCTTTCATGCATCATCGCCTTCTCCTTCCCGAATACGGCCAATCCTTTTTAGGTATCTCCCATATCTTCGGCTTCAGGCTCTCAAGTTCTGCCTTCGAGAACGTGCCCCACTCTTCCTCGAAGCCCTGCACGAGCCCGTAATAGATTGTGTCATTTTTATATATTTTTTCGTCTATCACTGAGTCCTGCTGGTGGGAGATTTCGGTGGCAAACCAGTACCACCCTTGAAAACTTTCAAAAGCCTTGATTACCTTTTTGCCGTCTATGTACAAATCGTCATTCTTGGTTTTGAATTCGGGCATGAAA
>Ga0315279_10009819_pt1 | contig 11334 bp, 11 predicted proteins | sample YL17G06_20_MG_FD_203694 | JGI IMG/M metagenome (GOLD analysis project Ga0315279, IMG submission 203694) | Sediment microbial communities from Yellowstone Lake, YNP, Wyoming, USA - YL17G06_20 | ecosystem: Environmental > Aquatic > Freshwater > Lake > Sediment | place: USA: Wyoming | collected...
GACGGCTTCTCTTTTTTTGCGGTGGGGGAGGGGGTGGGACCCCCTCTGAGGCTGAGAGGGGTGGGGGTGGCTCTGAGATGAGGACGGAGGACGGTCAATGACTCGTACCCGAGATCGCCAAAGAAACTCGCGATCCCGGCGCCAATGACCGTCCGGTTCAGCCATGCCGGCAGCTTCATACGTGTAAATCGGGCAGGGATACCTGATAAATGCTGGGGATATTAACAGAGATACGTTTGTTCCGGAATGTGCGCCAACATCCAATCAATGCACAATCACGAACATGACTAAAGCAATCCCAACCCCGGCAATGACCACCCACAGAATTTCGGCACCCAGCAGAAGGGAGAGGAACGCTCCTGCCGCGAGGAAGCCGGGGAACCATGACCACGGAACTGCAAGAGCCAGCTTGACGGTCACACTCAGGAGCAGCCCCACAAACGAGAACAGGATGCCCTGAAACATTTTCTGGTACAGCTGAGAACTGCGCAGCCAGTCATAATAGGGTACCGTCCCGATCACAAAAAAAAATGACGGGATAAATATCGCTATCGTTGCGATAACCCCGCCCCAGAAGCCATAGGCAATAAAACCGACAAACGTTGCGGTGATAACAATCGGGCCCGGAGTTACCTGACCAAGTGCCAGCCCATTCATGAAAGTTGCACTGTCCAGCCATGAATGCACCTCGACAACGTCATGGAACATCAAGGGGAGTGCGGCAAATCCCCCGCCAAATGCGAACAGGTCAATTCTCGCCATCGTTGTGGCAAGGGCAAAGAGATCGGACTGGAGGAAATAAAGCACAACGAAAAAAATAACAGCCACGGCAAGCAGGATGAGGAATGATTTTTCCGGGCGCGGAAGCGTTGCAACAGGAGTTTCCTGTTTTTTATCAGGTTTCGGAAGAATGGTGATACCGAGCAGTGCCGCAAGGGCTATAACAATGATAGGATGCACACCCGCGAGAAAGAGTACCGCTGCGATCCCGGCAATAAGAAAGTGAATCCAGTGTTTGAGCGATGTCCTCCCGAATGAGACCGTCGCATAGGCAACCAGCGCCACAACGATAGCCTGTAACACAAGGAATAACGCTTTTACCGTGGGAAGCGCTGATGTTGAGACATAGAGTGCCGAGAGTACCATCATCAGGAGAAATGCAGGGAGACCAAAGCCCACAAATGCGGCGAGTGCACCAGCTGCACCCCGGATACGAAGGCCGACATAGGCAGTAACCTGCATTGCTGTTGCACCGGGGATAGCCTGGCAGAGTGCGACACCATCATCAAAGACCCCGCTGTCAAGCCAACCCTTTTGCCCGACCGCCATCTTCCGTATGTAGGAGACCATGGCAGGGCCACCGAATGCCGTGATTCCCAGCCGGAAAAACGCAAAAAAGATTGAAGCAAGCGAGGGGTGCTGCAATGCAGACGGTGCAGGTTGTTCAGCCATACGATATGAAAGTTATTGATTGACCTTGAGATAAGGATACGTGATACATCCTCTGATGATTGCTGCGGTTATTAAAAAACAAAAAAAACTACCACATCCGGCAGTCTTAAACCGTCGGAACGCTAAAACCGGTTACCGGAATAGCTGATTCATGTGTCGTTCGAATGCCAGCAGTGCGGGGAGTGTTGCAGCCACCTGGGACTTGTCCACATCATATACGCAGACCTTGGCGATAACCGGTTCGTGGTGAATAACCAGTACACCGGTGAAAAAACCACGGTCACTGTTGACCCGGACAAGATTGAACTTTTTCTTGACAGGAACATATTTACCGAACGTCCCGAGGCATGCCCGTTCTTCCGGTATGATACTGGTACAGCGAAGGGCTATTGTACCGTCCACCTCACCCGCCCGGAGATCTGCCGGGACTATGGCTGCTGGCGAATCCTGATCCTTACATCTGAAGGGAAACGAGCCGGGAGGATTATGGGCGAGCGGCATCTCGCGTCAGAGGATCCTTCCCTGACCCGGCTCTTTGAAGATCAGGTTAACGATGTGATTGAGCCTGACAACGCAGCCTGGGCTACGATGGTGATCCGTATCCTGACAACGGCAGGTTATACGGTGCGGACATAATAGCCGGGGTGACACCGGTTATGGAAGTGACAGGAGTGATCATGACTGAATTCCGCGGGATCAGAATGGGATGATGGAGCGGGAAGTCCTTTTACAATCCATTTTTACTGACATGCAAACAATCCTTGTACGATCGTATGAAAATTGCCGTATTCCAGCATACACTCAGTGAATCCCTCGGGTTCTTTGAATCGGTTTTTACTGAAAAAAAGATTCCGTTTGAATATATCCGATTGTTTGAAAACCCGGATAACCCGAGAACCGATGCCACGCATGCGATCTTTCTCGGAGGTCCGATGAGCGTGAACGATGAAGAGGATTACCCGTACTTACAAGAGGAAAAAGCGTTCATCCGCCACATGATAAAGGAAAAAAAGCGAGTGCTGGGGATCTGTCTTGGTGCCCAGCTCATCGCTTCGGCTTTCGGGGCGAAGGTATATCCCTATGTGCGCGAGATCGGGTGGCAGCTGATCTTGCGTGAACCAGCAAAGGAGGGGATCTTCCTCGCGTTTCCTGACCAGTTCCCCGTATTCCAGTTCCATAGTGAGACCTTCGAAATCCCGTATGGGGGAAGACTGCTCTGTACCGGAAGGGATGTGAAAAACCAGGCATTTTCGTACAGGACTGCGCTCGGGTTGCAGTTCCATGTTGAACTCACAGAGGCGATCCTCAGGGACTGGAGCCGGGATCTCAAACGTTTTGAGCGGGAAAAATGTGCCCGGGAGACACCCCGGTACCTTGCAGAAAGTAACCGGCTCTGCCAGATGATCGCTCTGAACTTTGTCAGCCAGTGATTGCATTCACGCGCAGACTACACGGTGAAACTATCCAAGGATAAAATACACGAATCCAATACAGAACTGGATAAAATGCGTCTGCGGCGATTTCAGAGCCGCATATTTAATCTCCTGATGTGTTCGGGCATCCCTCATGAAAACTGAAAAAACCGGAAACGCACAGAAAAAATTATTCCCAAAAGACCCCCGTTCCGGAATTTAAAATAATTTTATGAATGTTTTTCCAATCCGGCAAATTGAAAATCCTTTTATACCCCTTTATTTCCACTGGAGCGCGCGATAATTACAGCCCCGATTGCGTTATGCAATCCATATTGGCGGTTTTTATACCATCAGGATTTCGCATGGTTCCGCTTGTTTTTATGGGAAAGACCGCTTCTCATACTTCCATCCAAACGCTCAATTGCACCAGAAACAAGAATTATTTCTGACAATTCATACAGCCATGAAATCCGTCACCCTGCACAACAGCACGTTCTATAACTGCGATTGTATCAGCGGAGCACAGGCGCATATCCCGGACAATTCGGTTGACCTCATCATCACCGATCCCCCGTACGGCATCAATGGCGACACGCTCCACAAGCACTACAACAGGAACGAAGCGTTTGTCATCGATGGGTACGTAGAAATTCCTGAACCGGAGTACAGGGACTTTTCAATCAGGTGGGTGAAAGAAGCCGAGCGGGTGCTGCGCCCCGGGGGCTCGATATACATCGTCTCGGGTTATACCAACCTCTATCATATCCTGCACGCACTCCGCAGGACCGGGTTAAAAGAGGTCAACCACATCATCTGGAAATACAACTTTGGTGTATTCACCCGCCGCAAATACGTCTCGTCCCATTACCATATCCTCTTCTACGAACAGCCCGGCGGAGAACGGACATTCAATGTCGAATCCCGGTACGGGCTGAACGAAAAGACCAAAGATAACCGGTCGCAGAACAACGCGGACCGTGAGGATGTCTGGATCATCAACCGGGAATACAAGCCCGGGACGGTAAAAAACAAGAACGAACTGCCGGTGCAGCTCTTAACAAAGATGATCCAGTACAGTACAAACGAAGGCGACTGTATCTGCGACTTCTTCCTTGGTGGGTTCTCCACAGCAATTGCCGCCATTGGTCTCAACCGGAGGGCAATAGGGTTTGAGATCTCAACACCGATCTTTGACCAGAAGATCCCGGAAATCGCGGTACTGACCCCGGGATTTCTCCTTCCTTCGTTACGAACCCCCATCACGGGAACGCATGAGAATTCCCGGAAACCATGGACTACCGATGATATCAGGCACCTCACAGAAGAATACACCCGGCTCCTCAATAAGGGTCTGACAAAAAAGCAGATTATTGCCCGACTGGGTGTTGATCTCGGGCGCGGGCACTGGGCAATCGTGAAAGCCCTGAAGAATAACGGCCTCTGTGCAGAGAAGAAAAGGATGAAAAATGACGGTACCGGATGATCCCTCGTGGAAATATAAAGTCAACCGTGAATCAGGTGAATTTTTTATGTATGGTTTTTTTAATAACACACTGTTCTGAGATATATTGAAAAAAATAGTATTCGTTTTACGGTGACTACGGTAAAATATTGTATTTGTTACGTGCAACTTCCTCATATAATTCCTTTTTCAACTTTGGTAATATACTAACTGATACATTAAGTGATGAACGATACTGATTAGATAAGAATACCTGAGTTTCATTTTTATGAGATATTCTCTCTCCAGATTCCTCTCTTTCATCCAAATCTAAAATCCGTTGTCTAGCTTCTTCAGCTGTTTGGAGATTTGTGTAAAATACGTAAAGATCATATGGCAAATCTCCGTAAAAACCGAAAGAATCCCTCATAAATGTGTTATACATGGTTGATTTTGGAATGGGCGATTGAATTACTTTATAAATATACTTGTATTGATAATTTGTAATTAAATCTGGGGCATATGGAGTGCGTTTCTCGATTGAAGTATATGATTCATCAATTAAAGTATCATTATGTGCTTCCATTAATGGTCCTTCATGACCGATAATTTCAGTTAAAAATCCGTTAGCAATTTGATATTTTTCATAACGGTCTTGGACTGACCACATATGATAAGAAATCGCAAATGTTCCCAAGGATCCAATTAACGCGCCGATTAAAGCACTAAATATAATTTTTTTAATTGTATTATCATCAAGCCCATTCATATTTGGAATTTCATTTTTTTACATCATATTTGTATTCAATGCCACTTTTGAACTACGGCAAGGATTCTTCCTGCCCGCAGGTACCGGTCGACGAAACCTTAACAACCTTTCCAGCCAAAATTACTCGCACTATGTGGAAGGCAGTCGAGATCGATGCGTGGGTTGCAGGCAGGAAGGGAAGCCTGGAAGATGCGCGTGCCACCGTCACCGATATTATCGGGCGTGTACGAAAGGATGGCGACACCGCATTACGGCAGCTCTCCCGCCATGTACAGTTAACGGAGATTGCGGTCTCTGAAGAAGAGCGTGAAGCGGCATACGATGCGGTAGAACCAAAGATTGTCGAAAGCCTCATCGAGGCAGAAGCCCGCATCGAACGCTTCCACGAATTGCAGCGCCCACGAGACCTCTGGCTCCAGGAGATGGAGCCGGGCATCGTGCTCGGCATCAAGACCACGCCGCTCAACCGCGTGGGTCTCTACATCCCCGGGGGTCGTGCCGCATACCCGTCATCTGCCCTCATGTGTGCGGTGCCGGCACGGGTGGCAGGTGTCCCGGAGATCTGCACCTGCTCTCCGCCCCCCATCAGCCCCATGACACTTGTCGCACTGGACATCGCAGGCGTGACCGAGATCTACCGGTCCGGTGGTGCACAGGCAATTGCCGCGATGGCGCTTGGGACGGAATCCATTAAACCGGTCCAGAAGATCGTCGGTCCGGGGAACGTGTACGTAACGCTTGCAAAGATGATGCTCCGCGAGGACGTGGAGATCGATTTCCCTGCAGGTCCGAGCGAGATCGGGATTATCGCCGATGAAACTGCCGATCCCGCGTTTGTCGCCGCTGATATCCTTGCACAGGCGGAACATGACCCGAATGCTGCCTGCATCCTGATCACGACGGATAAAACTCTCCCGGAAAGAGTCGGGCGCGAACTTGCCGCACAGCTGAAAAAAGCCCCGCGAAAAGAGATCATCGAGCAGGCAATGAAGAACTCCGGGTATGCGGTGGTTGCCGATCTTGATGCCGCAATTGCTGCATCGGATGTTGTCGCACCTGAACACCTCTCGATACAGGTCGCTGATCCGCTCCTTGTTGTCACCCGGGTGAAAAATGCCGGTGCGATCTTTGTCGGCAGGTATTCAGCCGTTGCCTGCGGGGATTACGCAGTCGGTACCAACCATGTGCTGCCGACCGCAGGGTACGCGAGGATGTACTCCGGGCTCGATGTGCAGCACTTCTGCAAGACGGCATCTGTGGAGATGATCGACCGGAACGGGCTTGAGACGATTGGCGATATTGTCGAGACCATCTCAACGGCAGAAGGTCTCCACGCCCATGCAAACTCCGTCAGGATCCGGCGGAAGATCAATAGTAAGAAAAGTTAAACTGTTTTTATCATTTTTTTACTGGTTATCGCGGTTTCCGGTGCATCAAAGAGCACCCGATGATTCCCGCAATCACCAGTGCCGCTACCGGAATGATGGGTGAAATCGGAATTTCCGTCACCGGTTTATCCGAGGGCAGGAACCAGATATCGGCAGTCGCATGTTCCTCACGGACAAAACGCATCCGGTCCATCGGGGCGCTCACGACATAGACCGTATAGTTCCCGGGCTTGAGTTCACCAAGTATCACTGATGTATCCCACTTATATTCCCAGTCACCGGTTTTCATATTCACGGGTGCGGTGGTGAACAAACCACGCCCGGTGGGAATATTGAGGTTGTCGAGAGTGACCCCGCGGGGGTCAAGGTCATGACCGACGACAAAGAGGTACACGGCGATCGTGTTGATCCCGGATATGTTTCCCCTGAGTGTAACCGTATCGCCGATATGTGCCACATCAGGCGATGCATTGATGCTGATCGCTGTCGCACCGGCAACCGGCACCAGAAAGATGAGAAGCACCGCCGTGTTAATAAGAGCAATGCACCATCTCATACCGGTATCTTCTCCTGCAGATGCATAAAACATTGTCCTGAGTGTTAGAACTCCACCACCATGACCGCTTCCTCCTCCTTTTTCAGTTCGCCCATGAGGTGATCGGTGTCAAACTCATATACATCCCATGGATTGTACTTGTCATAGAGCTCGCATTTGTCCAGCACATCGACGAATTCTTTTAAAAATATCCGTGGGATCACGTCAACCCTGCCTCCAAACCGTGTCGTGATCTTCTTGATCATCGCGTGGATGAACCGGTGCGACACTCTCTCCCGGTCCACTTCACGGTACGCCTGCGAATAGACATCAATAACCTTGAGCGCGACCAGTTCGAGTTTTGCGGTATCAAATTTCGAAAGGGTGATCTGGGGCTGACGGGGGTTCCGGTACGAGTCCGTCTGCACTACACTGATCCGGTCATAGAGTGGCGGGACAGAGCGGATGCCCCGCGAACCGTCATACAGCGCCGGGGTTCCGGTAAACAGGAAGTAGCAGCGCGGCATCTCGCCCCGGTCAAGCGCGTCGATCACCTGCACGAGCGTGTGGTACCCCCGCTCGCGCTGGTTTCGCTGCAGACCCTGCGTGGTCTCCATCTCGTCAACGGCGATCGCAAGCCCGCTGTACCCTGCACCGTGGATGATAGCGACCAGCCCCCGGAGGAAGATAAAAGCGATGGAGTCGTCGATATCTCCCCGGATCCCTGCTTTCTGCTTGAAGTCCCTGCCGATGTTGGGTTCGGCGGCGAGCCAGCCGAGTGCTGCCTGTGCGAGCTGGAAGTCCCCGGCGTTCTGTGCCCTATAGTATGTACGCAGTGTTGCGGCGAGTGCAGTGTTCATCTCGGAGATGCCCCGAAGAGCCGCCTCGATCTCCCGCTCAGTCGCTGCTTCCAGTGCCGGGTTTTCTGTTGCAGTACCACTCACCGATATCAGACGTTCCTCGATCGCAAAGAGCCAGTTGTCTATGACGGTTTTTAACGCGTGCTCATCCTCTTTCGTGCGGAGGTTTGCACAGATCTGCTGGTATATCGCTTTTATCCTGTAGAGCGGTGTTGAAGAGGATATGACGACGTGGGAGGTGGCAAAACCCTTCTGGCTCGCGATCTCGAGTGCACGGGCGACAAGAAACGTCTTGCCGCTGCCGTAATCGCCCCGTATGAACTTCAGGTCTCCCCCGCTCTGTGCGACATAATCCAGCTGTTTTGCGATTACACCCTCTTCCACATCGAGCCCGACTGCGATCCGTTCGAGCCCGCTCGCCGGGACCGTTCCCCGCCGGAGGGCGTTTACAATATTCAGACTTTCGAGCCGGCGGCGGTCCATCTGTTCAGGTTCCGGAATATTCATAGACCTCTCCATTCTCACTGACACCTTTCTTTTCAATAAGCATAATTCCCTGTGCTGTCGCTTTTGCTACCAGCCTGTTGACTATCCCGACGACCCGCCGTGTCCCGAGCACCTTACGAAGATCCATCTCGCTCGCCTTCCGGTGTGACCGGAGGAACTCGACAATCTTCTCTTCCTGCTCGGTAAGCAGGAGCTGGTCGGTGATCTGTTGTACTGGTTGCGCCCGCTGTGCCGGTTTTTTTATGGTGCTGATATGCATGACCAGCCGGTCAGCTATAGACAGTTCCTTGCATGCCCGAACGAGCTGCAGGTAGTCCTCCAGCCGGATGGTGCGGGCGTGGGCAGGGATCACGTCAATCCCCGAAAGGCAGTAATATTTACACCCGGAGTGATCACCTTCGAGAAGGGAGTTTTCTGCCGCTACAAAAAATGAGACCGCAAGCAGTTCCATCTCTTCCGAGCTGAGCGTGGTCTGGTGCAGAACAAACTTTCGTATCAGCTGCGCAATCAGGCGCTTCATCCGGCGCATCCTGCCGTCCTTGTCGATAATGACCGTTGCTACGCGGCCGAGATCAACACTTTTTTTCACGTTTGAAAGGATATACAGCATCACTTTCTCGCATTCCCTCTCTTCGCCGTGGGAGGCAAGGAAGGTTGCATAGGGCAACCCGCCGGCAAGATAATCAGCCCGGTATGCCCGGTAGTACCATGACCGTGCCTCAGTGATCTCTTCCATGTCCTCGTAGAACCGTGCGGTCTCCCGCAGGCTCACAACATTCATATCACAGGAGACTCGTTGCAGGAACCGCGACAAGGCTTCTTTTCGGGAAAAATGAGATTTCAGGAACTCCCGGTACGTGCTGATGATCTGCCCCAGCATTAGGAGATCGTCCTTTGTTCCCAGTTCCTCCATGATCAGGGCTTCGTACGCGGCAAGTGCGGATGTGTCGTCACCCAGTGCCTCGAACAATTCGCATTCAGCCAGCCGGTGGCGTGGCAGATTTGCCTGTGACAGGAGCGATTTTATTGCAGCTAGTGCCCTCACGTACTCCTTGTTTGCCATGAGGACGAGGACATAATCAAAGAGGATATCAGGGTCATTTTCGTTGTTAAGAAACAGGGAATATGCGTCCAGCGATGCGGGGGTATCATACCGGGAGAGGGCGTAGAGGTACCTTCTCAGGATGGCAGGATCACGCTGCTCGCAATAGCACTTCCAGGCAGCCTCCGCGGCAGAACGATAATTCCCGGTCTGGCAGAGTGCGTCAAGATATTCAGGGCTTGTTGCATGCTCCGGACCGAGCGCCTTACAGGTCGCGATCGCCTCCTGCGGCTCACCGATCGCGACGAACACCCGCATCAGGCTCTTCACATCCCCGGGCTGTTTTCCCAGCTGCACAAGCCTTTTTAACACCGGGAGCGCTCCCCGGAGATCCTTACGCGAGACCAGGTACTCGGCATAACTGCGCAACGCGTCCTGGTTTGCCGGGTCGAAGTGGACTGCGGTCCCCCACTCGGCAATCGCCCCTTCATCACCCCGTGCTTCCAGCACCTTTGCGAGGTAGCTGTGGACATAGGAGGACTCCGGCATTTTCTGGGCAAGATCGCGGAAGAAGACTTCGGCATCCTCAAGTCTTCCCGTATAATAAAGGTTTGTTGCGGCAAGCACTTCGAGGGCGGGCTCTTTTACCGTAAGAAGGAGATGGTGGCAGACGTCGAGTGATTCCTGGTAACGCCCGTCTTCAAACAGCCTGAAAGCTTCTTTTTTTAAGTCTTCTTCCGGTAAGGGTATCATGGTTTGCCTGCGTGCAACCGGACCCTGACAAGTCCGGTGAGCATCCGTATCATATCGCGTTTCTTTACCCGCGAATCCCCCTTATTCTGCCATGCGATGGGAAACTCGCCAATTTTATATCCGGCGCCTAACAATCTCCAGAGGAGTTCCACATCGAATTCGAAGCCGCGGGAGACCATCAGGGGTAATACCTCATCAATAGCGGACTTTTTAAAGACTTTTGCGCCGCACTGGGTATCCCTGTAGTCAAGTCCGAAGACCAGCCGGATGAACACGTTGAATCCCCTGCTCTCCAGCTGCCGGAGCATTCCCTGCCGCACCTGGAGATGTGAACCCGGCACCCACCGGGAGCCAAACACCCCGTCATACGTACCGAGATACGAGAACAACCGTTTCACCTCGTCAAGACTTGTCGAGCCATCCGCATCCACATACCCGACAAGCGGTGCCTGTGCCGCCATAAGTCCTGCAATTACGCCCCCGCCTTTACCGAGCCTGCGTTCGAAACGGAGGCAGCGGATACGAAGCTCATTCCGTTTCTGGGCGATTTGCCCGACAATTTCAGCCGTTGCATCTGTACCGTCGCACACGACGATAAGTTCCCCATCAAATCCGGTGATGGTATCAAAAAAGGATACGATCCGTTTTTCCTCGTTGTATGCCGGGATAATAAGACTGTATTGGGTATCGGGTGAAGGAGACATGGCAGGGGTGTGGGATTCGTGTGGGGAGTCAGTCATGGTTCCGTATAGGAGGTGGTAAGTGTTCCGAGGTCACCCGGAGTACCGTGATGCAACCGAAAACGGTACATTTCAGTAACTGTAGGCAGAGAGTGCCAATAACATTACTGGTGAGCGCCAAGGTGTTGGGCGAGCGCGGAACCCTTCCGGTATTTTTCGGCAATTTTAAGTGCCGTTGCCCGGAGTGCGTTGTGCTCGGTGAGACAGCTTGCGGGTGGCGGGGCGTTTCTGAGGATTGCTGATGTATTCTCGGTCACCTGGATGAGTTCTGTTGCGATCAGGGCATTGAGCCAGATGAGATCGGCTAGCATCTCTCGTGTTTCATCTGTTTCCATACAGCATACGTCATGCGTGGAATGATATAGTGTTTTTTCATGACTGTTTGTAATATCTGAACTGTCCATGGTTTGTGCCTAACGAAAAGGTGAATGA
>Ga0315279_10009821_pt1 | contig 11333 bp, 8 predicted proteins | sample YL17G06_20_MG_FD_203694 | JGI IMG/M metagenome (GOLD analysis project Ga0315279, IMG submission 203694) | Sediment microbial communities from Yellowstone Lake, YNP, Wyoming, USA - YL17G06_20 | ecosystem: Environmental > Aquatic > Freshwater > Lake > Sediment | place: USA: Wyoming | collected...
CATTCAGCATCGGGGCCACCATATTTGCTGCACGTCCTATATACTCTGGCTCATGTTTATTGCCCAGGATGAGGACGTCAATCCAGACTTGTTGTTTTGTTTTATCGGTGACTGTTTTTCGAACAATGTCTTTAAGTTCCTCGTCGGTCACGCGTGCGGTTGGGGCCTCCACAAAATAATCAACATCCGATACATGAATGAAATTGTCGCCCCGGTAAGGATAGACCATATTCTCGTCTACCTCGGCGATAACCACCTTAGCCCGCGTGGCGTAGCTCTTCTTGTTCCACATATGCGGGCCGAAGCTGCAGAAGCCGTGTTTATCCGGAGGCGAGACGTTGGTCATGAAAACGTCGATGCCCCTGCGGCCATGCAACCTCTCCTCATCGCATAGCTTGGCCCGCAGCGACATCAGACAGGGTATGAATGAGCATATCTTGGCGTCATGAGAGGGTCGCCCTACAGGTCCCAGGAAGTTGATGGCACCGACGAAGAAATTCTCTTCGCAGCCTGGTTGCAGCCAGCAGGGGTCGAGCCAGGGGGCGTTTATCTCGAGGTATACATTCTTTAGCTCGTCTTTGCGAGCTCCAAGGGCTAAGGGCACAGCAGTGGGATGCGCAAAAGGTAAAACAACCCTGTCACCCGACTTGACCGCCTTGGCTGCCTCATCAGCCGGGACCGTTTTTCTCTTGTAGTCCTCTTTCCAGTCCCTTTTATATTCTTTGCGCTGATTGACGTCCGTTGACTTCATTTGCAACCCCCTGCGCGTCGAAGACTCAAAAAACTACCTCCAGAAACGATGCAATGTATTGAAAGAGAGAAGGCAGACCTGTTCCCTTTGAGCGAAGCGACACGAGCCGGGCGGGAATCCCCTTATCGGTGCCTGATGCATCAGCTCGTAAACCAAGCCCCCTCCCTATCCGGAGCGGAGCAAAATAGCGAAATTTGCAGAAAACCGAACGAATAATAGTTGAGTCAGGTGAAAGAATCGTACCCATTCGCCAGATTTTTGTCAAGCTCGTACGCGTTGTTGACCCTGAGTTGGATAAGGTCTAAAATTTAGCACATCGGCATAATCGGTTCTTAAGGGAGGTTCTATGAGCGATTTGGATATGATGAAACAGAAGATTTCCGAGATTGATGAGTTGAGGGGCAGGCTGAGGCAGGGTGGCGGCGCTGCTGAGGTTGAGAAGCAGCACAAGAAAGGTAAGCTCACGGCGCGCGAGAGGGTAGAGAAGCTTCTCGACCCCGGCACTTTTCAGGAGCTTGACCTTTTCGGCACGCCTATGGCTACAGCCTTCGATATCGATAAGACGGAAGGTCCGGCGGATGGTGTTGCCGTAGGGTACGGTCAGGTAAATGGACGCCCTATCTATGTCTGGTCGCAGGATGCCACCGTTTTCGGCGGGACATTGGCTAACATTCATGCCCGCAAGATTAGCGGGGCCATGGAAAAGGCCATTCATGCCCGGATCCCTATCGTCGGCATCATCGATTCCGAGGGCGCTAGAGTCGAGGATGCCATTCAGTTTTATCGCTTCTATTCTCCCGAATCCCTGGTCTATTTCCAGACCATGGCCTCGGGTGTGATCCCGCAAATCTCTCTGATTATGGGGCCGTGTGTGGGCGAGATGGCAATCTCTGCATCTATGGCGGATTTCGTGTTCATGGTCAGAAAGACCAGCTACATGCATATAGCTCCGCCGCCGCAGGGCAAGACCTCTGAGGAAACGGGCGACCCTTCGGGGCACTTCCGCAAGACGGGATGCTGCGATTTCCTGGCCAAGGACGAAAATGAGTGCATAGAGAACTGCCGCAAGCTGCTGAGTTATTTGCCCTCGAATAATAAGGAGAAACCGCCTGTGGTGGACACCGGCGATGACCCCAATCGCAGGGAAGAGGAGCTTTTGAGCGTGGCTCCTCTTGATACAAATAAGCCGTATAGTATGACCAAGCTGATATCACTGGTAGTAGATAAGGGCGAGTTCCTGGAGGTGAAGCGGCAGTGGGCGAACAACCTGATAACCGGCTTCGGCAGGTTGGCTGGGCAAACAGTGGGTTTTATAGCTAATAATCCCCAGTCTATGGGCGGCGCGCTGACCCTTGACGCAGCGGACAAGATGGCGCGGTTCGCCAGGTTCTGCGATGCCTTCAACATAGCCGTGGTCTGGCTGGCGGATACCCCAGCTTTCTTGCCCGCCATCGATGAGGAGACCCGGGGACTTATCAGGCACGGCTGCAAGCTGGTGTTCTCCAATGTTGAGTGCACCGTGCCTCAGATAACTATCGCCATAAGAAAGCTTTATGGTGGTGGTCAGTTGGCCATGCCGGGTACAACACTGGGAGGCGACGTTGACGTGGCCTGGCCCTCTGTGGAGCGCGGGTTGATGGGGGCGGAGGGTGCGGTATCCATTATTTACAGGCGGGAACTCGCTGCCATCGAGGATGAAGCCGCGAGAGCGCAAAAACTGGAGCAGCGCACTGTCGAGATGAGGCATAAGCTGCGGGCCCTGGAGCGCGAGTGGGGACAGGGCTTTATAGACCCCAGGGATACCAGACCCTTCCTGATACAGACACTCAAGACATTTGCCAGCAGGGATGAGGGAAGGCCTCTGCGCAAGCACGAGAATATCAGACTGTGAGAGGTTGAGTAAACGGGGAGTGCAGAGGGGCGAAGCCCCTTTGCTGGGGGTTTGGGGGTATCCCCCAACTCAAATCCCCCCAAGACTGGGGGACAAAGGGGGTTGAAAAGAGTTTAGTAAAGAGCATCAGATTGTAAATCGCAATTTCTTTGATTAGTTTAGGAGGGATCAGATGGCTGACGCGAAGGCAAAGCTGCAAAAGGTTGAGGAGCAAAGGAAAAGGTGGTTACTAGGTGGAGATAAGGCTGCGATAGAAAAGCAGCACGGTCGAGGCAAGCTGACAGCCTGGGAGAGGATTCAGAGGCTTTTCGACCCCGGGACATTTCATGAGATAGGCTTGTGGACGCAGGCGATGAAGACCGGCTTCGATGTGGATGACCGGGAACTGCCACGGGATGCCGTGGTTGCGGGCTACGGGAAGGTCAACGGGCGCACCGTTTACTCCTATGCCCACGACTTCACCGTGCTGGCGGGCACGCAGTCCATGATTCAAAACAGCAAGGTGGCCCGGGCCATGGAGCAGGCGATGGAGGAGGGCATCCCTATGGTGGGGATGATTGACTCGGGCGCTATCAGAATCCACGACCTGTTCGGCAGAAACGGATTCAAGGTGCCTGTACGCGGCAGCCCGGTGGGCGGCGGCGGTGGGTTCATGTATTATCCTCCGCTGATGTCAGGCGTGGTGCCTCATATCAGCCTGATGCTGGGGCCCTGCTATGCCGGGTCGGCCTACTCTCCGATAATGGCTGACTTCGTCATCATGCGCAATCACATAGCCTTCATGTCCGTAGCCTCGCCGCCTATCTTGAAGGCGGTTACATTCCGGGATGTGACCGAGGAGGAGATTGGGGGAGCTTTCCTGCACTCCACGGTCACCGGCTCTAACGACCTGCTTGTGGACAGCGATGAGGAGGCCATAGACGCCAGTAAAAGGCTGCTCAGCTTCTTGCCCTCCAACTGGAGGGACAAGCCTCCCGTAGTCAACACGGGCGACGACCCCAACCGTGCCGACGAGCATCTTCCGGACATAGTCCCTGCGGATGTGAGCCAGCCCTACGACATGCACAAAGTCATCACATCCATCGTGGACAAGGGAGACTTCTTCGAGCTGCAGGCCCTCTATGCTGCCAGCATGATAATCGGCTTCGGCCGCATGGCGGGAAAGACGGTGGGCATTGTAGCCAATAATCCGGCGGCCGGCGATGGCTGCCTCGATGTTTACACCGGAGACAAGCAGGCGCGGTTCATCAGGTTCTGCGACTGCTTCAATATACCGATAATCACCCTGGTGGATAGCCCGGGGTTCCTGCCCAGCCTGGAGCAGGAGCAGCACAGGGACGGACTGGAGAGGAACTCTGCCAAGCCGGTGTTCGCCATCTGCGAGGCCACCACGCCCAGGATCACCGTATACATACGAAGGTGCTGGGGCGCAGCGCGCATGGTCATGGGCACCGAGCGCATGGGAGTCGATGCCGTATATGCCTGGCCCACTGCCGACGTCAGGATAGAGGGCTACGAGAGAGCAGCCGACGCGCTTTACAGAGGCGAGCTGGCGGCTGCCGAGCATCCTGAGGAGCTGCGGCGTCAGTTGATGGAGCAGATACACGAGAAGTACGCCACAGCATATCATCTGGCAGGGATTCAAGGCGCCGACGACATCATCGACCCCAGGACGACGCGGCCGATACTGATAAACACCCTGGAGAGGCTATCCCAGAAGATGGAACACTGGGAGAAGCTGGGGCCGGGTCCGGCGAGGCCGTGGCGGAAGCACTCCCTGATCCCACTGTAATACAAGCAAGGTTAGTCTGATTAATGTAGGGGCGACCTATCGGGTCGCCCTTACGTTTTTGCAAGTCGAAAGTTCGTTACTAAGCGTAGGGGTGGCTGTATTATAAAGAACACCTGTTCTATTTATCAAGAGTTTTTGTCGCATTTGGGGGGGGATGAGGTGTGCCATTCAGAGGTGCTCCAAAGACTCTTCCTTATTAGTCACTTATTTCGGAGGTTTCAATCACCCATCGAGTATTAGCACCTTTCCTACTGAGAAATATTGGTCACAAGGACATCGTGGAACTGATAGCACTTCGACCCCCTTCCGAGGATTAGTGCCTTTCCGACCAGACAATGTACTCTTCGAGACTAACCGCTACTGCAAACAGTTTCAATCCCCTTCCGAGGATTAGCGTCTTTACGACCTCTTGCAGATGGGAACTGCACTGGGAACGTAACAAACAAGTTTCAATCCCCTACCGAGGATTAGTTTCTTTCTTACCAGTATACAGGGCTGAAGGACAACAACGGAAAGGACATTTAGTTTCAATCCCCTATCGAGGATTAGCGCCTTTCCGACAATAAAAAAGGGAGGTGCTTATGAGAGATATTAAGCACAGTTTCAATCCCCTTGCGAGGATTAGCGCCTTCCCGACATGGACAAGGCTGACTGCGTAATCTTCAAGTGGGACTTCTCGTTTCAATCCCCTACCGAGGATTAGTGCTTTTCCGACTCAATCCTGAGCCGCTTACTAATCTAATGGTCAATGTGTTTCAATCCCCTACCGAGGATTAGCGCCTTGCCGACTAATGCCCAGTTCGTAGTCCAAGCCTGCAATAACTTAGTTTCAATCCCCTATCGAGGATTAGCGTCTTTCCGACTTGGTATATTGCAGATGGTAATAACGGGACAACAGCCGTAGCGTTTCAATCCCCTGACGAGGATTAGCAGCTTCCGACTTGACATCTCCAACACTTCTTCCTCTTGGAATGTGGGCATCGTGCAGCCGTTTCAATCCCCTTTCGAGGATTAGCTTCTTTCCGACTGCTTGCTTAAAAATTTGAAGCTATTTCCCGAGCACCTCTTCCTATAAGATGTACTTTATCCAATTTTTAAGGTGCTTTCAGCTTTCGCTAAGCCCGAGAACCTTTCTACAAGGGAATCACTTCGATTTTCACCTCTCCAAATCCCTTAGATTTATAACCTCCAAGGATTCTCACGCTTTTCAGTCTTTGGATGATATATGTGTTTATCAGGTCCTCAGCCTTTGACACCTCATTCTCAAGCCATTTATCGCCCAAAGTTTTATCAGTCAAAGGCCTTGGCTTCCCAATTCTCCAGCCGGTGACCGCGTCCTCCAAAACAACTACCAGCTCACCCTTAAACTTTGTACCCGAACGGATTAGCTGGTACGGACGGTTTGTGCCCTCAACTACCGTGCTCCGGGCTCTATCTATCCTGGCTGAATAAAGCTCTTCAGTGGCAGATATTTCAGCGTACAGGAATGGGACTCGAACGAAGCCATTCAAACCCATGGCCCCCAGGAAATAGCAAATGGGGCATATTGAGTGCGGGTTTGGTTTACCGGCTTCAGTGCAATCACCTCTAAATACCTTTGTACCCCTTTCAGTGCGTTCCTCAATCTTGCAGGGGTAGTGGCAACTACCCAGTCTGTACTTCCCGGATTTTATCAGGGCTTGTTCATCAATTGTAGGATTTGGCGCTGGAATACATGGCTGGAAAGTCATCTTTTCCTTCGCCCAGCTTTGGGAAGACTTGTTATACCAACCATCAATGAGAAACTGTTCTAGTTCCGCCCTCAACGCCCCCTTCAGTGAAGGGCCGGGAATAACTACCCTATCTCCCAGGCTAGTCACAGGATTGTGGATGCCTGACCTGGGGTCCTCTACCCCGCCTATTCTCAATGGCTCAATGGTTTCCAACTCAATCTTGTATCTCTTCTCCAATATCATCTCTGCCTCCCTCTAGTTGATTTGAGCGCAACAACCGCTTTGACGATTAAGCGCACTGTCTTTCTGTCTGCACTAATATCAGGATATTTCTCTATTTTTTCAAGCACCGCCGATAAAGCTTTTGCTTGACGCCTCAGGTTACCATGGCTTTGCTTTTCCATAAGAAAGGCTTTGGCCATGCCGAAGCCGTGCTTTTCTGCAATATTCGCCACATCGTCGAGAAGTCCTGTAAACCTCACTTCCATTATCTCAGGGTCGTTTTCTATATCAGAAAGGACCCTTTCTACGTTATCCAAACGCTACCTCCTTTCTATGGGGGATATCAGAAATTCAGGAGCAATGACTTCGCTTCCTTCAAACAAAGAGAGAACATATACGCCACTGGTTGGCGAAGTAGGCTCAAAAAGATAGCCATAAACCGGCTTCAATATCTTTCTAATATTGAAAGTCTCTAGGTTATTCATGGGAAGTCGAGTTCTCAGAATACCTTGCTTGGGTGGATCAGAATCGACCAACTTTACCCTTTTAAGTCTGCACAAGCCAAAACCCCTTGAAATGAAGGCGCCCATAAAAACCTCGAACTGTGGCGGAAACACAGTGGTAGAATCGTTTTCCAGCACATAGACTTTCCCTTTTACATTTGTTAAAAACTCCATTCTCAGGGGCAGCTTGCTTGCCTCTCTAGCCCTTTCTCGCGGCGAGTAAATGAGATAATCAGTTTTGTTGTTTCCATTGCCATTTACCAGGTAGCCGGCGGAATGGATTTCGGAGACTCCGAATTTCTTGCGCAAAGCGCCACTTATCTGACTGTACCGAATTGTCCTGCAGCAAGGGCGGAACAATCCGCCTTTTGTCCGCTCCCCCATGCAGAGAGCGTCTGAGTAAATGTCAAACTCAATAAATCTCACTCAATCCTCCACCAGTAGAGCAAAGGTAAAGATGCTGGAAAAATCGAGATTCGGGTAGAGGTTCCTGGCAAGCCTGGAATAAGTGGCATGGTCTTTGTCGTCCCTGTTCTGAAAGGTCAGTTCCGCTAATTTCTTGGAGGTCTCTTCGATTCGTGTCAATTTGTGGAGGGCGCTCTTTTTGTATCCTAAGCTCGCCGCCTTGGTCAAGAGTTCCAAAGCAGTAGTTGGGGCTCGAACCGTTCTCATGCCTTGAAGGGAAATGAATATATCCCCTTTTGCTTCCTCCAGTATTCTCCAGACCTCGAAGAACGGAAATTTTATACCGGCACATACTATGGCAATTGTGAGCGGCGAGTCGTTTTCTTTGAGAAAAACGGGGAAAAACCTGCTCATCGCTTCGTAATAAACTTCCAATACCTTGAAAGCTTCCCCGAAGCTTCCGAGTCTGATACAGAAGAATTCGCTTAATATGTTTTCCACATCACGCCTTCCAAATTCCTTGTGGATTCGGCTGGTGAATTCCTTCAAAAAGTTGGAGTAATCCTCCTGGAACTCAGCGATAACAGAGAAGCTTATCTCACCTCCTGATAGGCTCTCCATCGTCCTCTGCAATCGGTCGAAATCCAATGTTAGCTTCACCCATGCTACTTTCCTCGCCCCTTCTCTGTTCCACGTATCCAAATTCTTCAGCTTGGTTCCTTCAGCTCTGAGAGCGAAACATTTCTCGCAAAGCTCTTCAGGGGCAGGTTCTTTAAGAATGTCTTCAAGCTGTGCCCTGTCTGCTTCGCAGAGAGATTCAACTACAGAGCCCAGAGGATTCAGAGAAACGAGCTGCTGACAGCTTGAGCATAGCCCTACATGGCTCAAAATATAGTCTTGGGGCCAGTGTCTGGTTGCCTTTGCCGATTGACATATCTCACAAATTGGAGGGAAGATTTCAGGTGGCAGGTTGTACAAATTCTCAGATTTCGCTCCTGACATAGATTGGGGGTTGGGCTTAAGCTCACTCAAGGCGCGTCTAGAACTAACCACCTCAATCCAAAATCCCGCATTATGAGCCATTTCTGATATATTTGAAACATGGCTTTCCTCGGGAAGAATGAGGAGCAATTCGTCAGAGGTCTGAAGAAGAATATTATCAGGATAGAAGGTTGAAATCTGATTCATAAGGTCTTGCAAAGCTCCAAATATATTGAGGTCTCTGACACGGTAAGGCTTTTGCAGGAAACGGAACTTGCATCTCGATACTATTAATTGCCACTTTTCAGCGTATTTAATTCGGTATAGGGTTTTCACCTGTTCCTGTGTCTTGCCTTCTATTTCAGCAGGTGAAAGCGTAAAGGCTTGAGAGCTTTTCAATATCCTGTGAAACTGACCAGTTAACTTACAGTGGGTATACAAACTGGTGATATTCATCCCACGACGAAGGTCCTCTGGGCGGTTTCTCAAGAGGGCTTCATATTCTCGACAAAAATCTTGCCAGTCAGGGTCAGTCTGCAAGAAACGGAATAGCCTTATAATGTCTTCACGCTCTTTCAGTCTTACGTCTTTCTCCTCTTCCGGACCTCTCCACAACCTGTTGAGCCTGTATTCTATCGAGCCAGCTTCCCCAATTCGAGTTAGAGTAGAGGCCAAGCTATCAGCTACACAAAGATAGAAGGTATCGGGTTCAGTAGGATAGAGTCCGAAATCAAGGTGATGTTGAGTGATTCCTTTCCAGGTTTCAGTTTTTACGGGCAGGAATTCCTTGAAATCTTTGTACTCCTGTTCACTCCACTTGGAGATATCATGCTGACGTGTGGTCAGTTTAAGCACATCGTGAAGTTCTGGCACAAGCTGATTCATATATATTCCTTTTTCAGTTTATCCTCTGCACTTGTCCCATCCCCATCGCTGTCTTGGCACCCACTCCAGAGAATAAGGCAAAATCCGCGAGCACATTTGCCGCCCGAAGGAAATCTTCTGATGCATCCTTGGGAAGTTCATACATTACCTTGCCTTTGAAGCCGATTATTTTGTATCTGGAGAAATTAACGAGTTCGGTGTGCAGGTCATAGCTTGATACCTTGATTGAATTGAAAAGAGGTATGTGCTCCTCAGGAAGTTTTGAATCAGAAAAAGCGTTCCAGCGCCGGAGAAGAGAAGAAAAGACGAGCTCAGGCTGAGGAAAGGTAACCTGTATTTCATTCTTCCTGAACGAAGTGGGAGTTAAGAACCCTAAAGTAATTATTGGGCTTGAAGAAGCGTCTGTTAGCATATTGGAAAATGATGAGAATCGACCTTTACTAAGATCCAAACTCTCTAAGATTACAGGCGTTCTCAAAAGCATTAGAGTCTGATTGCCCTTCATAGCATTGATAAGAGCAGAGACACCAGCGACAAGTAGCTCCTCAGTCAAGAAAGCCAAGCCAAAGGTCAGAGTTGTTCCTGCGGAGATGACCGTGTAGCCCTGTCTAAGTTCAACATCTCCGAGAGGAGGGGTAAGAGAGAAAGGTTTTTGCTCCTCCTGGTTATGTATCTTGAAGGCTAATTCAGGGTAGTTCTGCCTGATAATTCTAAAGAAGAGGGCATGAAGAGCTTCACCAGCCAAACCTTTCAGCTTCACGCCGTTCTCAGCCCGCAGCCCCACACTCAATTTGCCAATCTGGTCTGCCACGGCAATCCTCTCTAAGGAGACCAAATTATGATGCGATTTTCTTGCAGGCCATTATACGCCCCATTCTTGGGCAACGCAAGTAAGCGATGGTCTGTCTGAACAGTTCCAGAACCAAGTCTTTTTCGAGCGCTTCTGAATTAATGACTGCTAGCTTTGCCGTTCCGGTATACCTGTTTCGGAGCGCTCTTTTCACATTCCGGGGGCGCTAACTCCCCCTTACCCCTCCCTGAGCGAGTCAGGGACAAGTCCCTGGTCTGGGCCAGAGACAGGTTTGCAAAAGGTGGGATTTATACCCCCTCACTCTAACTCTCTCCCGCAAGGGGCGAGAGGGTTGTGGCGGTAAATCCCCCTTACCCCCTTTACAAAAGGGGGGATTTGGAAGTGGAAAATGAAAAGTGGGGCGCTAAATCCACTTGATAATGTCCTGAGAAATATTTATAGTTCGAGTTATCAGGGAATCGATACGGATGGGGTAAAAGGTACTAGAATTGATATATGCCGGATGTGATCTGGGAGTTGCTGCGGCAAAGGTCGCCATTATCGATGACAATGGTAACTTCGCCTTTGACATACTCTCCTACAAAAGCCCTACCCCTCAGGCAGCAGTTGACGCGATGGCAAAGGTCCTTGCTAAGGCGGGGCTCTCTGATAGAAAGATAGACCGCTGCCTCTCCACGGGCCTCGGAGGTAAAGCTGTACCCTATTCGGATGGGGTCGTTCCGGACGCAATCTGTCTCAGCCGGGCGGTGAGAGAGTTCAACCCCAGGGTAAGAACTGTAATCAACATTGGCGGGCAAAGTACCACGGCCTTCAATACCGACGGTAAGGGGGGAGTGGTAGAGTCAGCTATCACTGATATATGCGTTGCAGGAATGGGGATGTTTATTGAAGTCATAGCCAATGCCCTGGAAATGCCGCTTGATGAGCTGATTAGGGTTTCACTGGGCTCAAAGAATCCTCTTCCTATAGCCAGTCAGTGTGTTGTATTTGCCGAGAGCGAGGTGATATCTCTGATTAACGAAGGCTGCGATAAGTTCGATATCTTCGCCGGGGTTGCTTCCGCCGTTGCTGCCAAGATAGCCGGCCTGGTCAGAAGGGTAGATGTTATCGAGGAGGTGGCTATGGCAGGCGGTGTTGCCAAGAACAGCATCGTGGTAAGGGACCTTGAGGAGAAGCTGGGATTGAGGTTCGCCGGTTTTAACGGGGTTGACCCTCAAGTTCTCGGAGCCTGTGGAGCTGCGCTTGTCGCCAGAGAGGGATGCGATCTCCGTAGTGGAACCATCAGCATGATTTTAGCCGAGCGTTTTCACGGACGAGGAAAGCAATAACATGCTCGTTGCCGGATGCGATGTGGGAGCCCTGACCACAAAAGCTGCAGTC
>Ga0315279_10009822_pt1 | contig 11333 bp, 12 predicted proteins | sample YL17G06_20_MG_FD_203694 | JGI IMG/M metagenome (GOLD analysis project Ga0315279, IMG submission 203694) | Sediment microbial communities from Yellowstone Lake, YNP, Wyoming, USA - YL17G06_20 | ecosystem: Environmental > Aquatic > Freshwater > Lake > Sediment | place: USA: Wyoming | collected...
TGGTGCGACTTTTCTATGGCGTAAGGAACAAGGCTATGATGAAGAGGATAGTTTGACCAAACCAAAGGCTGTGCCAGTAAAGTCAGAGGTCGAGGAAGTGGAGTAAATGAGTAACCGAAAGGCTCGAAAGGTTCATCGCAGGCACCCTAAAAAACGAAGACAAGGAGATAACTGGAAAGTGAGGAATAATGAACCCAAAGGTTGAATCCGAAAACCCAACTGAGGATAATAAAATAACTGGGACATGGGTTGTCATTTTCAATATATTAGCGTTACTTAGAGAGAAACCTATGACCTTCGAGGAACTAATGAAATCTGGCTGTTTCAGGTCTCAAAGCCACTTGGAGTTCACACTTTTCAAGCTCAAACAAGCTGGATGTATTGGGAAAATAAAAGCGGCAAATATCTATGTAATTCTTGGACATGGAATTACTCTGCTCTCCCTTGGATTGAATGGACACCCGAACTTTACCTGGCGTCCCTTACCCTTCGAAGTTCTGGACATCGTTGTTCCCATAGGAGAGGAAAGGCATGAAGATAGTAAAGATAAAAGGAGCAGGTATAGACATTATTCACACTACAACAAGGAAGGTTAAGCCGACATTCTTTGCTTTATACTGTATGAAATGTTCTCAGTTAGCTGGCTATGAGGAACGTAAGGTCAATTTCAATGTTGAGTGTAAGGCGGAAAGATGTGATAAGCAATGACTATCCCGTCGCCTAACCCACTTCCAGAAGGATGGATTATCAAAACAATTGGATATACTATGCTGCTCTTTCTGTTCCTTTACTGCTTTGCTCTAATCTATCATCATCTAAAAGTCAAAGGAATGAGCGGTGTTAGGAAGGGTGGTTAGGATGTCTAATGACTACCTAAGATTAATTTTCCTTCAAATTGAGAGGTGTAACTCTTCCAAACCAGATGAATTACATGACGCTACTCTTAAACTAAGGTTGTTATGTGAGTCTTTAGCGGATGAACAATGGAAAGAAGATGTGGGCAAGATTGAAGAAGAGTTGAAAGAAGAAATGGAATGGGAAGACCTTGACCCAGACAAGACTGAATATTACAAAGCCGGGATTAGGGTTTTGTCGGCATGCTTATCCTTACTCAAAAGAAAAGGGTTAGTTGAAGAAGGTTGATTGGATGCTAGAGAAAATAGGAAGAGATGTCAGAAAAACAATAGAGCGTATCTGACAAAAGCTCAAAGGTTCTAAACCGACGTCAAATTGATAGAATCTTCCTTCTTTTATTTTTGCACAAATCTTAAAAGCGGTTTAGCCAATAGTAAATCAACGTGTCAGGAGAGACCAGAAATGGGCGAATTTCCAGATGAAGTTGTAGAACAAGCATGGGCGAGAGCTGAAGGACGATGCGAGTGCCGAAGAATAACACATGAACACTCATACGCACGATGCAACAAAGAGCTCGTAAAGGAAAACAGAGGACGGGAAGGAAGAGGTGCGTGGGAGGCACATCACAAAATTAGCCAAGAAGCAGGTGGAGAACCTATACTATCGAATTGCGAAATAATGTGTTGGGATTGCCACAGCAAAACACTTTAGTCTATCATAGAATCTCTTTTTTTGTTTGTCAACCGATTTTCCAGAGTTTTCACCGATTTCTTACAGGGCTCGTATGGGCTCGTTTTCACCGAAGACTTGACAGAACCCTAACATCGAACACTTATATGCTGATGAGACACATTTATTCGAAGAACAATGAGCGCATCGCCAGACATACAAGTAGTGCTAATACCTGATGGCTACATTTCCGATTATATTGACGGCAAATTCCGAAAAGACACACCAGAAGAATATGTTCGCCAGAATATTGAAAAACGTCTAGCAATAGAACACAAATACTCAAGAAACCAAATCGCAGTCGAGTTTCCTATAAAAATCGGTTCTGGAAGAAAAAGAGTAGACATTGCCATTTTTCCTAATGAGACAAACAAGAAACAGGAAAATGTGGGCATAATTATCGAATGCAAGAACGAAAAGGTTGAACCAACCAATAGAAAAGAGGGTATTGACCAACTAAAATCCTACATGGCTGCATGCCTAAACTGCAAATGGGGAATGTGGACTAATGGAAAAACAAAGTATGTCTTTCGCAAAATCGCTTTGCCAGACGGACGAATTGATTGGGAGGAGCCTAACGATATTCCTTCAAAGGATGGGTCTATAGAAGAAATAGACCGACCAACTAGATCTTCGTTAAAACTGGCAACAGAGGACAACTTGCTTTTTGCATTCAAAACATGCCACAACCACATATACGTAACGGATGGCATGCAAAAACCAGTAGCTTTTTTTGAATTATTGAAAGTTATTTTCTGCAAAATTCTTGATGAGCGGAATATACCGCAACCGCTTGAATTTTTTGCTAGTAGTCGTGAGCGTTCTTCGCCAGATGGTCAGTTGACGGTACAAAAACGAATATCAAAGATATTTGCAGGAGTCAAGCGAGCATACCCAACGATTTTCGACAAAAATGAGGAAATAAAACTCAAGCCTCGTAGCCTTGCCTATGTAGCGAGTGAGTTACAGAAATATAGCTTGCTCGATACGTATATTGATGTAAAGGGCAAAGCTTACGAAGAAGTTGTTGGAGCAAACCTAAGAGGAGATAGGGGAGAATTTTTCACTCCTAGAAACATTGTCAAAATGTCAGTAAAGATGCTGGACATAGGGCTTCATGAAACTATTCTTGACCCAGCATGTGGCACAGGTGGTTTTCTAGTTATTGCGATGAATAGTGTGATTTCTCAACTTAAAAAAGAAATGGAGCAATCCTTAGGGAAAGCAGAAAGCGAGTGGACAAGTAGAGAGCGTGAGACAGTTCGTGATAAAATAAGAGACATAGCACAAGAGCAGTTTTTTGGCTTTGACATCAATCCAGATTTAGTTAAAGCAACAAAAATGAATATGGTGATGAACAACGATGGTAGTGGTAACATTTTCCAAACAGACTCGCTTACTTCCCCCCATGAATGGTCAGATGAAGTGAAAGACAATCTTTGCCGATTTTTCAATCTCCCTAAGGGCGCTATTAGACAACCAAAAGACATTGCCTTGTTCGATACTGTGATGACCAACCCTCCCTTTGGCATAAAGTTACCGATCAAAGATGCGACCATTCTCGAACAATTCGACCTAGGGCACTCTTGGAAAAAGAATGATAGTGGAAACATCATAGAAACTGATACACTCATGAGCTCAAGAGCACCTGAAGTTCTTTTCATAGAACGTTGTTGGCAATTTCTGAAATTTGGCGGACGAATGGCAATTGTGCTTCCCGACGCGATTCTTGGTGCACCAGGTTTGGAGTATGCCTCAATTCGTGAGTGGATTCTACAGCACTGTAAAGTGGTTGCGAGTATCGATTTGCATCCTGACACATTTCAACCAAAAAACGGAACACAGACATCTGTTCTAGTTCTTCAGAAGAAGACACTTGAAGAAATGACTGAAGAAACAATAACCCGAAAAATGAAGGATTATAAAGCCTTTTTTGCAATTGTCGACAAAGTGGGACATGACAGAAGGGGCAATACAGTTTTCAAACGTGATAATGAAGGAAATGAACTTCTCGTACCTGAGATAAGCGACTTACCTCTAGGTAGTCTTTCAGATGGAAAATTCACGATACGAAATCTACCAAAAAAGAAAATTATAGATGACCAAACTGACGCAATAGCTGAGAAGTTTCTTGAATGGAAGAAGGCAGAAGGAATAGTATGGCGAAGGTAGGACATAATCCAGAGACTGTCTTGCTGAAACCTGACTTTTTTCAAAAAGAAACTTTGAGATACGTTTCCGTTGATGTCGGTGAAATAGTTGAACGTGGCAAACGACTTGACGCCTCCTATTTTGACATTGATGGCAAAAAGGCAAGGCAAATAATCGCTAATGGTTCTTATGCAAAAAAGCCATTGTTTGGCGAAAATGCATTTGCAGGTAGGGTCTATCATTTTCCTCGATTCAAAAGAATTTTCATTAAGGATGGAATACCCATTTTCACAGCATCGCAAATTCTTGACCTTATTCCACGACCTGAGAAATTCATCTCAGCTCGAACGAAGGCAGATCTTGAAGGTCTGACACTTAAGGAAGGTCAAATCGTAATTACCTGTTCTGGTAGCATTGGATTTTGCAGTATCGCCACAAAAACCCTTCGTGACAGAGTTTTCTCTCATGACCTGATTAGAATTGAATGCAACAATCCTAACGAAATAGGTTATGTCTATGCTTTTCTGAGGACGAAGATAGGACAAAAGATTCTTTCCACTAACAATTATGGTTCGGTTGTTATACATATTGAACCAGAACATCTTGCTAATATCATCGTACCAGATTTGTCAGAGAACGCAAAAACGGAAATACATAGGGATATTATGCAGAGTTTCGAATTGCGCGATGAAGCTAACGCATTGTTCAAACAAGCTGAAACGTTGCTTATGAAAAAGTTGCAATTGCCAGCATTAAATACGTTTAAGCCCGAGTATTTGAGGGGCAGTAGCGACTTAAGAATTTTCGATCTTGAAATTAGTAAGTGGCAATATCGGCTTGACTCATCGTTTCATTCCCCGCTCATAGATGAAATCGTCAAAGAACTGAGAAAATCGCCTTTTGAATTGACGAATCTTATGGATAGTAGAGTAAGCAATAGAATAATTCTCCCTGGACGTTTCAAGCGAATTTATGTGTCAAGCGAATATGGTGTGCCTTTTTTGTCAAGCGGAGATATTCTTCAATTTCATCCAGTTCAAAAGAAATACTTATCATCAAAGCATCATTCAAGAAGAATCAAGGAGCAATTGAAACTTCATCAAAACATGATTCTTGTCTCATGCAGTGGAACAGTGGGAAATGTTGTTCTAGCACCTAAGCATTTTGAAGGATGGACAGGAAATCAACATATATTGAGGATAGTGCCAAGTAAGGATATTAATCCAGGTTATATCTATTCGTTTTTAACCAGTAGCTATGGCAAGGAGTTAGTAAAACGCTTTACATACGGTTCAGTGGTCAATGAGATTGATGACAAACAGCTTGCTCAAGTTGAGTTTCCACTAGCGTCTAGTGATATTCAGAATGAAATTGGTGACCTTGTACTAGAGGCAAATAACAAATGGACGCAAGCCTATACACTAGAAAAAGATGCAACAACGAAACTTGAAATCCTTATTCAAAACCCCAAAAAGATAGAATGATGAACAGTTCATAAAAGTTCTATAATGTGTAGGGGTTCTTTTAGAGTTCATCCGACGAAAGTTCACATGAACCCCTAATCCGACGAAGACTACACAGAGCCAATATTGAAACAGCTTATAAGTGACTTTCGTACAATCGGTGACTAGAATAGTGAAGTGTCTATATGAAAGTTTTGATGATTGATGGAATAGCCTATTTTTACAGACCAGAGAATGAGGATGAAACGAGAGAAATGGTAAAATGCCTACACAGTGCAGTAATTGGGCGGAAACTCAAGATTCCATCTGCTTTTACGAATGCAACAGAAAGCTTAATGAAACTTCGAGGAAAGAGCTTGGAAGAAGCACTACCTGTTGTTAAGTCAGACTCCACATTGCAGGCACTATGTAGCTCATTATATGCAGGTGATCATCCGACCTATGATCCGTCAAAGGTTAATGAGGTTGACGCAAGAGCGGAATTGACTCCAGAAGCATTTTCAGGAATAAGACAGCAGATCAAAAAGTTCGGTGCAAAACCTCTGAAAAGAGAGCCTCCGTGATATTCAGCAAGGCTGACAAAGCGTTCTAGAAGAAATAGAACTCATATCATAGAATCCTCTTTCGACCAAAAGCTCCGACAGTTAACAGACTAGTTCAAGACCCGAAGAGTTAACAGAATCTTTGTCGTCAATGCTTTTATAAACGAAATGGCACCAACGGGATATTACAAAAGGTTAAGCAATTTGGACAACGATTCGCCAATAAATTATTCCTCAATGCGCTGGGTAATTTATATTGTTCTGGGAGGCGCGATTAACGCCGTGGCGATACGAAGTTTTGGAAATTGGATGATTAGTTTGCCAGAGAAACCAGACCCGCAAACACTTCCAACAATATATATACAATTCTTCGGTTACGGACTGATAGTTGTTCTAATCCCGATTTTGCTCTCATTTGTACTAAGCAGAGTACATCCTGAGAAACGAATTGTCCCACCTCTTTTTATGAATATACTTGCTGTTGCATATCTGATTTTTTTTGCTTACTTCAACGTAATTCCTTCTAACGCTCTAGTGTGGGAAGGACTTGTTGGGTATGCAATGCTAGGAGGATTATTCCAAGACAGGGTAGCTACCTATGCACTTGGAAGAACTGCTCCAAGAGAAAAAATATTCAAATATTCTTGCACTGTTCATGCGGACATCCATAAGACACAGAAAATTATCCTTAGGAGAAAATACAGAAAACGACTCGGTGCTCCGCTTGTAGTAGAAGCAGAAGAAGGAGAGAGTCTAAAGCTAAAATCTTATCCAAGAGACCGCATCCAGACCATTTTAGAAATTGTTGAAGGAGATAAATCAGACGAAACAACAATACATCTCGCAGTTTTTGAAAAGAGAGCATATGACATAAACTTCAATGAAGATGTCGAGGAAGCAGGAAAAGCAGCAATCGATTACTTAGAAGATATTTTCTTCAAACGCAACTCAATAAAAATAGAACCCGCACCATTAACTAACGCCGACATTCTAGTTGATTACATTGTAGACGAAATGCTAGGCGCAGTCACTCGTTTTCAAGAGATGTCTATGCAAAGACGATTTTCAATTATCATCGCAGGTATTATCATCGTAGTGGCAGTTGGCTTACTTATCAGCAATTTGCTTATTGAAGGAATTACCACGCTTGTCATAGGTATTGGTTGGATTATTGATGTTGTCATACGGCGTTAGCAAAAACGCAGCAAAGTTTCAGAGAAGAAGCCAGACAGCGATCTCGCATGCGTCCTATGGACAAAAGAAGGCTTCGCATGGTCGGATATTTCTGAAACCACGGTATTTTTCATAGAGTGCTGAAAATCAGAACTTTTATTATCCAACAAAAACTAGCTAAAGTGCTCTTGAAAATCCAATGTCCATGAAAAAGTCAAAAGTGAGTTCGTGTTCCATGGGTTCCCACTTTTGGGTTCAAATAAAAATTCATGTCTTAATGCAATCTCATTTGAAGACTTGGTTAGGAAAGTAGAAAAAACAATAGGATGTGTAGATTCTAGGTTATTTGCACTAAAACGAACTATTACCCAGGTCATGATAAAAAAGAAAGGGATGAGTGCGAAATGAGTGGCTGACGAATCTATTACAAATGCTCAAACCCAGACTGCGATTACTTAATCAAGGGATGGGATGACAAGGTTTAAAATCTCAAGTCTATCATCTACCGATTATGGTCAAGAAAGAAATTGCAAAAACGTATAGTTGCTTGAAATGTGGTGCTCCTTTTGTGGCATATCCACCAGATGACCGTCACACCACAGCTACTAGAAATGAAAAAGATTTCGAAGACCACATAAGAGTAGACTACAGATGTAAAGAATGCGATAATACCAACACTATCTATTGGGGAAATCCGCCAATCGCCTTTGCTGTAGGTTAGTATTATCGAGAGGCAACTGAATGAGCGAATTCTCAAACTTCAATCTTGCATTAGGTGTCATCGGAACAATCACAGGAGCGATAGCTCTGTTTATTTCTGGTTGGACTCTAAGAAAGGAAAGCCCACGTTTAAGAATGACAGTACTGAAATGTGAGCATTCCATAAAGGTCCAGACAAATCAAGTGAGAACGATTACATTCTGGGTGGAGATTCAAGTAAGAAATATCGGTGATAGACACACGAGCGTCTATGATATGAGTCTAGCTTTTGAAGACAATGGGAACAAGTATTCTTTTAAGAAGGGTTACTTCAGAGACATTCCATCACAAGGACATATATTGATTCCTGCTCATGGCGTAGTCAATATTAGGGCAGATTTTTACGAAAGATATGAAGGCAATGACAAAGAGCAAATCAAATGCACTCTTGCCATCTACCACACTCATAAAACAGAAGTAGTGGAGACTGTTACGCAAAGAGTGAAGACATAAAAACTTGTAGCTATAACCAATAGACGTAGAGACCATGGAAATAGTTCGTCGGAATTGATTTTGAGTAAATAGAGCTTCTTGGGAGAAGTCTAATATAGGAACAAGAACCGTTCTAACCGTGTATACTCCTGAAAAACTCGACGTGATTCGAAATGACTCCGCTCTTTTCCTCCACCATCAAAGTTAATTGCCCCGATGGGCCGAGGTTTATTCTCAAACACCCCGAGAAAGCTTTCGCAATAAATTTCCCAGAATGGGATGTGCGTATCAACGCCCTTGTCAAGTTCTATAACGCACCTGAAGTAAAAGTTGACCCAAAGATCGTTAAACGAGTAAAGTCAATTGTTGAAAATCTGACAGAAAATTACGCTGCTTTGCAAGCACATTATCAAGCAGCATACCTCGGATGGTGTGGAAACCCATGCAGCAAAGAAACAGAAAAAGCTTACAACGACGCAAAAGAAAAGATTTGCGAAAAAGAGTTTGCACTCAGAGAACTAGAAAGCAGCACATCGAAACTTCATAACGAAATAAAGACAAAACGGGCGAAAAAACCTGCGGCGGAAATGGCAAAGGGAAAAATGAAATGGGACCGAGCAAAAATACCACCAGCTCCAATTACCAAAAGAAGAATTCCAGTTCCTGAAAGCACATTTGACAACATACAGAAACTTGTCGCCAAGCTGAAAATCTGAGACCCCAAAGGGCTTATCGTTCTCAGCGATATCCTTCTCCCAGGGGCGTGTACTCATTTCCACCTATGCCCACACCTTATGATGGTTTTTATCTCTGAAGCCCAGGCGTATACTCGATTCGTATACTACCCCCTATATCCTGTTCTAACTATATTGGTGCCTCTGTTCTCTGCTGCTACCTATTCTTCCATGAACCGTGTATACGCCCTGCCAAGAGCAACGTAGTTTGGTTTGGGGTAAAGTTTTATCCCCTCCTGATGATAAGCGCGCGCTAGTTGTTGTTTTGAGTTCTTGTGGGTTGGAGCGCGAGCGTGATGCGAGCGCGACATTAATGGTTTGAAGCAATTGGGCTGATGGTGTCTCAAATTTGGAGAATAGCGCGCGCTACGTTACTAGGCGTATCCTTTCTCCATCATTTCATAAATTGACTTTATTATGAAAGAAATCGTAGATTCTATTTCAGGCACTAATCGGTGGCTTGGTATGTCACGCCCATATTCGAGTTCTTCCAACAGAACCTGTAGGTTTTGCTCAATCAGCATTAGAGAAGATGACACTTGAGGGCGTAGGAATCTCAAGTACACGGCTTGAGTCTCATGAATTGTTTGTAGGATTTTGCCAAGTTTGGAGATATATCGGTTAGCGGGCTCGCTTACGAGTCGTTCAATTGTCTTTGCGTCCACTTCAATTTCAGGCTTTGCCGTGAGCTTTCCAAGAGCTCTTTTCAAAGGACTTTCCACGCCAATACCATGCAGCATAGATTTTTCTCCGTGCGCGCGCGCTTTGCTCTCAAAAAGGGAAGGAGGATCTTTGCAAAGTTCAAGTAGCTCGATGCTCAGAAATACTATCGTCCAGCTTACTCTTGTTTTTACAAGTTCCTCAGTTGTTCGCCATTCACGTTCTTCTTTTATGCTTAGCAATAGGCTTAGAAATATCAGTGTGAAAACCATGAATATTGAGCTTGTGAAAATGTTTACTCCGAGATTATACTCCAATATATTCCGCGGTATAAGTACATACCAAGTTACCGAAGAGAATGTAGCGAAGACAAGGATCAGAATGCTCAAGTAGATTTTCTCTGAAAGATACATATGCTCAAATTGCCGGTTCCTTAACTTAAAGGTTCAGCACGCTAAAATCCATTGACACACCTCAAGCGAAGAAGACGAAATCCTCCGATGGCGTAAGTCATAAATTTGAATGCAATTCATATATCAGACTCGGCGCAAGTGAATGAATTACTGGTTCATTGTTCATGATTTGAAAGCTTACGAACAGCACAAGGATTTGATAGGCTGTAGAATCAAAAAGTCTGGTGAACAACAGCCATCGTTCAGACAATTTGGCGAGATCAAGAAAGGAGATAACATTGTCTATTACGCTACTAAGAACAACGCCATCGTCGGGATTTTTCTTGTCGATTCTGACATGAGATATCTGCCTAATGATCCTCATTGGAATTCGATGGTCTTTAACATTAAACCTACGCGGATGCCTCCCGATGGTTATTACGTTGACTTCAAAAAAGCACTGTTATCGGACAGACAAGTAAAATTCGATTTGTTCCCTAAGAAAGAAAAATGGTATGCTTATCTCCAAGGAAAGACCTGCAGGAAACTATCGGAGCATGATTTTCGACTAATCAGTGAATACTTGGAGAAACCTGAATATCTCATCAGGAAAGAAGAAGTGGAAGTCAAAGAAACAAAATGGCATCGAAAATCTGAAAGAAAAGAGGAAAGTGGCCAGATCTCTTCCCACGATTCCATTCTCGATTCTCTCATAACGATTGGCGAGATATTTGGTTATAAACCGATAAGAAAGCCGAGCGTAAATGACCTGAGACCGCCAAATCAACCCTTCAAGGCGAAAGGCAAGACGCTCGACCTTGCCTGGGAAATCTTCGGACTAACACATATTCCTTTTGAAGTGCAAGTTCATGGAAGCGTGCCAGACCTCATATACAGACTCAACCTTGTGCATCAATGGTCTCTTAAAATCGTCATAGTTGCAGACCAAGAGTGGCATGACGAGATCAAAGAAGCAGCTCAGGTCTATCCTTTTGCTGGAAAGCTGGTTATGATAACTCCAAGAGAAATTGAAAGAGCTAAGAAAGACTACAATGAACTCAGAAGTCTAAGACAGAAGATATTTGCGTGAAAACTGCATTAGCGCGCCCTTAGTGCGTATCGGCTTTTGCGGAACGTGGGCAAGTGCGGGAGCGCTTGCTGCGGCGGGGTTTCGGGTTAGAGCGCGCGCTCTCTCTTTTGGGTTTTGGGTTTTGGGGGGTAAAGTTCTATCCAGACTGTATTCGCCTCTGGAACGCAGACTAGACTTCAAGACACGTAGGGTAATAGGCGAGTTCTTGGCAAACGGCCTTGCTCGGATCGGTGGGAGTTTAGGTGAGAACTAAGTTTAGTGACCCAGAATTATTTCATAGTTGACTATGAAATTCTGACCAGATAATTTTTACTTAAACCCAATGACATCCTAATTCAATATTCTTTCCACTG
>Ga0315279_10009825_pt1 | contig 11331 bp, 13 predicted proteins | sample YL17G06_20_MG_FD_203694 | JGI IMG/M metagenome (GOLD analysis project Ga0315279, IMG submission 203694) | Sediment microbial communities from Yellowstone Lake, YNP, Wyoming, USA - YL17G06_20 | ecosystem: Environmental > Aquatic > Freshwater > Lake > Sediment | place: USA: Wyoming | collected...
GCAATAAACTTCTCCTCAGATTCCTCGGAATTCTGACTGTCTTCGGGCTTTACATATAGCTTTTGGTGGGAAAAAGAAGCACTTATTGATTTAGAAAGATAGACCGAAAGAATTATAACAGTATAGAGCGAGGATGGTTTAGCCGAATAGTTAAATATTCGGAAGCCTTCCTTGTCTATCGAGGAATCGTAAGATGGAAAAGAAAATCGACAAAGCGTCAGAAACTTGGCTAAGTTCGCAGAAAAAGACGACTTATTGGGCGTATAAAATGCACATAAAGAGGTTCGTCGAGTTTACGGGCTTAAGCGGCGACGAAATCTTGGCAGACCGGAAGAAGGATAAAGAGTTCAGGTGGGAAGCAAAGCTCTTAGAGTTTAAGACTTGGTTAATGGAAGAGCAAGGCCTCAACTCGAACTCGGCAGCCTCGACATCTCAAGCGATACGCGGCTTCTTCGCGTTCCACAGAGTTCCACTCGTCTTCCAGCGAAGGGAAACCCGCAAACTCAACGAGCAGGTGCGCAAGACCGAAGATTACAGGTTCTCGCTTGAAGACCTTAGAAAGATGGACGAAGTAACCGACCTCCAAGAGCGATACGTTCTACGTGCTGGAAAATCGTTCGGTTTCAGGGCAGGAGACTTCTTGCGGCTAACTCGGGGCGACCTGGAACCTTATGTCAAAGGCGACCCGCCAGTCAGCATCGGTAGCTATAAGACCCAGAAAGAAGGCGTGGTGGCATATCCGTTTATCGACTCAGACGCGGCTCCCGTCATTAGGCTAATGCTCGAAAAGATGGAAAGAGAGGGTAGAACCAAGCAGACTGACAGAATCTTGGAGTTTAAGAAAGAACTGCAACTGAGTCGCATCTTGAGGCGATTAGTCGAGAGAGCAGGCATAAACGTAGGCACTAAGCGCGTTCGATTCCACTGCCTTCGCAAGTTCTTATGCGACCATCTGAGCAGTCACATGTCAGAAAGTAAGTGGAAGCAGGTCGTGGGCAAGAAAATTTCTGAGGCAGCTTACATTAGCCCAGATGAGTTAAGAAAAGACTACGAGAGAGCGATGGAAGAAACAACTTTCACACGGAAGGCTCACGACGACGTGCAGAAAATCGCCAAGTTAGAGGCGCTTAAACTCTTCGCGAAGGCATCCGGTTACACGGCTGAGGACATAGCGAAGATTAGGATGCGAAAGCGGAACGTAAGTACGGACGAAGAAATCGAGGAAATAGAAAGAATCCTGGCCGAGAAGAAACAGAAAGAAGACATGTGCACGAATGGGAAGGGTTGTCAGCAGATGGTTAACGAAGCGGATTTGGCTAAGTTTCTGGGCGAAGGTTGGAAAGTCGTGGCTACTCTGCCATCGGGAAAAATCGTCATAGACCGTTAGACCAAGAACCGAATTTTTTTTGGCGCAGGGTCTAGCGATGGCGGATTCCCGGATGTTAGCCTTCCCGTGGGTATGTTGATGAGTCGGTATTTCCGACGGTTCCAGTCTAGGCTGGCGAAGGTGGAAAGGCAGGTTCTGTATGCTACGCTCTCATGGAAACAAGTGGATATAATCTTTGGCTAGTCATGGAGAACTGGACGGCTCGCATTCTCGGCGCCTACGTAATGGCGCAACACGTTTTCCGTGCGCGCTAAGTCAAGTGAAAGCGAGCAGATTCGTCTTTCCGTTGCAAACAAAACCCGTTAATAGTCGAGAATACTTCTCAATTCTACCTGTGATTTCAAGACGAGTCCTTCTATTCTCCATTCTTTTTTTCCTTCTGGGAGTAAGCTTGTTCTATTTTGTTTTCACTAATTTGCTCAACCATTCACGGTTGGATAATCCACGGATGGATACCATACCTGAAGGTGCATACATCGTGCCCTGGATGAAGCCTTATCCCTCGATCCACGATTTGTACTGGACGCACAACATTGACGCCGTGATGGCCAACGCCTTGAAGCTGAGCATGACCTTCACAATAACAATGTGGGACAACAGCACCCGCGTGATACCAAGCACAGTGTACCTGGGGCACGACTCAGAGTTCCTGTATGTAGGCGGGAAATTTGTTGGCATGCACAGCAACCCAGCAAGCGAACTCTACGGCTGGACGAGTGCCAACGATTTCAAAATACTTCTTGACGTGACCAACACGGGCGTGCTCACGAGCCCAGAGGCAGGTTCCGCTTTTGCAGTGTACATATCTGTCCCCCAGGATGATCTATCCAGTCACAGCTGGCACGACATGGTGTGGGTTTACGACCCTGACACGTACAAGCACATGATGTGGATGCCCGCAGAAAACTTAAATCAAGGTACGGAAGGCCCGTTCGCATACTCTACAGCGGAGCATGCGGAACTGTATGACAATTCAACTGGGACGGTTACGATGCTGTTCTCGAGATACCTCAGCAAGCCAGAAATCACCAACATCGACGCGCTTCAAATGAAACCAGGCGAACGCTGGGTCATGGGCTTCCTCCTCGAACTGGAATACCAGAAAGGGCTCGACAACCGCGTAGACGGCTGGCCGCAGGCGACATACGGAGTGTGGTCAAACGACAGTTCATGGTGGCCCAAACTCGCAATAGACCTAGGCAACCCTCCATCCACGTATCCAGGCGTTCCGTTGTAAGCTTGTTAAGAGCTGAGTTGGATTTGCGCAATGACCAAATTGCGTGATCCTAAGACTCCATCATTGATTCTGTCATTCAGCGCGCGCTAAGTCAGGTGAAAGCGAGCAGATTCGTCTTTCCGTTGCAAACAAAACCCGTTAATAGTCGAAGATGTTTGTCATTTGTGACTGTGATGCGACCAGGCTTGCTTCATTTTGAGTCCGGTCTGTCTGCATGAGGAATGTCATTTTGGAAAAAACGTTTTAACCCACTTCTGGTTTACTATTCCTTCGGCGTAGCGCGCCCTCCAAAGGATAACGAAAAAATGGAAAACAATACCTCCAAACACCGAATCATTCCAAAACGAATCCTCCTATTCGTCATTCTTTTTCTCATTTTGGGAATAAGCCTATTCTTGATCGTTCTTCCGAAGTTTCTCACCCCTCCCTTACGCATTGACTCAATTCCTTCAGGCGCCTATATTGTTCCTTGGATGCAGCCGAACCCGTCGATCTCGATTCTCAAACAGTACCAGAGCAATCCGTATGGTCCGCCGCCCTTCAACGTCGACTCGGTTATGGCCAACTCGTTGAAGCTGAGCATGACTTTCAACATCACCGTTTCCAGCGGCTCGCGCATCATACCGAGTACGGTGTATTTGGGCCATGACATGGATTACCTTTACGTTGGTGGCGAGTTTCGGGGGATGGGTTTGAACCCTAACAACGATGCAAACACGACTCTTGCCAACTGCATGAGCATTTTCTTTGATGTGGATGATAATGGTACACTGTCGTTTCCAGAAGCTGGCTCGCGGATTTTAGTGTTTGTTTACAACGACACGTGGGCTACGAATGGGTTGTACGATGATCTTTTGTGGACTGACTATGACGATGTCCTCCAAAGGGCTTCATGGGTCCCGGCGGAAGCCTACACCTTTCCGAAGGCCCCGGCTGGACTTACCCTGGCCAGCGGGTTTGCCGAGTACGATAACCCAACGGGGACGTTAACGTTCGTCATCGCCCGGTTTCTGCGGTATCCTTCTTTGGACAAGATCAACGCTCTGCAGATGCAGCCTGGCGAGCGCTGGGTCATGGGTTTTGTTTTGGAGTTGAGCTTCGGCGGTTCGGGCGGAGGAATGTCGAATAACGTTGACGGCTGGCCACAGACGATATTTCCATTCCTGTCTAATGACTCGTCTTGGTGGCCTAAGCTCGCGATCGACCTCAGTAACAGCACCGCCTAGCTATGCTGGCGTTCCAACATAGCGCGCGCTATCTTTTAGGACAAGTATCATGATTCCTATATCAGCTGGGCGCAAAAGTATCTAGATCTGATTTTAAGAACAGCCTAGCAAGCTGGCGACATCGAAAACTTCAAAATTTTTTGGACCCAGAAACTTTTCAGAGCCTGTTCCTGATTCTGAAAAAAGATTTTTTAGGCTGGTTCTCATGATGTCAACCGTTACAAAGATCATTGGATCGGTATCGAGCCCAGACAAGGGCAGCACCTTAGACTCTCTCATACTTGGTATGAATTCCACATCAACTCGGCTGGAAGACGAAGAAGGGTCGCTGCGTCCAAAACCTACCGATTTGTACATACCAAGGAAGGGTAAGAGAAGGAACGCACGCGACCTCCAAGGTATTTGTGGAAGCCTATCTTAAAAAGTGGCAGGTAAGTATCATTTATCCGCGCGTCGTTGCAGCGAACCTGGCTAATGACGACGAACCGAGCAGTTCCTGGTTTCAACATAGCACCGATTTTACTCGTTTCAACTACTCCTATTCAGTTTCTGGTCCAGCAAAAAAAGAGAAAGTAGAAAGGAAGAGGCAAAAACAGCGAAATTGGTGCTATGTCGCGCGATGTTGGCTCCTATGTTGACGATGTTAACATAGCACCGATTCTAAATTCTCATCTTCACTTTTCACTCGTAGACTCTTCCAGACGACGATTGCTTCGTTGTTCACCCGGGTCTTTTTGGTGCTATGTAGGCCGTCAGCGCTGAACACCTTCATAAATTGCCTAAGTATATTCATCTTACGGAATATTCCACAGAAGCAGGAGCCACGACAGTTGTAAAAACGCGGAATACAACCGAACCGAGTTGGATTAGTGGATTGAGCTAGGCTCCTCTCATATCTGACCGATTGTACCTTTGTAAAAAAGAGTAAGTGACCGATTTTTATGTATGTTGGAAAGCAGCTTTCTCCTAAGCCCGCTACAGATGCGCATTAAGCCTCCCCAGCCAACATACTTAGACGACGGAGAAGGCCTCCTTGCGCGAGCACGCGAGCATCAGCAAAAACAAACAGAAACAACCCAAAACAAAAAAGAGACTCGGAAGATGCTCGTATCACTTCTCCGAGCATGTTCCAAGCTTCCTCGCTCGTCTCTGCGCCCTGTTAAGTCTAATCCGCGAGACATTAGCATTGGGACAGCCGGACTCGCCAGCACCCTGGGCGCGCGCTTATGACTGAGCAAGTTCTTTGTGAAGTTCTTCACGCAGTTTTTCATAGTCAACATGTCGTGCCTGTGGGTCTTTGGGATTAAGTTTTCTCAGATCTATGTATATGTCTACTTGTTCTGAACGTATGCTCCTTTCTCTTGATGGATCTAGCGTTTTCGCGGAACTCTGAAGTTCTCTAGTAAGTGATAGAAACTCCAGAATCAATTCGGCATGCTTCTTCTTTGTGATTAACCAAGGCTGCAGCATTTCTAGGAGTTTTCTCAAGTCTTCCTGCGTATTGATGCGAGTGTAGTATAGTCTACGCCCTTTTCGTCCTAACCTGTTCTGAGAGTCAACACCACACCATTCGGCAAACTTGCTGACCGTATCTTCGTGCGTATGCTGGAGCGAGATGTGCGCCTGAAAACGAGGAGGTTTCCTCTTGGTTATTTTTATTGAAAAACCCCCTTCTCCATCCAACAGGCCCGCCATGTAGGGAATGCGATCTTTTTCCATAGTTTTGTCAACGTCGGCGATTTTTCGAAAACGAAACTTGGGCAACTTGCTTCTCTCTCGCGTTGATATAACAGATCTAACCTTAAAAATAGCGCTTCAGAACATGCCGGAGTTGAATTATGAATGTTTTTATAGTGTTGACCGTTACTTTATCTGAGAAGACTTGGAAATGGCAAGTAATGGCGCTAAGAAAGAGCCGGAAGCTGATCGCGATATTGAAGTCTTCAAGATGGTTACTTCACATTTCAGACAAGATCTGCGCGAGTTTTGGAACAGAGCCAATTTCTACCTTCTTATAAACACTGGGCTCTTCTCGGCTTTTCTCATAATTTATCCTGCTCTGATAAAAGATCACGTGCTAATAGTGGTCGTAGTGCCTCTTCTCGGAATCACAATTGCAGCCTTCTGGTATTTCGTGCTTCGGGGGGCATTCCACTGGATTGAACAATGGAGAGAAGAGGTCATAAAACTGAGCAAAGAGATAGACAGATTTCAATGCTACGCCAGAATCGAAAGTTCAGTCAAGAAACTACGCTTTTTCAGCCCTTCCTACCTGACACGGTTCTTGCCAATAGTGTTCGTTATTGCTTGGATCTTAATTTTCGTACTAGTCCTTGCAGAAATCTTCTAGGATGCGAGAGTCTTGAGACAAGTATCGCAGATGGTCTTCCATTGCGATATTAAAGAACTTTGCAAGAGCTGCGTGTTAGTTCGTACTCCCTTCCAATGTTGCTACCATGAGTTTCTATTAACACAACGCGAATGCAACTTCGGCAAATGCTTCTTTACACCGCTTTGTCCTCATGCAAACCCAGAGCGGTTCAAGAATAGGGAAACGCAGCTGCTGCAGTCCCTCAACAAAGCGACAAACGGTTCTTCTCTAGAACCAGCAATTAGCCTGCCATCATCTTTCATACCTGAAATAATGCCCATGGGAAAAGACCATCAGAAAGCATTGTTGATTGCAGACCAAGTTGGCGTTCCAATAATTGCAGTATCCTTGCAGAACTTCTTCCGCGGAACTCACGAAACTAACCTACTTAGGAAAGCCAGACAGTCAGGTTTGCAGACTTACTTTGGCTATTCGGGCGAAATAATCTTGACGACTGATGTCAAGGATCGCCTCTGCGATCTATTCGTGGAAAATCCCAATTACTTCAGAACAATGATAAAGCAGCTAAAACCAGACTACTTGACAACGTTTGATACATACACATATTCCAATGTACCTGCGTGCATTTCTCGAATCAAGATACTTGAAGCAACGCTGTCTTCATACCGACTCATGGATGTAGACTGCAAGATTGTCGGGCTCGCGTTGGGTGCAACTCCCGATCAAGTGTACAATCATGTTCAGGTATTGACGACACTTGGCTGCAAGATTATTGCACACCCTGTTTATGAATTTCGAAAGGAATCTGACACGGATTCAATAAGATGGAGGATATGGTTGTCTAAGAAGTTGAAGGCGAAGGTTCTCTTACTTAGCTGTAGCCCCGGTCTTACTGCCCGAAGGAGAGTCTATTCAGACTACTATTCAAGTTGGAGTTGGTTCTCGTCGGTGAGTTCAAGAGATGGAAATGCGCATAGAAAACGTAAGGCAAAATTGCTCAGAATGATTTCCCTTGCAAAGAAGTGTTCAGGACAGGCTCATCTGTAGGCGATGAAGTTGGGTGTCGGTCGCACAGTAACAGGTCGCATGTACTCATATTCGAGGCCCCCCGGTAATCTTAAAGGAATTCGTAGGTACTATTCGGAGAGGGGATACTCTGAAGGGCCATTCCTGGAAACAAAAGAGGAAGGGCAAGTTACGTCATTTGCCAAACCCATTCCGAGTGAAACCGGACAATCGAGACACCACATTAGGATCCTAGAAACTAGGAGAAGCTACATAATAGACGCCCACGTTGACAAGTATGATCCAGAAAAAGACCAACTGGGTCATCTCACTGATATTCTTGATCCTCCAAAGCATAACAAAATTAGAGTACGAAAAACAGACTGACTTCAGTTTTTTCCCTGTACCTTTTCGGTATTGAAACTTGCGCTTCTCTCGCGCGCAAAACTCCCATCAATGCGAGCGAAGTCGTTTGCCATAATCTACACCTGATTCATGGGTCCACAATAAATCTAATGATAGGTGTAGTAAAAATAGACCCTAGATGAACAAGTGATTTATTAGAAAGTGAGGGTAAACTTGGACAAAAACAGAAGGATGCTAGAACACTGTGCCAACTTTGTAAGAGACTCTAAGTCTCTCGTTCTGGTGCTCAAATAAAATGAGGTAGAGAGTAGTAAAGTTCTCCTCTCTACCCTTTCTTTTTCTTATATGGAAAACTTAGCTATTCATTGTTATATCTATACGCATCTTCAGTGCTAGATTCACACCATGATTAACAGAACTTAGGTTCAAATAAGCAAACGTGCACAGTAATCATGCATTTGTACCATCTGTTGAGAAACTGCCATTAAATCAATGTTAAGGTGACCGACAATATCTGTTCTGATTTCCAACAAAGGAAACATGCTCTCCATTCCTTCCTTTCCGATGTTGAGATTTGTTTGAAAGTCATATCTAATCGATAAATACGTTCTTTTGTAGTTCTGCGTTGCGGAGACCATTGTTTCATTTAATCTAAAGTCTTTGTACTTCACATTGTTTAGGACTTCTATAACGTTGGCTAAAAGATTCCCAAGAGATGAAATCCGCTTGCAGATTGATAAGGCGACTAAGCTTTTTCTCAGTCTTTCCGTATCTTCGATTTGTTTATGGGCTGCTTTCACTTTAGCTACTGCGAGACTTCGTTCAAGTTCAGCTTCCAGTTTCTCTTTTTCTTCAAGCCTTCTGTCTTTGCTTTTGGAGTTTTCATTTCCACTCATTCTTGAACCCTTAGTTAGTCTTCTGTTGCTGTGCAGATTTAAGATTTCTGTCTTTGAGGTTTTGCGGAAAAGTTATAGCCTAACCAGTAGTACAATTGAATTGTGCATTAGATTTGATTACAAACAGAATCAAAACACGTCATTGGCTTCTCTTTGTTCTGTTGACAGCGGGTCTCATTTTGAGCCTTGCGTCGTTAGCATACTTCGGTGGCGAGCAACAAGTCAATCCCGAATATTTCCAAACAATGTTTACCCTTACAATGCTGGCGTCAGTGGTTTTTACGGTGTTGTTGATAATTGGGGCATTCTATCTGAGAAAATGGGCAAGGCGTTGACTGGTTTTTCTGTCCTACGCTTCCAACTTTTCTTCACGTGCTCCATATTCTTTAGTATAGACAAAACCTCGGTTGTTGCTTTAGGATGAATCTTAGCTTTAGTTCTCTCAATTCTAGCTCTATATGTTAATAACAGACAGACTACGATGAAAAACTTCTAAGGACTCCCTGAAATCAATGGTTTTCTATCTTGAGTAACTTGCCTTGGTTTCCTAATTCTGCAAAAGAGCAGTATGACGCTCCCTGCTAGTATAAGTAGCCAGCCTGTGTCAAACAGAATTCCATGAAGTATTTTGTAGCAGTAGATAGGACTTTTCACCATGCAGTAGCTCTCCCCACAATATGAATTTTGAGAAGGTCTCGGAGGTTCAAAAATATACATTACTGTTCCACTTGCCACTAGAAGAATGCCAAGTAATAGTATTGCCCTTCCTAGCATCTCAAACCGAATCATATCTTATCAACCAAATGTGTTCCTTGATATTCCAATCAGACCAAGTGCAAGAATTACCAGAACAATTAGAACAGACTTCTTTCTCATACACACTCTTATCAACTATGGCAACTGGAACTCTTAATTCTATTCTTTAGAACATGTGGTCTTGTCTGGTTCTGGTATTGCTACGCTGGAAAACTCTGCTATTCTCTAGTACCTTTCTTTTAATCATTAGAAGAACCATTAGAACCAACATGAAAAAACCATTCGAAAGAATAAATCATTACTGCAGAAAGTCTATTTTTATTAGTAGTATCTAATGTTCCACTTTCGCACTTAACGTTACATTCTCAAATTTGGAAAAAGTAAAAAGCGGGCGCGCGCAAAACTCTATATCGAAGAATGGAACTACTGCGTACTATGTCAATACTAGGCCGGAAAGAGAAAGCACCGCCTGTCGAGATATGCCCATCAATCACCATGCATATTAAATGGGCCGAGAAAGCAGACAAGTCCTTCGGCAGCCTGAAAAAACGTTTTTCCAATTATACTATGGATACATCAAAGGCTCTTGAAGATGTGCATGGAATAGCCGACCCCGAAGTTGTCAAAACAGTGGAGATAGCTATTACTGGAGGGTATAATCAACGACGCAAATCCATAGTAGTCTTTCAGAAACCATATGAAGAGGAGTGTGACCTACATTTACAGGGTTTTGGAACGATCAGCGAATTATTGCTTGACCGAGATTGGCTTAAAGAACAGCTAAACACAGTAGGAATCAAGTACAAGGTTCCATATGAAGCAATGAATGTGAACGCCTCATTCAAACCAAAAGGCATATTCTCCCTTTTTTCGAAAGACGTTTTGACGTATCTAATACCAGTTGCAGCATCATTTGGGCTATTTCTGTTCAACTATCTGAAGGGTTCCGAACTTGTTGGTGCTGTCTTGAATGAACTATACGTTTCGTTTGTCGCGCTATCATTGTGGGTAATTGGTACGTGGGTTATTTATTTCAGGAAAAAGAAGAAATATGTATTGGAATTGCCAGAGGGTTAAGAGATGTACTACGATGAGTTAGAGAACAGTTTGACGGAATTTCTCGAAAAACGTGGGTTTGAAGTTCGAACAGGTTCTGCCTTCCCATCGACTATTGACTTACTTGCAACCATAGACGACAAACTACTCTTGATAGAGATAAAGAGAACTTCGAGGATTGATTCTACCGACATAGCAAGATTGAAATCGCATGCGAGCATGCTGAGCAAAGAACTCGGACGAAACCCTTTTCAAACTAGAACCTTCATCTTTGCCGAAGGTAGTATAACGGGGAGTGCAACAGAGACATCAAAAGAACTAAGAATACCGATCTACAAGCCTGACGAAATTGAAAAGTTCTTCTCTCAAGATCTTTTCAGGAAGAAATAGCTCTGCGCACGCTGACAAATACGGAACGCCTCAAAGTGCTATCTGAGTACAAGAGCAAAGCAGGGTTCATACGTTTCAGCAACGGCTAAGAAAACCATACATTCCGAACGAGAAAATGTTCTACACTTACTGGTATGAAAAAGAAGAGAAGCGCGCGCGCGCATTTACCGTTACTCGGAGAAAGCTGAATTGCATGGCTAACAGGATTGCCAGGGACAAGATCAGTATTCTTTTTGTAACGAATGCCAAGATTCTGTTCAAGTTTATTTCTCCTTTAGTTTGTTAGCGCACGTTGCGCTGAACATAGATGTGAGCTTGATATTGGATAAAAGACTTGTCAAGAAACGACCCTTTTCATAATTAGAGAGACTAGAGTCAAAATGAAGGAAGATTGCAACGCATCGCAGTTATATTCGACGTTTAAGCGCCCGCTATAACAAAAAAAAACAAGGAATAGCGCCACAATCAGGAAGGTCACCTAAGTTCCCTCTTTTTTTGTACTTTTTCGTCTTATGTTGTAACAAAACTAATAAGCATCGTTTTCCGCTGAGATAGAATTATAAAAATCGACACATGATAACAGCAAAGTCTTGAGGTTTACAGTATGTCCATAAAATTATCTTCAGGCGAAGAAATCCCAATTGAAATGCACAAGACAAGAATGGTGCAAAAGATACAGC
>Ga0315279_10009826_pt1 | contig 11331 bp, 7 predicted proteins | sample YL17G06_20_MG_FD_203694 | JGI IMG/M metagenome (GOLD analysis project Ga0315279, IMG submission 203694) | Sediment microbial communities from Yellowstone Lake, YNP, Wyoming, USA - YL17G06_20 | ecosystem: Environmental > Aquatic > Freshwater > Lake > Sediment | place: USA: Wyoming | collected...
ACCGCCTGTCCCAGAAGACCCTGGGCACAAGGACGCTCTTGCCCGCGCGCAGGGCCGCCTGACCGATCCAGGTCGTGTCAAGCTCCCCGCTCAGCGGCACATAGAGCATGACCACCCCGGCGGCCTTAAACTCCTCCAACTCCAGGAGGGCCCGGCAAGCGGCTTGACTTTTCCGGGCCGCCGTACCGGCGGGCATGGCCGCCAGCATCCGCCGCATCCGTTGGCGCAGCCGTCTTTTCACTGAGGCGATATCTTCATCGCCGCGCCCGATCTTTTCCACCGTTTTCCTCAAGACAGGCTCGACACGCCCTGCACGCAAGCCATGTTCCCCACGGGGTGTCAGCCGGGCCGGCGTTGCCCAGCGCCCGCCCGGTTCGTACCCCGCGGGAATGACCGCCCCGCTTGATGCATATAATTCTGAGTATGCCCGGCAGCGGGCCGGGCAACCGGGTCACAGCGTGCCAAAGGAGAGCAAACGATGAAGACCGCCTTAAGATTGCTCGTCGCGTGCGTCGTTCTGGCTGCAACGGCCTGGGCGATCAGCGCCGCAGAGGAGATGGCGGCGGAAAAGCCCTCAGTCACAACCGAGGGCAAGATGGAGGCCAAAGAGCCTGCCAAGATGCAGATGGAGGCCTGCCCCGCCTGCGGGATGATGATGGGCACCCGCGACGAGGAGATGATGAAGCGGCACGAGGAGATGATGGCCAAGGCCGGCGTCTCCGGGAAGCTCGTCCACCGCTGCCAGGCGATGATGAACGCCCCGCTGCATGAGGACAGCCCCGCCGTGCTCCTGGCCGCCGCGGACATGCTGAACCTCACCGACGAGCAGAAGGCCAAGCTCGAGGAGATGGACAAGGAGGCCCGCGAGAAGGCCCGCGGCGTCCTGACCACAGATCAGCACAAGAAGCTGGAGGACCTGGCCGGCGGCAAGATGACCATGCGCGAAGGGCAGAGAGAGATTCACGCAAAGATGATGCCGATGATGAGGGAGATGACCAGGGAGGGCAAGTGCTGCTGCTGTCCAATGATGATGCGCCGCGGCGGCAGGCAAGAGCGTGAGAGGCAGGCGGCGAAGATAGTGAACTCCAAGTGTCCGATCACGAGCGCCAAGCTCGATCCGGCCAAGGAGCCGGACTCCCTCATCCGCGAGTACAAGGGTCAGAAGGTCGGGTTCTGCTGCGATAGCTGCCCGCCCGAGTGGGACAAGCTCACCGACGCCCAAAAGGACGCCAAGCTGAAGGCGGCCATGTGACGGGAAGCGGGAGGATTGCACCGGTACCGTAGCGGCACAGGCGCCTTGTCCGCGGAGTCACCCTTGTGACCGCGGGCCTGGTGCCTGTGCCGCCGCCTTGTGCAGTCACCTTCTGGGTCGCATGGCTATCTTCTAGCGGCTCGGTCCTTCCGTACGTAGAACCGCCAGTTGCCAATTTCCTCGATCGCATAGTCCCGCGAGAGCATTTCCGTTATGGCCTCGCGATCGGCCTCTGAGATGATTCGCTTTTCCGTCATGTCACGGAAGATCTCATCGCCCCTGCCCAGGCCGATCAGGGTGCTGATGTCGCGGGTGATAAGCGCCGGCCTGCGATCCAGGATCGCCGCGGCCAGGTCCCCGCCACCGAGGTACCGGCGGACCTCGCTGAATTCCGACGCGTACACGTACTGCCAGGCGGCGTACAGGCGCGTTGCGTCCCGTGAGAAAATGGGGTGGTGCGGGAGGAGCACAAAGCAGGTGTCGTCTCGGCAAAGCTTGATCAACCGAGCAAGGTCCCGATGGCTGTAGCGGGACGGCCCGTATGCGGCTTGGTGTGCATAGTAGAGACTCGGCAGTGTCAAGGCGGCCAGGACAATCGCGGCAACGCCTGAGACCGCCGCGCGACGGGCCGCGAAACGTTCAAGCCAGCCCCCGACGCCCAAGCCCCCGCTCAGGACGGCGGCCAGGACAAACCAGAGGTTCAAGTAGAAGTACATCGTGTTGCCGCTGTTGAGTATGGACGAGAAAGTACACAGAGGCCAGCACAGCAGGAGCACCAGGGCCGCGTGTCCGTCAAGCGACTGTCTGCGCTTCAGCAGGAAATACCACCCCAGCAGCCCCGCCGCCACCACCGCTAATGGGAACGAGGCAGACACGTAAGACAGTTTTCTATTGAATAGAAGGACCCATTCCAGGAAGTCCCTCAGCAGCCCATTGTGCGCCAGGTAGAACGCCAGAGGCAAAACTCCCCCAACCAGTCCCGCCACGTACAACGCCACTCGATACAACCGGCGACCCGGGGGGCGAGCCAGGATCACGATCGGCGGCACCAGGGCCAGGATGAAATGCTTGTACGTAAACGTCAGCGCAAGCGAGATGGCCGCGCCACAGCAGAGGCAAGCCCAGTTCCGCCCTCGAGCCGCGTGCAGACAGAAGTAGATGCCCCCCAGCATCAGCAACACGCTTGGCAGGTCCGGGCGGACCACGGGAAACAGCCAAAGGACCGCGGAGGCGAGAAAGACCAGCCAATAGACCCCCGCACTGGCTTGCCCCCGCCAGACGCGCCTGGCGACGACCCAACCAAGAAGTCCGATCAACACGAACACGCCCGTCCAGATGAGGCGGCTTATCTCGTAAATCCACGGGCTGCTGTCGAACCACCGCATGAGCGGTGCCATGCACAGCCAGATCAGCGGCGGATGATGCTGCCAGAAGTCCCGATAGGGAAGCATGCCCTTGGAGACAAGATAGGCGCAGTGGAGGTGCTCAGACTCATCCAGGCCGCCGTATCCCCTAGCTGCCCAGAAGCCCGCGCAGGCGGCAACCACCAGTATGAACGGCGCCAGTAACAGAGACTCATTCCTGGTCCGTGCGACAAAGAACGCCCAGGCGAACGCACCCGCGAGGACCGCCAGAACCGCAAGGCAGTTTGCCAGGCTACCGATCCGGATGTCCACGTTCACCATGGTAGCTGACTCCCTAACAGGCCTGCGGGTTGCAGGGGCATTGTACCCAAGCGGACCACAGATGCTCTTGGCACAGCTTCACCGCGCCACTTCCCGGCTTGGGACCTGCAAGCCGACGGCGATCCGCTCTCACGGCAGTCTCTCACGCGGGGGCATCAGGCGCAAGGCACCCGTGCCACCGGTCTGGACGGATTTCTACGGGCTTTCCTTCGGGCCTGAGCGCAGCTTGCGGACGTATTCGAGGTAGGCTGTGATGTGCTTCTCGTAGCCGCGGTCGGTTGGCGAGTAATAGGCCTTGTCCACGCCGAGATAGTCCTGGTCGGGGCTGACGCCGCCGGGGAAATCGTGGCTGTACTGGTAGCCCACCCCGTAGCCCCACTGCCGTGCCATGCCGGGGTGCGGGGCGTTGCGGAGGTGGCGCGGGACGGGAACGGTGCGGTTGTTCTTCACGTCGTCGCTGGCCTCCGCGATGGCGCGGCAGGACGCGTTGGACTTGGGCGCGCAGGCCATGTAGATCGCCGCCTGTGCCAGCGTGAGCTGGCATTCGGGCAGGCCGATCTTCTCGGTGATGTCGAACGCCGCGGCAGCCACGCAGATCGCCCGCGGGTCGGCGTTGCCGATGTCCTCGCTTGCCAGGATCGCGATTCGGCGGGCGATGAATCGCGGGTCCTCCCCGGCCACCAGCATCCGCGCCAGCCAATAGACCGTCGCGTCGGGATCGCTGCCGCGCATCGACTTGATGAAGGCGGAGATCGCGTCGTAGTGCAGGTCGCCGGCTGAATCGTACTGGACGGCCTTGGCCTGGATGGAGTCCTGCGCAACCGCCAGGTCGTAGACCACCTTGGCTCGCTCGTCGCCGGCCTTGCGGAGCTGGCTCAGCACCCCCGTTTCCAGCGCCGTAAGCGCGCGCCTCGCGTCGCCGTCGCTGATCCGCGCCAGGTGCTCCATCGCCTCAGGCCTGATCTCGACGTCATGCTGACCCAGCCCGCGCTCCCTGTCGCCAAGCGCCCTCCGGAGCAGCGTGATGACGTCCGCCTCCGACAGCGGGGCGAACTGGAAGATCGTCGACCGCGACAGCAGCGGCGAGGTGATGGTGAAAAACGGGTTCTCGGTGGTGGCCCCGATGAGGATGATCGTGCCGTTTTCCACGTCGTCCAGCAACACGTCCTGCTGGGCGCGGTTGAACCGGTGCAGCTCGTCCATGAAGAGCACCGTCCGCTTGCCTGTCGCTGCCAGCGTGGCGCGGGCCTGCTCGATGATGTCGCGGACCTCCTTCACGGAGACCGAGGCGGCGTTGAGCCAGTGGAAGCGGCAGTCGCAGACGCGGGCGATGACGTGCGCGACGGTGGTCTTTCCGGAACCCGGCGGGCCGTGAAAGACGAGCGAGGTGAGCCTGCCCGCCTCCAACATCCGCCGCAGCATCTTGCCGGGACCGAGGAAGGCATCCTGGCCGAGCACCTCGTCGATGGTCCGCGGCCTCATCCGCACGGCCAGGGGCGCGTTGGCCGCTATCGCCTCGTCCTCGCTGCGCCTGAACAACTCCATCACCGGGTCCCACCTTCCGGCCCGTATTATAGGCTTTCGCCGGGTGCCATGGCTGCGCCGTGTGCAGCCATGCGAAGACGTTCACCGGAGCAAGGGGCCTTAATGGGCAGACGCACAATCGCCATGCCACCTGCCGGGTGCCATGGCTGCGCTGTGTGCAGCCATGCGAAGACGTTCACCGGAGCAAGGGGCCTTAATGGGCAGACGCACAATCGCCATGCCACCTGCCCCCAAATGTTCGAAGCAACGAGCGGACCGCCCACTCGCCAACGGCTGCGGTGTATACTAAGGGGCGGTGGACACGCCGGGTGATCAAAGTCCGTCTTTCCTCTGCGACGCCATGCTGGGCGGGCTTGCCCGCTGGCTGCGGGCGGCTGGGTACGACGCACAGTTCGAGTACGGCATCGGCGACCGGACGCTCCTTGACCGGGCAGCCTGCCAGCAGCGGATAATCCTCAGCTCTGACGGCCCGCTTTTCGAGAGGAACGTCATCCGCAACGGCGTTATCCGCGCGCTGTATATCCCGCAGCAGTTGAGCAAACTCCAGCAGTTGCGGTTCGTACTCCAGGCCCTGCATCTGCCGCTGCTGCCGCCCAGGTGCATGGCCTGCGGCGGGCCTCTGGGTGAGGTGCCCAAGCACACCGTCACCGGTGAGGCCCCACCGCTTGCCTTCCGCAATTGCCGTCAGTTTTGGAGGTGCCTTAGTTGCGGCAGGCTGCTGTGGCACGGTACGCACTGGCAACGCATCGCCAAGCGGCTGGCGGAATTGGAGACCGCCAGCCCTGATCGTTCGGAGCAGCCCGGGAAGGCGGCGTCGTCGCAAGGCTGAGCCGTCGGGACGAAGGCGGATGGCAACCTGGAAGCCCATCCTGATAGGTTGCCCCCAGCACCGCAAGCTGGTCAGGGGGCGCTACGAGTGCGACGAGGAAGGCTCCTACAGGCTGGGCGCTGACGGGGCGTTCGTTCTGGCTCGCGCCCGCTGCGACCAGGAGGGCGGGCGGTGCATGCAGACCCTCTGCGTGTTGCACCGCTACAACCGTCGCGGCGGAGGCTCGTGGTATCCCGCGCAAATCCTGGCCATGCCGCGGGGTCCCCGCCGAAAACGGCGGACGTCCAGGACCCCCCCGGCTGCTGACGGGCACTCCCAGGCCACCGACCTGCTGTGCTAGCCCGGCTCGGGGCTTTCCAGGATCAGTGATTTGATCTTTTCGCTGGGCAGGTCCATGGCGCCCAGCACTTCAGCGGCGGCGTCGCGAACGGCCTGCGGCTGCTTGGCGTCCGTGACGACCTCCACCACCGCCTGGGCCTGCTGGTCGGTCAACTGGTTGCCGAACCGTCGCAGCGACTCACCCAGCACCTTGAAGAACCCGATGCGGTCCTGCTCGGCGGTCTTGCCCTCCAGCGCGGCGGCGGCCAGGGCCTGCTGAGCTCCCGCCCCGCCCATCGCCGCCAGCGCCCTTGCAGCGGCCATCATGACCTCGGCGTTCCTGTCGGCCAGGAGCGCCGACAGCGCCGCGCATGTGCGGGAGATGTCGTAAACCGGATTGCCCGTCATCCCCAGCATGCGAATGGCCTCTGCGGCACCGATCGACCAGGTGGCAGCCTGTTCAGCGGAAAGCGGCGTGGCGCCGGTAGTCTTGGCCGCCTCTGCCATTGCCGCGGTCAGGGCTACCGTCGAGGCCGACTCGTCAGTGGTCACCACGCGGCCGTCGGACCTGGCAAGGGCCTGCAAGTCCGAACTCGCCGACGCCGCTACCACGGGCACCGCCGCCAGAGAGACCTCGGCCCTTACAGTCCGAAGGACATCCGCGGCCGGGGGGTTCTTGCCCAGGAGGATCATGTCCACGCCCTGGGCCTCCTGCGCGGCCCTGAGGGCCTTGGCAGGATCGGGTTGGTCGATTACCTCGTATCCGGCGGTCCTGGCGGCATCCATGAGCAGGTTCCGCTGGTCCTGGTCGGAGGCGATCACCAAGGCCTGCTTGCCGGCACTCTGGCGCAGGGCCTCGTTGAGCACCGCAATGACGATCTCGTCACCGCTGAATCGCTTGTGCGGCATGGCCGAGGCCAGCGTCACCGCCGCACGGAACCGCACCTCCCTGTCGGGATTGGTCAGTGCCTCCACCAGCGGCTGGACGCCGCCGGCAACCGGTTCGACCAGGCTCCCCGCCCCGGCGGTGCGCGACAGGGCTTCGATCGCCCGAACGGCCAAGGCCCCGTCGCGATCCCTCAATGCCCTGGATAGCACGTCCTGGAGGTACTTGGCGCTGCCGGCCAGGGCATAGAACCGCGCCGTCGGCTGGCCCGCTTCCTCCGTGGGGTCCCTTGCACCGAGGGGCAGGTCGATTTCGTTTCTGAGCTTTGCCGCCAGCCACAGCGACACGGCCGGGTAGAAACTGGCGTCATGTTTCAACGCCTGCCGGGCCAGGCGCATGGCGTAGATATCGCCGAATATCTCCCGCGGGACGGTCCTGAAGTCCAGCCCGAGGCCCTCGCGCCAGTACCAGACGTTGGCGGTCGCCATGCGCTCGTCCGGGGTCACCGAGGGGCGCTGGTAGTAATACTTCTCCGCCTGCTCGTAGAACAGGCTTGCGACAGGCTTGTCCAACGCCTCCCGCCCGGCGCATGCCATCAACGCCGCCGTGACGATCTGGCGAGTCCGGTCCAGTACGCCCTGACGCTCCAGAAGCTCCTTCAGATACGGTGCGGCGTCGGGGTACCTGATCTGCCCCAAGGCGTTGGCGACGATCTCCAGCAGGCGATCGTCCGAACTGCCAAGCGCCTCGCACAGCGGGCGAACCGCCTCCTTGCCCACCCGCGGCAGCACCGTAACGATCCGCTCGACGAGCGAGGCAGGCGTCTGCGGGGAAGTCAGCTTGGCGATCAACTGCGGCATGGCGTACTCGCCGCTTACCGCGAGGCGGGAAGCGGCGATCTCGTAGGCCCGCAGGCTCTTGGGCAGCATGTCGATGGAATTGGCGATCTGGGTCGGGTCGGAACGCTCGGCGTGATAGCCTCGCTCGATCAACTTGCGGATGCCTTCGATCACGGGCGCCATGCCCGCCAGCTTCTCCCCGCGGGCCAGAACGGCGTCCACGTCGCCCGTCTTGACCGACAGCAGGTATACCTCCCTTGCGGCGGCGGACTGTTCCAGGATCGCCTGTCCGTTGCTCAAGGCCATCTCTTCCCTGGCCACCTTGATCCCGTGGATGAAGTCCTCCCACAGCGACGCGAGCCGCGCGCTGTCAACCGGGGCCGAAGCCGCCTGGCTCGTGGCTGGGGCTGTTGAAGCGGGGCTTGGTTCCTGCCCCCAGGCCTCTTTCAAGGCCCCAAAAATGGCGATTGCGCCAACGACGAAGGCAACGGCCGCCAAGGACATCCTGCCGGATGGGTCCAGTCGATCTTTCACCATGAGCTTTCCACCTTACCGGGACACACGCACGGGCCGGCTCCATGTTTGGAGGGACCATTCCGCCATTCTGCCGACGTCTGCCCCCCATCCGCCCGATGGCGGCGAGGCGCAGACCGGCTGCGATTATAGGTTGCCCCGATGCAGTGTCAACAACGCCAGTGACCGGCCTGGGATGGCTAGCGAAGATCGCGAACCACTGCCAGTTCGGTTGACTGGCAGCGCCGGCTGGGGGCAGGCTAAAGTGCGCCGTGTTTTACAGTAAACCTCCAAGCCTTCCCATCCGAAAAAAGGCCCAAGACTTGACAAGACCGGCGAGGCGGTCGAATCATGTTACACGTTTCGCCGCAGACGCCGCGCCCTTGGCAGTCAAGCGACTGAGGCGGAGACCAAACACGCAAGCTGGTATGGCCAAACTGGCAACAAGAGCGCCCAGGCGATCAGGCAGAGCCTCCGGCTCGAACCGCGCTGCCTCCCGCTCCACAGGCAGGGGCAAGCGACTGGTGGTGGTCGAATCCCCCGCAAAGGCCAGGACGATCAACCGGTACCTGGGCGGCGGCTATCTCGTCAAGGCGTCCATGGGCCATGTCCGGGACCTGCCCGAAAAGGCCATGGGGGTCGACGTAAAGCACGGTTTTAAACCAAGTTACGAACCGCTGCCCGGCAGAAGAAAGGTCCTGTCGGACCTGAGGAAACACGCCAAGGCGGCCTCGGAGGTCTTCCTGGCAACCGACCTGGACCGCGAAGGCGAGGCCATCGCCTGGCATCTGGCTGAGTCCCTCGGCGTCTCGGAGGACAAGATCCGCCGCGTCATCTTTAATGAGATCACCCCGGCCGCTATCGCGGAGGCCTTCGCCCGCCCCCGTCGCATCGACATGAACAAGGTCAACGCCCAGCAGGCCAGGCGGATCCTGGACCGCATCGTCGGCTACGAGGTCTCGCCTTTACTGTGGCGGAAGGTCGCACGGGGCCTGTCCGCCGGGCGGGTGCAATCGGTGGCCGTGCGGCTGATCGTCGACCGGGAGAGGGAGATTGACGCCTTCACCCCCGAGGAATACTGGCGCATCAGCGGGGTGTTCACAACCGATTGCCAGAACGCCGACTCACTGGCCAGGCAGTGGTCCGATTTCCATGCCTCCAAGGACGAAAAAGGCAACGCACCGACGCGGGAGGCTCAGCAGGAATTCCTGGGCGCACGGTCCGCCTTCACGGCTGAACTGCTGACCTTCAGGGGCCGGCGATTCCAGCCCACAGGCGCCGAGGAAGCGATCGAAGCCGCCAAGGCGCTGGGCTTGGAGACCCGGGAACTACAGCGTCAAGAGGACCCCGACGCCAAGGGACCGGCGCGGAATCGCCTGACAGTGATCGGACGGCTGCGGGGTGACCGCCCGCGGTTTACCGTGGAAAATCTCCAGCAGCGCGAAAGCCGTACCCGCCCCCCGGCGCCCTTCACCACCGCCGCGCTCCAGCAAGCCGCGGCGGTCCAAATCCGCTTCAGCGCCGCTCGGACGATGCGGATCGCACAGCAGCTCTACGAGGGGGTGGACCTGCCCAGACAGGGGCACACCGGCCTGATCACCTACATGCGGACGGACAGCACGCACCTGGCCGCCGAGGCGGTATCAGCCGCCCGGCGGTTTATCGCCGGCAGCTTCGGACCACGGTATGTGCCGGAGAAGCCCAACGTCTATGCCTCAGCGGAAGGCGCACAGGAGGCTCACGAGGCGATACGCCCCACCGACGTCACACGCCGCCCCGAAAATCTCACCGGGGCCCTGACCGATGAGCAATACAAGCTCTACCGCCTGATCTGGCAGCGGTTCGTCGCCTGCCAGATGCCCCCGGCCGTCTGGAACGTCACCGAGGCGGACGTCGCAGCAGGGTTGGAGGGCCCTGGCGGTCAGGCCGTCTTCAGGGCCATGGGAAGGACCCTTGCGTTCGACGGGTTCATGAAGGTTGCGGGCCTGCCACGCGGCGGCGACCAGGTCCTGCCGAAACTCGAGACGAATCAATCCGTGGCGTGCCTGGAGCTTGCCCCCAGGCAGCATTTCACCCAGCCCCCGCCCAGATACACCGAGGCGTCCCTGGTAAAGGCGCTCGAAGCCGACGGCATCGGCCGGCCCAGCACATATGCCACGATCATCCAGACCATCCAGGACCGCGGATACGTCGAGCTGGCGGACCGCACCTTCCGCCCAACGTACCTCGGCACGGTTGTCACCGACAAGCTCGTCAAGCACCTGCCGGACATCTTCGACGTCCGCTTCACGGCCCACATGGAGGACCAGCTCGACAAGATCGAGGAGGCCGCCAAGGACTGGGTCAGCGTGCTGAAGGAGTTCTACGGTCCCTTCAGCGAGCACCTCCGCCAGGCGGCCGAGAACATGGTCCACGCCAAGGCGCAGACCGAGCCTAGCGACTACGTCTGCAACGCCTGTGGAAAACCCATGGTCTACCGGTTCACCAAGTCAGGGAGGTATCTGGCCTGCACGGGATATCCCAAGTGCAGGCAGACCCACCCGGTGGACTCCAAGGGCAAAAAGATAGAGCGACAGGAGGTTGAGGCGTCCTGCCCGCAGTGCGGCCGGTCCCCGATGATCCTTCGCCGCAGCCGCTTCGGGGCCTTCCTCGGCTGCGCCAACTACCCCGAATGCAAGGGCACGCTGCCATGCGACAAGGAAGGCAAACCCCTCAAGCTGGTCAAGGAGCAAGACATCCGCGTGACCTGCGCCGAGTGCGGCGCGCCGATGGTTGTCAGGTGGAGGGGCCGCCGAGCGTTCCTGGCGTGCAGCCGCTATCCCAAATGCAGGGCCACCGCGTCGCTGCCCGAAGGCCTGCGCCTGGAGCCTCCCCCAAGACCACAGCCCATCCCCGCCGGGGTCGAGTGCCCCAAGTGCGGAAAGCCCATGGTGATCCGCACCGGCAAGCGAGGCGAGTTCGCCGCATGCTCAGGCTTCCCACGCTGCCGGAACGCCATGAGCCTGGAGAAACTCCAGGAACTCAAGGCCAATGGCGGCAGAAGTAAAACCCCCTAGCGCCAACAGGCCATGTCAGCCCTATAGCTTCCATTCTCACAGCCTGCTGCCCACACGCCCAAACAGGACTGTTCGGGAGGAGTCCACGCCCGGTCACAAGCCCCGGCAACTGTTGTGCGGGCCTTGTCATTCCCACCGGCGGCAATAGAATAGGCTTGAGCCAACCAAAGCGGAGAACCACGATGTCCGGCTTGGGCGTAAACATTGATCACGTGGCCACCATCCGTCAGGCGAGGCGGACGGTGGAGCCTGATCCCGTCTGGGCGGCAGTGCTCGCCGAACTGGGCGGGGCCGACTGCATCACCTTCCACTTACGCAAGGACCGACGTCACATCAACGACCGCGACGCGAGGCTCCTGCGGCAGACCGTCCGCTGCAAGCTCAACATGGAGATGTCGCTGGATGAGG
>Ga0315279_10009827_pt1 | contig 11331 bp, 9 predicted proteins | sample YL17G06_20_MG_FD_203694 | JGI IMG/M metagenome (GOLD analysis project Ga0315279, IMG submission 203694) | Sediment microbial communities from Yellowstone Lake, YNP, Wyoming, USA - YL17G06_20 | ecosystem: Environmental > Aquatic > Freshwater > Lake > Sediment | place: USA: Wyoming | collected...
ACTATACCAGCCACAATAAATGGCCGTCTGCGGACAGGAATTTGGCTCGAAAAGTTTTTCTGTTTGCTCTTCTTTAACGGGCATTTCCATCCGCAATTTTATGAACACTGCTAAATCCAGCAAAGACCGGTCAAAGAAGCCGAACAAATCTTTTTTATGTGCGATGCCCCGCGAATCAATATAAGCAATGCCCTTTAAGCCCGTTTTTTCTGCAGCGATTGCCTTATCGACAAGGCCTTTGACAATTGAGTAGTTAGGCCCATCAAGGCGGCTGACAAAAAGAGTCCTGAAATCCAGACCCGGCACATTATCCTTTAGCATATTCGGCTGCCAGCGATACAGCTCATAGGAACCAAATAACACCATCGACAGTTCGCTATCAACCGAGGCATTAGTTTCTTTGCCGCTGATGTAGTCGATTTTCATTTGCATCTGCTCAAGTCGGCGAGTGCTTTCCTGATGCTCAGGCGAGCCGGCGTGACCATCCTGCTTCAACTGGTCAAGCTTGCTTTTCTCCTGTTTGGCCAATTCTTTTAATTCCTTCAGTTTTCCTTCCATACCTATTAACGTACCGCGCGGCCCTACTTTGATTGGCACACCGTAAGTTGTCAGCAGACATCTGATTTTGTCGGGCAGGCGAGCAGTAAGCAGCTCCTTGCGAAGAGGTCCTGCAAGCAACTTTTCATAGTTGTCTCTGCCGATTGTGTCGTTAAGCGTAGTCCCTAAAGACAAAGACAGGATATTTTTGACCGGCACCTTTCGTTTTTCACAATAGTAGCGGGCAATTTGGCCAGATGCGGCAATGTCCTTATTTGCTATGACCAGAATCTCATTGGGTTCTAATGCGAGTGCTGCGGCGCAGCACAATAACATTAGAAACATAACCCCGCAATAAATTGCGGGGCTAAATATATTCGGTGACAAACCCTCAGTAAAACTGGGGGTTAAATTATTTTTTTTCACCACGGGTGTATTCGGATTGCGAATATCTTTTCTCATAGATACCCTGTCGCCGGAATATGCGGGCGATAGTGGCCAGGATTATTTTGCAGTCCAGCCACAAGTTTGCCGTTTCCACGTATCTAACATCAAGCTCAAGTTTTTCTTCGCGAGTCAGCTCTGCTCTTCCGTGGACTTGTGCCAGGCCCGTCAGGCCCTGCTTGACGAGCAGGCGTTTTTTCTGGCGCTGGTTCCATTCCGCTATCTGCGAAAGATACAGCGGCCGAGGCCCGACAATGCTCATATCGCCCTTGAGGATGTTAAAGAGCTGCGGCAATTCATCGAGAGAGTATTCCCGCAGGAATTTTCCTATTCTGGTCAGGCGGGGGTCTTCGGAGGATTTTGGACTCGGGCCGAAAGGGTCAACATCGGCTCTCATTGTGCGGAATTTATAAAAGGCAAACGGCCTGCCATTTTTGCCTGCTCTTTTCTGCCTGAATGTCGCGGGCCCTTTGCTGCCAAGCCGAATTGCTATCACTATAACAGCAAAAACCGGCGAAAGAATTGCTATCGCCAGCAGAGAAACGAATATATCAAGTCCCCGCTTACAGATATTATAAAGCCGCATACAACCTCGCTAAAGCATTAAAGAACACGGCGTTATACGCCGACAATAAAAGACAAGTTTACCCGGGTGTAATATCGGTATCAACAACCCCCTGCTTTCTTTCAAAAGTAAGAAGGGATGCAGCCAGACTGGACAAGGGCGGTTATGTTTGGTAAACTACCTAAAATTTGTAAAACAGCCGTCAGTTGAGGCGTTCTTCAAATAGAGGATAAAAACTATGCTGGAAAACCTCATAGGCCCGAAGAGATCTATAAGCTGGGTTATCCAATTTTGGCCTGTTCTGGTATTTTCATTTGTCTCGGCCCTGATTGCCACGTCGCTGTGCAAAAAGATTGCACTGAAGTTCGGAATTGTTGACAAACCCGATAACCTTGTGAAAACTCATAAAGGTTCTGTTGCATATCTCGGCGGCGTCGGGATGCTCGCGGGACTAACTGTCGGCATATTTACAGGCATCTATCACATTCACGACTTAGAAGATTTTAGCTATGCATTCATCTGGCTGATAGGCGTGCTGGCAGGTGGGGCAATAGCTTGCCTTGTTGGTCTTGTAGATGACATATTCGACTTAAAACCCCGGCAGAAAATATTGGGCCAAATCGCAGCGGGTGTTGTTTTGATTTTGGTCGGCATCATACCTGCCTTCTATTATCCACAGGTTTTGTTCAACATAAAAATCTCCGAAACCACGGAAATGATTTGCGGAATCCCAATCGTAATCATTTTCGTGCTTGGTGCAACGAATTCGCTAAATCTTCTGGATGGTTTAGACGGCCTTTGCGCAGGGGTTACTGTGATAATTACCATTGCGATGCTGCTGTTGGCGATTCATTTAGGGACGTGGGGATACAGCGAAGTTGGCGACCCTGTTCGCGTAATAATATGTTTGGGACTTGTGGGGGCAGTGTGCGGCTTCCTGCCCTTTAATCGCCACCCTGCCAAGATATTTATGGGAGATGCCGGCAGTATGCTGCTGGGATTTGTAATAGCAGCTCTTATGATGATGTTTGCGAAAGAGGGTCCGAGATGGTGGCTGGCTTCCATAGCAGTTTTCGGTCTGCCGATACTCGATACAGCGGTGGCACTTCTGAGACGATTTCTTAATAAGCGGCCATTATTTGTTTCCGACCGCGGACACATATACGACCAGATGATTGACCGTGGGATACCACTGAAAAGGACCGTCGCTATCTGCTACGGATTAGCTGCGATATATGCGATAATCGGCATCGTTATGAGTCAGATAAGAACCCGGTATGCTCTGATTGTGTATATACCTGTCTTCATAGCATCCGGGTTCGTGGTCTGGAAGAAAGGATATCTGAAAATGGAGGGCCTCCGCGGAGCAATCCGAAAGGGATCTTAGCCTCTCATTCCTTGGCATTATCCGACGGCGGTAAAGCTCGTTATAAACTCTACAGTCCGATGAGCAGTTGTGCCAACAGTTTCCACAGGTGAGCTGGCAGCCAGTGGGATTTTCCAAACAGGCGATGATAGGTGTCGTGTGGACGCCTGCCTTTGGGTTCCGCAAACGGCAGAATACCGCTGATGGTTCGGCGCGTGGTGCACAGTATCCAGCCGGTGAGCAGGTTGGTGAAAATACGAGCGGTCGGTTGGGTAAATACGGGCGAAAAACTCAAGATTACGGCGTCCCATGCCGATGTGTGAGAAAGAACGTTCATAATGGTCTCCATGAAATAGGTTTGTCATTACCCATTTCATCGGCAGACCATTTTTATTTTTACAGTTTTTCATGATTAACCAAAAAAGTGCGAAAGTTCACTTTCCGTTACTTTTGAAGTTATAATCAACAGAAAAAATAACAACTTGATTTCAAGGGGCTTTAACTATCGAGCCCAGCCAAAAGCCGTCGGTATTCCTGGATCAACAATGGACATATCTTATCTTGAGAAAATTCTTTAAGAGTTCTTTCTCTTGCTGCTTGACCGAGACGTTGCCGCAAACGGTCATCTTTCAGTAGTTTGATAATCGCTTCGGCCATAGCTTCTGGGTCTTTCACCGGAACAAGCAGCCCTGTCTTACCGTCGAGAATGGCATCCACCGTTGCTGAAATTTTTGTCCCTACTGCGGGAACACCACAGCAAGCCGCCTCCAGCACATTGTAGCCCCATCCTTCATGCCAGCTCGGCTGAACCAACAATGTCATAGTCGAATACCAGGCTGGCATATCATAACTGAATCCCATATATTTGGTATGAAGTTCGGGGTCTGAAACCGCCTGTTCTACTAAAGCATTCATTCGCTGATGATGGGGTTCGAACGCTCCGAAAAAACACAGATATGCACGTGACCTAATATCCTGAGGGAGCAATCGCCATGCTTCGAGGATAGTTTCAACGCCTTTATGCGGAATGATTCTCCCAACAAATCCTACTAACCAGCTTTCCTTAGGGATGCCTGCTTTCCACCGCAGTTCCTCTCCACGTGGTGCAGCTACCTCTGGATTGAATCTGTCTGTGTCAACTCCACAGATTGTCCCCGGTCCAAAAACTAACGCCTTTTCCTTGGAGCAAATACCTATCTTAATTGCATCATCTCGGTTTGAGGGGGCTACGAAGATGACCTCTGTGGCACACTTGCACGCAATTGACTCCGTCAAACGAAGAAGATAGTATTTCCATCCGCGTGCACTCAACAAAGCCATACCATGATTATGATAAATTCGAATAGGCACTCTGGCTAACCAGGCCGCAAGCGTTCCCACCAAACCCGGTTTGCTCATATGTGAGTCAACAATATCTGGCCGAAGCCGGCGAAATTTATACCAGAGCCGAAGTAAACTAACAAAATCAGCAATCAAAGTAATGGGTTGATTAATCGTTACAGGAAGGAAGCGGACACCTGCAGCCTGAGCAGAATATCGGGCATTTTCATCATCGCTGCACAGGAGAATTACTTCAAAACCCTCCCGTTGCATATTGCGAAAATGCTCAAGTAGAAACCATTTCGGTACAGTTCCTATCGAACAGATGTGAAATACACGTTTTTTCCTGACTTCAGGATCAGATTGTCTGTTGCGATTAGTCTTGAAATCATGCAATACCATTCTTTAGCCTTTTTGGCAAAACCCTTGGAAATCACTTTTTAATCTCATTCAAAATAAGTTCTGCAAATTTGGTGGGGTCTTCACTCTGTACCAAAAGACAGGTCGTTTGATATACCATTTTTGCAGGCAATATCCATTATCATATTCATATCGCAGGGATAGCCGTAGGTGTGCTGGGCTATAATAACCTTTGTGTTTGGCGTTATTTTATCCCGCAGCAAATTGACATTGATGTTGAATGTAGCTGGTTCAATATCCACGTATACCGGCTTCGCACCAAGATATTTAATCGGATTTACATCCATTACACAGGTATAGCCCGGTAGGATTACCTCATCTCTTGGCCCTACATCCAGTGCCTTTAAAATTGCATATAGCGCAACGCGGCCTTTCCAAAAAGAAAGGGCATAGTTCGCGCCAAACCACTTTGCAAATGTGGATTCATAAGTATGTATTATCTCTGACGCCATAAAAATGCTTTACCATTGGGCGCGTTGTTAATGAATTGCTTTTTCCAGCGCTTCAACTATTTTTTCTGTACAATATCCGAGTTCAAAATACTGTTCAACTCTTTGTCGCCCAGCTTGCCCCATTTCTTTTCGCAAGTGTTCATTGGCGAGAAGCAACGTGATTTTGTCAGCCAGAGGGCTAACTTGTTTTACTGGAACAAGAAAGCCCGTTTGCCCATCCACCACCGCATCCTCACAACCACGATGGAGCGTAGCAACAACAGGTTTACCACAGGCCATGGCCTCGAGAATAGAAACTGGCAACCCCTCGTTGTAATATGTAGGCAGCGTAAATATATCTGCCGACTTACACAACCGAGGAATATCATCGCGCCAGCCCAAGAATCTGAAATTATCCTCCAGGTGATTTGCCCGGACCACATTTTTGAGCTTGTCCATCGAAGGCCCTCCGCCAGCAACGAGAAAACAAATGTCTTTCCGCCGAGCACATATCTTCTCAGCCGCCTCTGTGAGTACAAATACACCTTTTTCCGGTACCAGCCTTCCCACAAAGAGGACAATCTTTTGATGTTCAGGGATAACTAACTCTTTTGCCACTTCACGTTTTACTTTTTCCGTGTCGTCGAGGCCATACCGGGTCAAATCCACACCCATGCCGGGAATACGAAATACATTGTCAATATTTTTGATAACGCGACGTGTTTTACAGAGTTTTTCATCGTAAGAGTTCATTACCAAAATCGCATCTGTGACTCGTCCGAGAAGCTTCTCCGCCCAAAACCGCAACCGCCATGAGACAACACCCTGGGCCGGTGCACAAGGCAACCCGTGGGCAAAATATACAATGCGTGGTGTTTTCGCCAGCCACGCAGCAATTCGGCCCACAAAAGCACCAAGCGGATTGTGACAGATAATAACCTCGATCCGGTGTTCGGTAAGTATTTGCCTAACCAGCAGGATAGCTTTTATGATAGACAAAGGATTCAGGCTCCTCTTCAAGCTATTGGGAAAGACATCAAATCCTGCATTGCGTAAGTGAACGGCGTCACGAGTCTCTCCTTCCGTAATGCACACATCCGGTATATCCGAGGTGCAAATACAGACATAATGCCCCAGTTTTTTTTGCACAGTCATAGCAGGAATTAGAAACCATCGCAGTGTTTCCGCCGCTCTGGATATGTGCATAATCCTCATAAGCCCCTTCTATCTTCAGATGCTGAGTTTTAAAATTTCAAAGTTTTTTTAGCCAAATACCGTTCAGTTCGTTCACGAAGCGCGGCGTAAAACGCCTGCCGACGAGGCTGAAGTTTATCTGCACAATAATCGCGGGCAATACGAAGATTGCGTTCGACCGCCTTATCCATTGATTCGGGGTCAGCAAGGACGCGAAGGATGGTTTCTGCGAGGGAATTTACATCACCCGGGGGTACCAGGTAGCTTTGTTCCAAAAGTTCCGGCGTTCCTCCAACACTGCTGGCGATACATGGGCATCCACGACTCATCGCTTCGATAACCACTCTTGGTAATCCTTCAGAGGCGGTCGCATTCAAGAATAAATCAAATTTATCCATCGCCTCCCAAATTGATTTACCTGCCGGAAGAAGACCGCGGAAGACAATTCGCTTCGCAACACCAAGTTGCTCTGCTAATTTTTTCATCCCTGTAAGCATTTTCCCATCGCCGATCATCTCTAAAGTCACGTTGGCACCTTTGGCAACACACTGAGCCAGAACTTTAATGTGTACGTCAGGAAGTTTATGTGTTTGGGAAAAACTGCCTACAAAACCAAGCCGAACAGGAGGATACTCACCCGCCAGGCGAGCCGGAATTGCAGAAATAGCTGTGAGTCGTTCACTTAAGTCTTTGCGTAGTTCAGCGGCGCCCAACTCGATCGAAGAATAGTAAGTGGTAAAAGCATCCGGCGAGGCAGGGAAACACCGTTGAAGTGTATCTCTTGTCACGTAAGCAACTGCTGCTGCCCCCTTGCATTGCTTTTTGAGATTGCGCGTCCAAAGCCATCTTGCGTATGGTCGTATAATACTACGGATACTGCTCGGCGCAAACACATCCCAAGGATTGCCTATAACCTCAACGCCGTAAGGACGCCCTGGCTCTAAGAGATTCCAAACCTGTGTACCAATGTTGCCCGGGACCCTTAGAATAACAGCATCATCCTGGCGCAATGCGCGACTAATAATGCTTTTAATGTTACGCATCTTGAGCACGTACTGGTACGGCCCATGGTATTGAGGCAGAGCTGCTATCTCCACGTTGTTTTTATTAACAACGCCCCATCCATCAGGAACACTATCCCCTTCAATAACCCTGGCAATGACAGTAACAGTATCAAAAACGCTTAAATAGCGTTTCCAGAAAGATTCGTAACTTAAATTATGGGAATAGAAAATGCTCCCCACCTGAAAAAGTCTGTCCTCCACAGCAATGACCAATCTCATGTTTCCGCTGCGCCTTTCTTAAAGTCAAAACACATCCAGGTTCCCGATATATTTACGACCGATTGGTATTCATTGGTCGAATTTTCCGGGGGTATTATTCTCCTCTGCCAATATGAATATCTACCTGAAAAACCGTGTAAACAGAAATAGCCCGTCAAAGAAACGAGTAGATATGAAAATACTTCATGGAGGCCAAAATGGACAGTTTTAGTCTCCCCTCGGTAAGGGACGCGATTATTATGAATTTTTCCGGCGAAGGCAAACCGCCGGGGCTTCCTATCAACTCGCCATGCATCTGGCAGTTAAAGTCAGCACAGTTCGGGTTAGAGCAAGCAAAGGAAAATAATGAAAACTGTGCCAGTTTCTGGTTGTCTTACTGTGGGAGTGTTCTTTCCTCATAAAGAGCATTTTTGCCAAAAGCAGTTATGTAACCAATAATTCATTGGCAAAAGAGACCTGCGAGCTTCGAAATTTGTATCATCGTATGCCAACATTAAGGTACTATTCTTTACTGACACACCCGCTATTTCCAGATATGAGTAGAAAGTCTTATCAAACTTCCCAGAAAATCTTTACTTTACTGTTGCACATAGCTGGCGTCACATCCGTAAATGGCCTTCAACTCACGCAAAGAGAAACTATCCGAAAAATGACTTTTTTCAACACACTGGTACGCATCCTCATGTGGCATTCTTCCTCTCTTGACTACCTTATTAACAGCCAGAGCCCATTGTTCTGCCCCCAACTCTAATGACAGTCGGGTAAATGCCTCGGGCAACACATTGGTCGCCTCCGGTGTAATTACATCGGAACATATTGCACGCAAGCCAGCCGCTGCCGCTTCTACCAGAGTCAGAGGCATCCCTTCGTAGATGGAAGGAAACAACAGCACATCAAACACGTTCATCATCAACTGCGGAACGTCTTGGCGATTGCCAGCGAATATCGTTTTTGCTTTAATACCAAGGCGTTCAGCTTTCTGTTCGGCTTCTCTCCGCAGCTCCCCATCACCAGCGAGAAAAAAATACGCCCTTGGTTCAAGTCTGACAAATTCAGAGGCAATATCCAGGAAGAAACTGTGGTTCTTCGCCGGTCGGAAACTGCCCACATGCCCTACTACACAGGCGTCCGAAGGTATCCCGAAATCCGATTTACAAACAGTCGGTTTTTGTCCCGGCTGAAATGCTTCTATATCAATCCCTGTATAAAGCAGTCTGCACTTACTGATGCTTTGCCAGTTAGCAGTAAACAAAGCTGACGCCGCTTCACTGCTGCAAGCCAAGCAGTGAGTGGCATGCTTCATAATCATTCGTCTCATCATCCAGCCATAAAATTTACGGTACAACGAAGGAGCATAAACGTCTCGCGTAGTGTGAGCGTAGGCAATCCGCACAGGAACACCGCACCGGTGGGCAATCCTTAGTACCACCCCGCTAAACAACCAAGTATGGCAATGCACGACGTTATATTTTCCTTCTCGGATTATTCTTTCCAGCCGTTTAGCAAAAGTCAGCAGAGGACGGACCCTGCATGAAAAAACGCGACCACCTAAAGATTTGATCTCTGCGGCATATGTACCCTGCTCCCCAAGCAGTGCGCAAAAACCCATCGCCAACGAATTCCTGTTTACTTTGCGCAACAGGCTCATTAACCAATTTTCAGCCCCTCCCCTGTTCATGCTACCCACAACATGCAGGACACAGCAAGATTTTTGCTGTCGATTTAATATGCCGCCCATAACTCCAAATTGGCCAGGGGTTGTTCCGGCTCATCCCCAGAAACTTGGACCTCCCCACATAGCATCTTCAACAGCAATGCAAGCACTATAATTTGCACCAATGGCGCAAGCACTACGTTCAGGTGGTTTCGGACTGAGGAAGCAAAGATGCCGAAAGAAACAAAAAACACCAAAGCTGCGCTCCCAGATAACGAAGATGCAAACCGAAGATATATGCGCCGCATGAGAAACCCGAGAAAAACCATCTGCAGAAACGCCCCCACAAGTCCGAAATTCAGATAACCCTCCCCCACAATAGAAAAACCTGTCCCTGCGGCATCTGGGCCTTTCACTATATACGTCAGCCACATAGCTGGCCCAACCCCAAGCTTGCTCACCAATGCCCCTTCCAGGAAAGGTACTATGTGAACTATGGACTGAATATAGGACCGCCCGTGCCAATAAGGTTCTGTCCCCGGCACAAGACTCGTCGTCAGATTTATCGTTGATACAGACTTGCCGGTTTCTACAAATGGCTCATACCAACGAATCTCCTTTGCTTGGCTTGCATACTTCAACTCTTCGGACATCTTGAATATGTTGAACGCAACCTTATCTCGGACTATTCCCATCGCAACAAATATAAATGTGAACACCACCACTATAGCTATCAACGGTCCGAGCTTTATGGGTTTTATCAGATAATGACGCACCAAAAGGATAACTATACCGGTAATCACAACCGGGGTTCTTGCACCTGTTAGTATTGTCAGCACAATATAGGTAGCAAAAAGAGTTATACCCAATTTCCCACTGAACAGCTTACCATATCTCAAACTGACCGAGGTGATGTAAACACCGAAACCAATGGCAAAAATGTTTGACCGCAATCGCCACAGTCGCGGATTGGCTATATACCATTCCATCCTGGCAACAGGCCTGGCGCCTTCGGAAACAAATGTTTCCACTCCCACTCTCATAACGTATACAGCGAAAATAGCCAGAGAGAACAACATCAATGCCAGACCTACCATTGTCCAGGCTGCCGTGGGCACTTTAACCACCCGCGTAACCTCACCTGTCCCTCTTGAGGTAAATAATTCATACCCAAACAGAAAACCTATGATGCCAAGATTCACAATAAACACCGTTTTAGGGTATAAATCTGGATAGCAAAGTATGTCATTCTGAGCTGGGACAATTCCCAAAACCCACAAACCCAGGTAACCGAAATGAAACATTGCATAAGCAGCCAGAAAAACCAAGTCCGGTGACAGGTAGTTTATGGGTTTTGAGCGCGTAACATACCAGAGGTGGACGATACACAAGAAAAGTCCGAAACCAGCGGCTACCTTAGTAGCACGCTCCCAATTTGCTCCAGCAAAGCCGACATATATCCCAAATGAAATTAAACCTGCCAAAACAAGCCACACAATGTATACACCCCGATAGCGGCTTGCGTAGGCACCTTGTCCTGCCCAAACACTTTCAAGGGCAGTTGTATCTGGTTCTGAGTATGGATACTGTTCCATGCAAATCTATATATCGATTTATTTTACCTATTTCTTCGCAAAAACTTATCTATTTCCAGCAAAATCCCGAGCTACCCTCATATACTTCGTCAGAAAAACACCTTTTCAGACACCTATAAGGAGCTTATTAACATCTTTTACGAATGGATTGGTGCTTGAGAAAGCACAAGCATCAAGCTTAAACAGTCCGATAAGACACATCATAGGCCCCAAAATCGCCTATACATTGAGCGACTCCAGGTTGCCCAGACCAAATTCGGCTTTCTATAAGGTAGATTAATGATACGGCTCATTCACATACATCACAGCAAGCGAAAAGGCCGTTCACGAACAACTGATGTGGTTAATTCATTCTGCCAGATGCTTGCTCTGTTGAAAACTTCGGTAGATGTCATTTTGAACCCTTCGCTTTGCTCAAGGACAGGCTCCTCGCAGCGAAGTGAAGAATCTCTTTTTATCGCCCTTGAAAATACCAGATTCTTCGCTACGCTCAGAATGACAAGGAGACTTTTCAACAAAGCA
>Ga0315279_10009828_pt1 | contig 11330 bp, 11 predicted proteins | sample YL17G06_20_MG_FD_203694 | JGI IMG/M metagenome (GOLD analysis project Ga0315279, IMG submission 203694) | Sediment microbial communities from Yellowstone Lake, YNP, Wyoming, USA - YL17G06_20 | ecosystem: Environmental > Aquatic > Freshwater > Lake > Sediment | place: USA: Wyoming | collected...
TCTGCACAAGGCCAAGTTGTCGCAATCGCTCCAGATGGTGTTGGGCGACGCTGGGACTGCTGAAATGCAAGGCCTTTTGGACTTCTCGGATGCTTAGAGAGCGGCCATTCTTCAGGAGAAGCCAGTAGACTTTCCAGTCTTTGCCGCGAAGAGCGTATTCAAACTCTGTCTCGTCTTGAACGTTCAAAGAATCGTACTCTTCTTCAGTTACCGTTCCAAGATTCGCTACTTATAATTCTAATCATTAGAACACATATTCTTATAAGTAAACTATCATAAGAAAGCTAACGGTTTGTTTAACATTCTTCGTGGCTGCTCACTACAGAAAGACTGCTTCCAACATCGCGCGCGCACCTTTCCGATTTGAAGCAGCATCACCATGACTCTGATAATGTAGAGAATGCCCATGCCACCAAAGAAGAGGCTGACACTGAGCAGCCCTAGTTCTCCTGCTGCTGCAGATCCCGCAAAGAAAACAAGCCCTAAAACGATCCAAGAGAAAGCTCCTACATGGATGATTGAACATTCAGAAGGAGAATGACAAGCCTTCTGCAGTGAAAGACGACTATAATATCACCTTAACAGGTTTATTGATCTTTCAATAGCTCTTATGGCTTCTTGATATTTTCTGATGGTGATGCCCCCAAGATTTGATGAATACTGCAGTCCATTTATTTTGTCATAGGTCTCCTTAACTTCTCCATAGACTGTGTTGTCCAGTCCCAAAACCAAGTCATGCTTCAGGCTTTGAAAGGCATCCATATTATAGGTTCTGCTCTGAAAGTTCTGGTTCTCTAGGTCAAGTCTTATTTGGTCTCTGAGAATTGTGAGCTCTTGTCTTATCCTTTTCTTAAGCTGTCTAGAATCAGGTGTTTGTCCCAACGTCTTTGTGGTTTCCTTCTTGGAGCTGAGCTGGGAATAGAGCTTGAGAACTATGAAAACTGTTATTGCACTTGTAACGGCTCCCTCTATGAAGCAGATGGCGTCAGAACCAATACTAGCCCTAAGAGCAGGTCTGAGATTATACACATATTCTGGGATGGCAATAAAGAAAGCCAGAAAGGTAGCTATAGAAGAAACAATTGCCTTCCAAGATATAGCTTCAATGAGACCTTTCTTTCTTGTAGACAATCCTAGATCCTCTCTACCTTTCTCAGAATGTAAGCAACCACGGCAATTACCAGAACCACAATGATCAGATCTCTACTTTGGGAAATTATGTCCATTAATACCATGAACTGGGAAGGGCTGATTATTGCAAGGACAGCTATGAGTATGATGAAAACTAGAATGAAGTTCAATAAAGATTGCAGCTTTGTTGCCATTTACATCAATCCTTTTTGGGGCAATTAATTCATATCTCCTCCGCTTTCATAAGTTTTCTTATAGTCTGCATTAGAAGCTTGTTCTATAAGACAAAACCAAGGTTTTCATAAATGAGGTGAAAAGCTCAGGTGCGAAGTTGGAGTATCTACAAATAGGCTCTTGATGGATAAAGAATCGAATATCTGAAATCCCACGCCATGACAATATGATTCCCCTGAATTTTCATCAATTCATAAGCTCTTTAAATTTTGTCTTGTCGTTTGTCTTTTATACTTCTAATTCAATAAGACTGGCCGTGAGAGGATAGATGAATGGGCAAAGGGGAAAAACTTGCTGTAATCCTCTTGGGACTCTTCATAGCTTTTGTCGCACTCTATTACAGTAATGACTATTTTATAAGCACAGGTGTGGCTCCTGAAATCGCTGCAGGATACTCTCTCATTGTGTTTCTTGGTGTCCTTGGAGCTTTTGGACTTGTCGCTGTGAGAGTAGATCTCTAATGTCTTCAACAGACTTTAAGAAACGTTTTGTTGGGCTGATTGAGATTGGCAAAACACTGACATCTGATAAAATTGAAGCTAATGCAGAAATTAGACCAAATCTTAAGAAATGGGAGGCTCAATGCCAGGTCGCATTGGAGAAGGCTTTTGGGAGCAAGAGCATCTTTCTGACTGACTTCCAGAAAGTCTTGAAGGACTACCGTCTTAGCATTCATGCGGATTACGGGTTGCCCATAATGGAAGCAGCGAGAGAGGACTTAGATCTTGGAGAGAAGTCGGGGAGGCTTGATAATATTGAAACAGAGATCAAAGAGGCAAAGGCTGAAGCAAAGAGGAGAGAGGTTGTAGCTGAGAGCAAGTTCTGGGGTTCAGTAATAGAGTTGATTCAGATGCAGAGAGATGAGTTGAATAGAAGGAGCCAAGTTGATCAGGAAATAACAGAGATTCGCAAAGAAATTAAGGAGCTTAGATCACTTCTAATCGAATTAGTCTCCAATCAGACAGATAAGGCAAAGAAAAAGACTATGGAAAAAGATCCGTTTACTTAGGGAATGACAGAGAAAGAAAAGCTAAGCCAATTCATAAGAATGCTAACGAATTCTTTGACGTTTTACCCACCAAATAGAAGATTTATTAATAAATCAGAAGGAATACCAATCATGAACATATGCTTGTCAATATCTGATCTGTTCGCATTTCTGATTGCAATAGTGGGGATACTCTTGTCGTTTGGGTATATTATCAAGCAAGTGCTTTTCCCCCCCAAAACTGAACATGATGAAGGTGTAGAAAAGATGGTGACTGCATGGTTGGATGAAGACAAGGAGAAGGGACTTAGCAAAGATGCCAAGATTGATTTGATTCTCAAGGATTACGAAACTGCCAATGGAGAGATTGGAAGAAGAGACAACATTACTTTGATAATTGGCACGATTCTAATAGGCTCTTCTTTCCTTATTCTAGGGAATACTGCTGTGAAACCATCTCAGCCCATTAGTGTCTATACACTTGCTTCTGTCGGTCTGTTTACCATTTGGCTTCTGGCTCTGCATGACACAGCAAAGCGTTTGAATTATATAACCTATCGGCGAATCAGAGCAGTTGAACAAGCATTGACAAAATCCTTCAAGGATAGAGATGATGCGTTGGGTTACAACTTCGGAATACATTCATATATTGATAAGGCCACTGAAGGGCAAACTGCTTGGTGGCTTCGTTTGAGAAGGACTTTTTGGGCAATCGTTTTGTTTCTTTTGAGCCTTGCTTGGCTACTGTTATCTGTCTCTGCGAAAATTACTTGACACCAAAATCCTAAGCAGCTATGAAAGCATGAGAAAAGAGAGGGAAGAGTTCAGACTGCACTTGTAACTGTAAGTTTCTTAAGCTTCTGAAGGCAGAGAGGATCTTTGGAGCTGCTGAAGCTTGGCAAAAGGAAATCACATTTACGTGATGACGGAAAACATTTTGTCAAGGCTGACGAGTCCCAATCTCAGGGATCGGCTCACAGCAAGACAGGACAGAGTGTATTTGAGACTGAGGGATGGCAGAGTTCTTTGCAGTGGTCAGGGAACATCGTAGCAATCTCATGGCAGCTTTCAAGGAGATCGTGAATGAAGCCAGATCAGCTAAATCCATTGTAAAACCTCTTCTCTGAACAAAATACCAGATTCCCATGTATAAAGATAGAGTGGTCTATGTTCTCATTAGCTGCCAGATTGCTGAAGGACTTCTCTCAGGCGATAGAGAAATTCTTGAATTTGCTAAGGTTGTTCAGTCAGACTTGGACTCTTTATTATCCTTGCGAAGGCTGAATTTCCCTACTTTGAGTAGCGACAAGATTAGTAGATGCGTGTAATTGACCCCATATTCTTGAGGAAGAATCAGCGAATGTGCGATCCTATGCCTTAGGTTATATCCAGCCTTTTCCACTAGCACGAATCTGAAAAACAACAGATCATCTTCACCAAAAAGCTCTTTCATCTTTTCCTCATGTAAGAGAGAATTCAAATCCTGTTCTTGGTAGATTGTCCTTCCTTGTTGATCCTTCTTCTGAAAAAAGGTAACTATTCCAGATAGGTTACATAAATCTCTGAGGAGTCCTTCGATCTTTAGTATCAGGGAATCAATGCATAATACTAAATTGGGATATTTTCCTGATGCAAGGCAGTATTCCATCTGTGCAAAATATTCATGCAAGGAAGGAGCAAGCAGATCTATCCAACTATATGTTATCTCTTGGTTCTGAATTTTCCTTTTGAATGTCGTTCCATACCAACAATGCTTTTTGATGTGGTCGATTATGGAGGTGAAACTCAGTTTCCTGTCTTTCAATGCTTCTAGAATAATCGCATTTATCAAAGGAAGGTGTTGATTTTCAAGGTATAGCTGATACTGCTGCAGAGTCTGATAATACGCTATTTCTTCCTTGGAAGAGAAGTGTTGGGCATTATGCCCTCTTTCGTCAGTTAGCACAATGGGAAGTAGTCCCTGTAAAGGATGTTCTTTCAGAATCTCTTCTGCTGATGCCTTCATCTCATTGAGCTTTGGGAGCAGGTTCTTATCCCACGTTAATAGGCTAATGATTTCTTCTGATGAATGCTTGGCTATTTTCACAGCTTTCTTTTCGCACTCTTTAATATAATCTCCAAGATTCAGTTCTACCTTGAACTCTTTAAACTCAACAGCGTCCTTCAATTGGTTGTAGATTCCTTCGAGTTCCCTTATTTTCTCAGAATCCTTCAGTTGTCTATAACATTCCAAGGCATCCTGACAGAATTTGATCGCTACGAATTTGCTTTTTGGCAAGCTTGCATTCATCATTTTCTCATAAGATTCAGCTATCAGTCTTCTCCAATCATTGGTGATCTTACCTAATTCATTTTCAACTTTCTCTCCCAATTCCAGCATAGTGATAGACTTGTGAAGATCCTCAAATGCTTTGGCAAATTTAATACAAATATCGTTTATCCCAACAAAATCATCTTTTGAGAATCCACTCTTTTCTTTCAACATCAGACGTATTAGCTCAGCCCGTAGTATGAAAGAGGAACTGCTTTTTGGATTGAAATCAAATATCAGCCTCTTGATTACGGATTTTACGGCATCTAACCGTTTTTCATCCTTAATGTTAAGAGAGAGAAGAAAGGCGTTCTTTATTGCGTTCAGAAGATCTAAGCCATAATGATCTCGTGGTTTTTCCTTGTCTTTCTGTTCATACAAATTGGCTACTTCTAAATATGAATCGATGGCAATCTGAGCGTATTTGCCATGTTTCCTTGGACTGAACCAAAGAATATGAGCATATCGGGCTTTTAGCAGAGGGTTTGTTGACGAGTCAAGTCTTTCTGCGAAATAGTCGTAAGTTGAATCGTTGAACCTATTGAAATCTGGGTATCCCACAGATTTCCCTCTTCCATTAGCAAATGTGAATAGTGGCTTAGCCTCGTTATCTTCTATCCAAAAATTGAAACAATCAATCTCCCATTGAGCCTTTGCTTCTTTGTCGGTATTTTTTTCTACATGCATTCGATCTCTGATTCTCTGAAAGAGGTCACTAATCTGATGTGGATATTTGTAATCGCCTGCCTTTTCTTCAAGGTATTTATAGACAGACTCCAAGTCTGAAAAATCGCTCAGGTTAACCAACTCCCGTCTACGTAATTTGTAACCTATAGTATCTTGCTATTATGTCTTTGAGAAAAATAAGCTGCCTTGGAAGAGATGAAGTTGTTTTCTGAGGATTCGGAGAGAATGTCTTTGCCATCAGTTCTGTAGTCTGTAGGCTTCCATAAATCATAAAACCTGATTACTCTAACTGAACATTGTAGGTGATGGGTGGGTGAAGGATTCTGTCTATGCTGATATGGAAGACTCTGAGAAGCAGGTTTCTGAGTATCTGAGGGGTTTGGATCTTTGGTGGTGGTATGAATATCCTGTTTTTGTCTATGACGAGAAGAACAGACCAAGGGTGTGGACTCCTGACTTCTACATTCCTAAATTGGGGATGTATATCGAGGTGTGTGGTTCAGAGAGATTCGACTACGAGTATAGGGAGAAGATCTACAAGAAGAATGGATACCCTGTGATCTTTGTTCATTTCTACAAGAAAGAAGAGAAGTGGCAGAACTACCTAATTGCAAGGATAAAGGAGATTGAAGAGAAGAGACATGAAGAAGTCATGAAAATGCTTCATTCACTTCAATTTTGACATACTCAAGATGTGAATAGAGTGAAGTTGCTCTTTGAGGATTTGGCGAGGAAGCATTTCACTGAAGGGAGAGTCCAGAAGTTCAAGGATTGGATTGAGAATGCAGAAAAGGCGAGACGGGCAGGATCATTGGATGGCAGGCTTAACCAATACGACAAGGCTGAGGAGCTGATCACCTTCTACACGTTTGCTCCTCTTGAGCTGAGAAAAGACAAGATATATGTGGTTGAAGAAATTCTGGAGTTGGCTAATGTCCACGAGTCTTTAGAGGAGCCTATGAACCTTGGTTTTGAGAGACAGCTTCAGCCACCAGAAGGCTACCTCAGGTGGCTAGCCAAGGAAGTAGATAGGCATCCATTGACGTATATCAGGAAGCAGGGAAGGGAACACATCAGCAATGGTAAACCCTTAGAGACAAATACCCATGTCGATGTTGTGATTAAGGCAAAGAATCTTCTAGCTTTAGTTGAAGTGAAGTTTACCTCTGACATTTCTTCTCAGACGACTTTCAATGCTCACAGGAATCAGTTGGCAAGAACCATCGATGCAGGAATGTCAAGGCTCAAGAAGGATCAAAGGCTTATCGTATTGTTATGTTCCCCTTCAGAGTTCTACAAGAAGAAGAGCAGATTCTACTACTACAAACTCCAAGAATACACTGATTTCAACAAGATCAAGGATGACATCGGTTGGAGAGAACTTGCAGAGATCAAGAAGCATTTGTTGTCAGTGGCTTGGGTTCCCTTAGAGAAGGCAATAGAAGCGATCTATAGGAACTTGGACTTTCCTCAGTCAGATGAAGCTAGGGCTTTCTTCAAAGAGAGAAGACTAGCATAAGGGGAATGTGGCAATATCAAAGAGATAAGGAGTTGACAGAATTGCCAAGAGAATCTGAAGTTGAAGAAAGAGTGAGGAAACACCTGAAGGAAGAGGGCTTCACAGTTCTTGAGAGGACTAAGAAACAGGGAGTTGACATACAGGCAATCAAAGATGGTAGGAACTACTATGTTGAAGTTGAAGGGAACACAAAGCCTGATGGCAAACCACTTACTACTTCACAGAAGCATACTCACCTTTTGAGGGCAATTGGGCAGATCGGCTTGAGGATGAATGATGATCTCAAAGGACTGTTCTACCTAGCTTTGCCTGATGATAGATATTACAGAGAGAAGATTGACAAGCTGCAGATTGCATTGAAGAAACTGTGTGTGACAACCTATTTTGTGGACTCAAAGGGCAGAGTCACTGAGAAATGAGGCTCTCCACAAGAATTAGGCTGCACTTCCCGAACACATTTCACAGACTCTATGGCTTTGGCAGACGACACTGAGAAATAGTTAGATTGGCAGGGATTGGGCAAGGCACTTTCTACACCAAAGACACAAGTTAACCTTTCATTAGTGTCTTCAGTTTCTCAATTTCATTAGTCAAAGCAGGATATAGATAGTCTAGGAGCTGATCTGCTTCCTTACCTGAGTAGCCCATTAACTGAAGAAACATTGTGTCCAATTCCTTTCTAGGAGCAAACTTGGTCTTCAACTGCTCAATGATGCTGGGAAATTCTATGTTCTTCATTTGCTCAAACAGGTCTAACAAATGTTTCTTCTCATTCTTTTTCAAAGAGTCAATGTCAAAAAGCAGGAAGTCGTTTATCATGCCATCATTTATCTCCATCCAAGCTCCTCTCGTTTCCATTCTTTGAAGGTATATCTGAAGAAGATTCGGTGTAGAGTTGAACCACAGACTCAAGATCATAGCCTCTTCTTCATCAACTCCCTTGAGGCTCCACAGGTTCTGGCCTGTTGTAGGCTCTGCTGAATAGTAGGCCAAGAAATGTGTGCCTGTAGCTGAAAGATCAAAACGTCTAGATATCAAGAATTCCCCAAACCTGCTTCGGACATACTTCTTCCATGATTGAGAGTGGCTTCTGAAGTTGTCAACAGACTTTGATGGCAGGAACCTTTCTATTCCTTCAAAAGGCTCTATCACAACATAATCTTGAGAGTTTGAGAGGTCAATAGTGTTCAAGCCACTAGCCCTTCTGATTCCATAACAAAGCTTCTTTTTTCTAATCTCAATTGCTTCGTTAGTGAATCTGTTCCTAGCCAAGATTGTTCTGTCTTCAACTTTCTCAGCATACCAAAGATCATGAGATTTCAGAGCTTTGTTCTGATCTCTGACAATAAAAGCTTCATAGAATGGGAATCCATATTGTCCTCTAGTCTCCACACCTCTGATAACATCCAATTTCTTCTTCTTGATGTAATTTCTGAAAGGCAACAGCTTCTTGATGGCATGAGCACTGAAAGTCACCCATGTCTTCGATATTTTCGGATCGAATGAAGCAACATGGACAAACCAATTGTCTAGAGTGTCCTCAAGCTCTTCTTGAGTGACGATTGCTGCCATCATTCGTTCACTGTTGTAATCGGATGTCACTCTCTTTATTTCGTCTGTCATGGAGTGAGCTTCTTCCAAGTTTCTGGGCAATGATTTGAGATTCACAATCCTGCATGCTTGTGTTTCATGTTTTCTCCTAGAATGCAGTTTTCTCAAGATCAGAAGAATCTCTCTGTATTGAGTAGATTCTGAAAAGGCTGCTCTCTGCCAACTTGTGACTATATACTCAACATCATAGTTACTCGAAATGAATCTTCTGATCTGTTTTGCAGATTTGGCACTGAGAGGTCTTGAAGGAAAGACCAGAGCAATTCTGCCTCCTTCCTTTACAAATCTGTCAGCCAATAAAAGAAAATATCCCCAGAGTCCCAACTGCCCACTTAACTGACTCTTGTATTCCCCTAGTCTCTTGAAAAGTGAATCTTTGTATTCTCTGGGAAGCCTCTCCTGTCTTGTGAAAGGTGGGTTCATTATGACTAAATCCACTTTCTCCAGAGGTATCTCTTCTCCACCAACTCCTTCCAGAGTGATGGCACCTTTGTTGATATGGGCATCCTTTGGAATCACGAATTTCTCTCTGAACATATCCAAAGTTGGCTTTCTGTATGCTGCCTTCAGCTCACTGTAGATTGCTGGTATGTTCATGTCTGGCTTGAGCTCTGTTGAATCCCAAACTGCAATTCTTACCTTCTCAGTCTCATGCAGTAAGGCCTGCAAAGATAGGTGCATTACAGCAAGGTGAGCTGCAAAAGGCATTATGTCCACACCTGTCAGATCTTTCTCTAGAAACCTTCTATGATCTTCCAATGAGATACCATTACCATCACAATGCAGCAATTCCCTCTTTCTACGATATGCAGCAACTAGAAGTGTGCCACTTCCACAGGCCAAATCTATGACCTTGGCATCAGGCTTCTCAATGGATAGACCTGCAAGCATTTCTGCTGCTTCGTTGTTTGTGTAGAAAGCAGCTACAGCTTTTCTTATGTTGAATGGTATGATGTCATGGAACACTTTACCCAGAACATCATGCCCTATCTTCTCAGGTGCCAGAGCTTTGACTACAACTACTACTCTCTTTATGGTATCTGTGGCAGATTGAGGCAGCTTGGAAGCCACATCAAAGCCAAAAACAGACGTATAGTCTTTCTTCAAAACAGCTTCAAAGTATTTGAGCAAGTCAACAGGTTTTCCAATCTTGCCTTCATCTATTGCCTCAAATTGCGGGTTGGCTGTAGAAAGAACATGGTAGAATATGATCTGATTGACCAAAAGATATGTTGCTGCTTGCCTCATTTCGTCAAGAGGATAATGTCCTTCCTCATACTGGAGGATGTTCTCAAAGACCGTCTTCCCACCAAAGATCTCCTCAAGATCAGTAGTTTTCAGGCTCTTTGCGGTGAGCATCATTGATTCTACTGCCTCAGTTATTACCTTAATCGCAAATCCCGTGTCAGCCTCAACAGCAAGAGGCTTCAAAACCTGAGAAGCAATCCAATCAGCCACTTCAGAGAGATTACCTTCATATCTTGAGCTGGCTCTGAAGTCTTTGAAGATAGCAATAGCGATGTATTTCAGCTTAGGATCAATGGCTATCTTCTCGAGCATTTCAACAGTCCAAGGTCGCCTCAGCTCTTCTGGAAAGAGAATTGCAAAGGCACCTTTGGCGTCAGTGTATTTGGAATAGTCATAGAGTCTGACTATGGCGTCTAACAGCTTGGCTTCAGCACCAAGCTTGGTTTCAACAACATACTGTGCACCATTTCTGAGAAGCAGGTCAGGAACTAGACGACCTATTGGAGTGGTGTATGATCTCTCTGTTTCAACTTTGACTGCTCTCTTCTCCAACTCCTTCTGCAAGAAACTTCTGACAGTCATCTCAGTGGGCACAGAGCTACTCATAGACACCAACTGCAATTATGCAACAAGTCAAAATATGCCTTTGCTATTCCTGATTTGCAGAGGTGCTTTCCATATGTCAAGTCGAGATGAACACAACATAACTCCATTCCCAAAACCTGTGGAGATCAAGTTAGCAGATGTTCTGTTCTTTGCAATGAGAAAGAACTTGATGCTATTCAAGGATCTTGGCAAGAAACAGGTTCATTATTCAATGTTCGTCTATGGATCAACCATCGATATTCACAAGACCTTGGAAGCACAGGACAAACATACCCAATTGATAATGATAGAAATCGATTGGCAATTCCTTATGAAGAGAGTGAATCAGGAAGTCAGAGCCAAATGGAAGTCCATATTTCAAGAAGTCACGATCACCGATCCAGAATGGTCTGATCTTGAGATCGATTTCATTCCATTAAAACAGTTGATGGAATTTTTCCCTGCCGTAACGAAAAGAATCAAGCTAAACCTTGATGCAGAGTTTCTTGGAAGAATAGAACAAGCAGTGAGGCATTCAAGGTTAGGAGAAATAGGCGACTACGATTTCACAGTGGGAACAGGTTCGGGTTATTTTGTTTTCACCTATGGAACTCAATGCTTTCTATTCGACTATATCAAGATGTCTGAAATCATTGAGAAAAGCTTTGACCTCTCCATCAGAAAGATCTCTCTGGGGCAATACACTCTGAGTTTGTTGCTTTGGTATGTGAAGATACGACTATTGATTTTTGCCCATTCCCTCTTCGGGCATTTCAGAAAGCCTCAAGCTCTGTGAGCAGCCTCAGATTTTCTCAGTTGTCTTCTCCCTCAAGCCTTGCCTTCTCTTCTGAGCTTTGATGCAGGTCATCATATCGCCAAGATTCAGGTTCTTGTAATCTTGAACATTCCAACCTGCAGCTCCAAGCAGTTTATCGATGTCTTGCCTTGCCTTTTCTTCAGGTTTCATTCTGCAAAAGCATCTCCAGGTTGGACTCAAGATAACAATATCACCTAGC
>Ga0315279_10009829_pt1 | contig 11330 bp, 12 predicted proteins | sample YL17G06_20_MG_FD_203694 | JGI IMG/M metagenome (GOLD analysis project Ga0315279, IMG submission 203694) | Sediment microbial communities from Yellowstone Lake, YNP, Wyoming, USA - YL17G06_20 | ecosystem: Environmental > Aquatic > Freshwater > Lake > Sediment | place: USA: Wyoming | collected...
CGGTTTTTCGACGGCGGTCACGCGCAGCGTCGAGTTCATTCATCAGCTTCGCACATCGGCGGGGTCGCACGAGCGCATTGCCATTGTCGAGTTGTTCGGGCGCAACTGCGGCGAAACGTCATTGCTGGCCTCGTACCTGTCCGGCGTGGATCGCGCCATCATCAGCGAAGTCCACTTTGACCCTGAAAAATTGGCCTCGCAAGTGATGGAGGACAAAAAGTCCAATCCCAGCAACTATGCCATGATCACCATGAGCGAAGGCGCGCAAATGGTGGGCGGCAAGATCGTCGAGTACGGCCAGGCCGACGCTTACGGCCACAAGAAACTCGGCGGCATCGGTTTGATCACGGGCGACGCGCTCAAAAAGATCACCGGCGAAGACATCCTGTACCAGCAGATCTCGTACCTGATGCGCTCCGGCGCGCCGGACAGCCTCGACCTGATGGTGGCGGTGAACTATGCCAACACGGCCATCAAGCTGGTCAAGCGCGGCGCGAGCAACCGCATGGTTGCCCTGCGCAATGGCACGTACACCAGCGTCCCGATCACGACGATCATGCAGGGCCTCAAGCGCGTGGACGTGGACGAACTGTACGACGTGGAACAGTACCGGCCCAAGGTGCGGCATGTCGAAGGCAAGCCGATGTTCCTGTATTAAACCGAGAGCGTGGAGTGTCAAGCGTGGGGCGAAGGCAGTCTTGGCTCCATGCGGGGACAAATCCGCCCCAACAAGAGGCAACCAGAAACGCGCGCCCTTCGACGCGCGTTTCTGATTTCCGAGTCAAATCATCGTGCGTCCCTGCCGCCAGAGTATTCTGAATTCGACATTCGGCGACTTGCGATGCACTCCACGCGGAGTATAATCTATCTACCGAAGATGAAGGAGTTTGCCATGGACGACTCGACGAATGGATGGGATATCTGGTATTCGCGGCTGGAGCCGGAGTGGAGTGACGAAGTGATCCCCCTGGCTGACCTGCAAGCCTGGGGCGACGAGTTCCGCAGGCTCTTTCGGCTCAGCGACCATACCGGCTACACGCAGAGCGAGCCGATGGCGCTGGAAGATGCGATGACGATGGCCTTTGTGCTCGACCAGGCCGGCGTCAACGTCGAGGCCGTGCTCGATTTGTGCCGCGCCTATTCACCGTTCGAGTTGAGTGACATGGTCAGCATCCCCTTGTGCTTTTTGCTCGACCCGCTCGGCCACATGGACGGCTTGCTGGAACAGATGCAAGAAATGTGGGAATTGGTGGAGCCGGATATTGAACAGATACGCCAGGGCATCGAAGCAATGGGCGGCGACGCGCCGGATGACCCGGAAGCTTTGCTCAACGTCTTTCGCAACGGGCTGGTGGAAATGATCCACTTCCTCAGCGATCTGCAACGCACGCTGGGCGAATACGGCGTGGTGACGTTGAATGCCTGGTGGCAGGGACGGCTCGTCGGCTTGTTGCGCGAGGAGGCCGAGACGCGACCACGCCGCAGAGGGCGCTCGAGCAAGAACAAGGGCGGCGTGCCCGATGCGTTCCGTGACCTGATCCAGGGTTTGGACATTGACGAAGACTGAGACCTTGTCTCATACTTGCGAAGGAACCCTTCGCAAGGGTGAAACCTCTGATCGGTTGCCCCGGCGTTTGATTTGGAGTACAATCTTTGTGGCGGACCCATTCAAACCATGAAACGACTCTGGACACCGTGGCGTATGGCATACCTGACCGGCGCCAACACCTCTCAGCCAAGTTCCGGCTGCGTCTTTTGCGCCAAAGTTGGCGCGCCCGACGAAAGCGAACACGTGCTCTATCGCGGCCAATTCGCTTTTATCACGCTGAACCGTTACCCCTATAATAATGGGCACTTGATGATCATCCCCTATGCCCATGTTGCCAGTCTGGAGAACCTTGATCCTCCCACTCTGACGGAATTGATGCTGCTCACCAATCGCGGACTGGCTGCGCTGCGGCAGGTTTATCACCCCGATGGATTCAATATCGGCGTCAACCTGGGGCAGGCCGCGGGCGCTGGCGTCGCCGATCATGTGCACATCCACATTGTCCCGCGCTGGAGCGCCGACACCAACTTTATGCCCATCGTCGGCGAGACGCGCGTGATTCCCGAAACGTTGGATCAGACTTTTTCGCGACTGCGTCCTTGTTTTGACACGTCCAGCCAATCTGGTTAATGTGTAGGGGCAACCCTCGCGGTTGCCCAAAAGGCAGGTCAGACCTGCCCCTACCCAAACGACCAACCGCAGAGACCCCGGCGCCCAACGTCGGGTGTCTGACACACCCCACAGGAGGAAAAGATGGACTCTAGACGCGAACCCGTCATCGTTTCGGCTGTCCGCACGCCCATCGGCAAATTTCTGGGTGGGCTTGCGCCGCTGCCAGCCCACACGCTGGGCGGCCTTGTCATCCAGGCCGCCTGCGAGCGAGCCAAGCTCGATCCCGCGCTGATTGACGAGGTCATCCTGGGCGAGGTGGTGCAGGCCGGCGTGGGACAGGCGCCTGCGCGCCAGGCCGCCATCAAAGGCGGCGTGCCGCCCCAGGTGGGCGCGTTGACGGTGAACAAGGTGTGCGGTTCCGGCCTCAAAGCCGCCATGCTCGGCGCGCAGGCTATCAAAGCGGGCGACGCCGACATCATCTTGGCCGGCGGGATGGAAAGCATGAGCAATGCGCCGTTCCTGTTGCCCAAAGCGCGCACCGGCTACCGCTACGGCAACGACACATTGGTGGACTGCGCCTACCACGATGGGCTGTACTGCTCGATTGAAAACCAGGTGATGGGCCTGGCCGCCGAGTTCATCGCCGACAAGTATGAGATCACGCGTGAAGAGATGGACCAGTTCTCGCTCGAAAGTCACCAAAAAGCCATTGCCGCGATTGATGCCGGAAAATTCAAGGCGGAGATTGTGCCGGTGCAGGTTCCGGTGGGCAAAGGCCAAGTCGCGGTGGTAGACACCGATGAAGGCCCGCGCCGCGACACCTCGCTCGAAATCCTCGCCAAACTCAAGCCCGCCTTCAAGCCGGATGGCCGCGTGACCGCCGGCAATGCGCCGGGCCTTAACGATGGCGCGGCGGCGGTCGTGGTGATGAGCCGCGAAAAAGCAGATCAGCTTGGCAAGCAACCGCTGGCGCGCATTGTGGGCTATGCTCAGGCGGCCGTGGAACCGGCGTGGCTATTCATCGCCCCGGCGCGCGCCGTTCCCAAATTGCTGGACAAGGTCGGCTGGAAGTTGGGTGACGTAGACCTGATCGAAATCAACGAAGCGTTCGCGGCGCAAGCGCTGGCCGACGGCAAGGACATGCAAGAACTTGGCTGGGACTGGCGCAAGGTCAACGTCAACGGCGGCGCGGTGGCGTTGGGACATCCCATCGGCTGCTCCGGCGCGCGCGTGTTGACGACGTTGATTTATGCGCTCAAGGATCGCGGATTGAAGAAGGGGATTGCCACGCTCTGCCTGGGCGGCGGCGAAGCGGTGGCGATGGCTATAGAGATCGAATGAGGAGGCACCACAATGGACATTGGCAGTATCAACACTATCGGCGTCGTCGGCTGCGGGTTGATGGGCACCGGCATCGTGGAGACGTGTGCGCGCGCTGGCTTTCACGTCATCGTGCGCGAGGTGAACGACGATCTGCTGCAAAGGGGCCTCAAGCGCATCCAGGATTCGATGAGCAAGGCCGTGCAAAGAGGCAAACTCTCCCCGGCCGACCTGGATGCAGCCCTGGCGCACATCAGGGGCACGCTGAACCTGGCAGATTTCAAAGACTGCGACCTGGTCATCGAAGCCGCCGTCGAGAACATGTCGCTCAAGAAAACCATCTTTACCGAGCTGGACAGCATCTGCCGCTCCGATGCGATCCTGGCGAGCAACACCTCGTCGCTGTGCATCACCGAGATGGCGGCCGCCACTGAGCGGCCCGACAAGGTGCTTGGGCTGCATTTCTTCAATCCGGTGCCCGTCATGCCGCTGCTGGAAATCGTCCGTGCGTTGCTGACCAGCGACGAGACACTGGAACTCGCCAAGTCATTCGGCGAAAAGCTCGGCAAGACCATCGTCGTGGCCCGCGACCGCCCGGGGTTTATCGCCAACTTGCTCTTTGTCCCTTATGCGCTCGATGCCATCCGCTGGCTGGATGCGGGGCTAGCGAGCAAAGAGGAAATTGACACGACGATGAAGTTGGGGTTCAACCACCCGATGGGGCCGTTCACGTTGATGGACTTTGTCGGGCTGGACACGCTGCTCTTTATCGCCGATGCGATGTACGACGAGTTCAAGGATGCCCGCTATGCCGCGCCGCCGCTCTTGCGGCGTATGGTGTTGGCCGGGTTGCTGGGGCGCAAGTCGGGCAGGGGGTTTTACAATTACACCAAATAGAATCGGAAGTTGGAGGTCGGAAGTCGGAGGACAGATGTCGGAGGAGAAATGCCCATCAAGAGCTATCGCGACCTCGGAGTTCATAAACGAGCAAAGGCGTTGGTAGCTCCTATTCACCCGCTCGTGGCGACCTTTCCGGCCCGTGAACAATACGACCTGTGCGATCAGATCTGACCTCCGACCTCTGACTTCCGACATCCGACCTCAGAAAAAGGAGCCACACATGGACTTGCAACTGACTGAAGAGCACAAAATGATCCGCGACATGGCACGCGAGTTTGCGCAAAAAGAAATTGCACCGGTCGCCGCGCATTTTGATGAGACCGGCGAGTTCCCCTACGAGACCGTCAAAAAGATGGGCGCGCAGGGATTCATGGGCATCGAGGTGCCGGAAGAGTATGGCGGGCAGGGACTCGATACCATCGCGTACGTGCTGGCGATGGAAGAGATCGCCAAGGCCGACGTGGCGCACTCGACCATCATGTCGGTGCACAACTCACTGTACGCGCACGGAATAATAAAGTTTGGTGCCGAGGAGCAAAAGCAGACATACCTCGTGCCCGTCGCCAGGGGCGAAAAGATCGGCGCGTACAGCCTGACCGAACCCATGTCCGGCTCGGACGCAGGCACGATGAAGTCGCGTGCGGTGCGCAGCGGCGACCATTACGTGATCAACGGAGTCAAGTCGTGGGTCACGTCCGGGCCGGTGGCGGATTACATGGTCATGTTCACGATGACCGATCCTAGCAAGAAGCATCGCGGCGTCACGGCGTTCATCATTGACGCGCACCAGCCTGGCCTCATCAGGGGTAAGAAAGAACCCAAGCTGGGCATTCGCGCTTCGGCCACGAGCGAGATCATCTACGAGGACTATAAATGCCCGGTCGAAAATCGCCTGGGCCAAGAGGGCGAAGGCTTCAAGATCGCCATGACGGTGTTGGACGCGGGACGCATCGGCATCGCCGCGCAGGCGTTGGGCGTGGCCGAGGCCGCGTTTGAGGCGTCTGTGAAATACGCCAACGAGCGCGAGGCGTTCGGGAGCAAGATCGGCGAGTTCCAGGGCTTGCAGTGGATGCTCGCGGACATGAAGACGCGCATCGAGGCCGCCCGGCTGCTCACCTATAACGCCGCACTCAAAAAGATGGAAGCCAAACAGAATCCCAACTTGCGCTACACTTTGGAAGCGGCGATGGCCAAACTGTATGCCAGCGAGACGGCCATGTGGGTGACGGAAAAAGCCGTGCAGATCCATGGCGGGATGGGCTACAGCAAAGAACTGCCCATCGAGCGCTACTTTCGCGACGCCAAGATCACCGAGATTTACGAAGGGACGAGCGAGATTCAGCGACTCGTCATCGCACGCAACGTATTGGGTCTCAAGTAGGCCAATACGTTCTGCCTCATGCCGGCCAGTGTTTCGTCATTTCCAGAAATGTGTTAGGATTAAGGCAGGCCATCGGCCCAGGCCGCTATCCGCATAGCGGCCTGGGCTTGTCATCAAAACTTTTTTGGGGAGTAAGGATCAGATATGACTGAAGACAAAGTGTGTCCGCCAACACCGGCGTTGGAACCGGCTCCGATTACGCTTGACCACTATATCTACTTGGCGCCTGAAAAACTGGAACTGGTGGAGGGCTATTTGGTCGAGGGGTCAAACGACCACATCTGGCGAGAGCGCCTGCTGGCGTTGTTGCTGACCAACGAGGGGTTGCTGCGCGCTGTGCAACTAGCCCCCGAGTCGGCCTGGCGCGAGGCGCTGGCGCAAGTGTACGACCACTAGACCTGACCGGTTTTGGAAAACCTGTCAGGTCTGGGAAGGACACTCGTGTCCATCAATTTCTTCCACTGGCGCATCGCCACGGCCCTGGTGCTGTTCACGCTGATTACGGGCGTGTACGGGCTGGTGGAGTATTTTCGTAAAAAGCCGGTCAGCCCGAACTATTGGGGCGTGATCGTCATTGGCAACCTGCTGGCGTTAGCCCAGGGCGCTCTGGGCGCGTGGATGGTGCTCAATGGCGCTCGACCCGAGCGCTCGGTTCACATCCTCTATGGTATCGTGGCCGTCCTGTGGATTCCGATCATTCAATTCATCAACCGGAGCCGCAGCGGGCGCGACGAGACATTGGTGTGCGCGCTCGTCTCGTTGTTCGAGTTTGCGATTGCGTTGAGGGCGTTCGCTACGGCATGATGGGGGAGACATCTTGAAAGGATTATTCTTCACACAACACGGCGGCCCAGAGGTGATGCAATATGGCGACCTGCCCGACCGTCAACCGGGGCCGGGCGAGGCGCTGGTGCATGTTCACGCTGTCGCGCTCAATCATCTCGACCTGTGGGTGCGGCGCGGCGGGCCGGCGTTCGACAAACTGCCCAAGCCGCACGTGGGTGGTGCGGACGTGGCCGGCGTCGTCGCAGGCTATGGCCCGCAGGGGGGCGCGACTGGCCCGGCCATTGGTACACGCGTCGTCGTGGATCCCGGCATCGTGACGGGCGAGGACGAATGGACGCGGCGTGGCGAAGATAGCCTCAGCCCGCACTATCACATCTTGGGTGAAGAGGCCTGGGGCGGCTGCGCGGAATACGTGACGGTTCCGGCTGCCAACCTGCTGCCCATCCCGAATGGATTCGACTTTCCGCAAGCTGCCGCTCCGGCGTTGGTGTTTCTCACTGCATGGCGAATGTTAGTGAAGCGGGCGAAGGTCAAGGCTGGCGAGACGGTCGCTATCGTCGGCGTGGGCGGCGGCGTGAACAGCGCCGCAATTCAGATCTGCAAACACCTGGGCGCGACGGTCTACGCCATCACCTCCACGCCGGACAAGATGCAAAAGGCACAGCAGCTCGGCGCAGACCATGTGATCAACTACAAAGCGGAGGATTGGTCGAAGGCCGTGTTCCTGGCGACGGGCAAACGCGGCGTGGACGTGGTCGTGGATAACGTCGGCACGGCGACGTGGACGCAGAGCATTCGGGCGTTGGCGCGCGGCGGGCGATTGGTCAATGTCGGCTGCACTTCGGGGCCGGTGGTGGAGATGGACTTGCGGCTCGTGTTCCGCAAACAGATCAGCCTGCTCGGCAGCACGATGGGCAGTCACCAGGATTTCCGCGACGTGATGGGCCTGATCTGGTCTGGCACGTTCAGGCCGGTGATTGACCGCGTGATGCCATTGGCGGAAGGCCGCGCCGCGCACGAGCTGCTGGAGCGAGGGGAGCAGTTCGGGAAGGTCGTGCTTGTGCCGCCTCAAGGCGGTCTTTAGGCCGTGACCACGCCAATTCCTTCGACACCGCCGAGGCGAAAGCGCCCTCGTAGCGTGCATCTTTTCGCCCTGGCGGTGTTATATTTAGGTGTGATGAACTTGGTCCGCGCCAGACTCGCCCTGGACGGGCAATCCTTCGCGCAAACGCTCCCGCTGACAATGCCCCTCGCGTATCTTGGGACGTGTGGATGGGTGTGGGGACTAGAGTTCGTCGTGACAGCCTTCGGTGTATGGCGACTGTGGCCGTGGGCGCGAAAGCTGTTGCTTGTCTCGATCATGGCTTATCAATTTCATATATGGACCAATCACTTGATCTTTGACACGTCGGCCTATTCCCGCCTGGTGTGGCCGTTTCAGATCGGAATCAGCGTGGCGTGGATCGTTGCCGTGTGGGGGTTTTTATTTCTGCCGGGTATCCGGCGCGTTTTCGCGAAGCGTGAAACATGAACGATGTGCGCCCATCACGTATCAACTCAACCCTTTAGAACCAGAGAGAGGATATGGAAACTCATCCAGAAATAGAGCATCTACGAGACCTCCGCGAACGGGCCAGACTCGGCGGCGGGCCGGAGCGCATTGACGCTCAGCACGCCAAGCGCCGGCTGACTGCGCGCGAACGGCTTGACCTTTTGTTGGACAAGGGGAGCTTTCGAGAGACCGATTTGTTTGTCGAGCATCGCACCGTAAACTTTGGCATGGGAGACAAGAAATTTCTGTCCGATAGCGTCGTGACCGGCTGGGGCACGATTGACGGGCGGCTGGTGTACGTTTACTCGCAGGATTTCACGGTCTTTGGTGGGAGTCTGGGCGAAGTCCACGCAGCCAAGATTTGCAAGATTCTGGACATGGCGATGAAAAACGGCGCGCCCGTCATCGGCCTGAACGATTCGGGCGGCGCGCGCATCCAGGAAGGCGTCGTTAGCTTGGGCGGGTATGCCGACATCTTTTTGCGCAATACGTTAGCCTCCGGCGTCATCCCGCAGATTTCAGCCATCATGGGACCGTGCGCGGGTGGCGCAGTCTATTCGCCCGCGCTGACCGATTTCATTTTCATGGTCAAGAACTCGTCGTACATGTTCGTGACCGGGCCGGACGTGGTCAAATCTGTGACGCACGAGGAGGTGAGCGCTGAGAAGCTCGGCGGCGCGATGACGCACAGCACCGTCAGCGGCGTCAGCCACGTGGCCGTTGACTCCGAGGCCGATTGCCTGTATCTCATCCGCCGCCTGCTGAGTTTTCTGCCGCAGAACAACCAGGACGATCCGCCGGTGCTCAAATGCAGCGACGACTCACTCCGCATGGACGAGCGGCTCGACACGATTGTGCCCGATAGTTCCAACAAGCCGTATGACATCCGAGACGTCATACGGATGGTCGTAGACTGCGGCGACCTGTTCGAGATTCAGGAGCATTATGCTCAAAACATCGTCGTCGGCTTTGCGCGACTGGGCGGGCGCAGCGTGGGGATCGTGGCGAATCAGCCGGCCGTGCTGGCCGGCGTGCTGGACATTGACGCGTCGTACAAAGGCGCGCGGTTCATCCGATTTTGCGATTGTTTCAACATCCCCATCGTCACGTTCGAGGATGTGCCGGGCTTTTTGCCGGGCGTGGGACAGGAGCACGGCGGCATCATCCGACACGGGGCCAAGCTGCTCTATGCTTACTGCGAAGCGACCGTGCCCAAGCTCACCGTCATCACACGCAAGTCGTATGGCGGCGCGTATTGCGTCATGAGCAGTAAACACATCCGGGGCGACGTGAACCTGGCCTGGCCGTCCGCCGAGATCGCGGTGATGGGGCCGGAGGGCGCGGTCAACATCATCTTCCGCAAAGAGATCGCCGAGGCCGCCGACCCGGAAGCCAAGCGTGCAGAGCTGATCGCGCTATACCGCGAGCAATTTGCCAATCCGTACGTCGCCGCTTCGCGCGGCTACCTGGACGACGTGATCGAGCCGCGCGAAACCCGTCCGCGCCTTATCAACGCATTGGAGATGCTGCAGAATAAGCGGGACACGAATCCGCCCAAGAAGCATGGGAATATCCCATTGTAGATATATGACGGCTGGCTTATTGCGTGTTTCGTATTGCGTGGCGGAACACGAAACACGTGGAAAGGGGCGATACGATGGTAAACTGGCAACGATTGCTCCTCAGCCTATGTCTCCTGGCTCTCGCAGCATGCCAGCAGACGGCGCCCATCGTCGTCGTGCCGCCGCCGACCGCCGCGCCGACCGCGCCGCCCACACTTGCGCCGGTGCGCGTGTATGTCAGCGGTGCAGTGAAAACGCCCGGCGTCTACACGCTGGCGCCGCTCAGCCTGGTGGATGATGCGGTCAAAGCTGCCGGCGGCGCGATAGCGGAGGCCGACCTCGACCGCATCAACCTGGCGCTTGAAGTGCGCGACCAACAGCAAATTCACGTGCCGCGCAAGGGCGAGTCGGATCAACCCACGACGACGAATGTGGCGCCCGCGTCGAGTGCGACCCGTGTCAACATCAACACGGCCACGCTGGCCGACCTGGACAAGCTGCCCAAGATCGGCCCTGCCACCGCGCAGCGCATCATAGATTACCGCACCCAGAACGGCCCGTTCAAGAAAATTGAAGACTTGAAAAATGTGAGCGGCATCGGCGATGTGACGTTCGAGGGGCTGAAGGATTTGGTCACGGTCGAGCCATGATATTATCCGTATTGCGTGTTCCGTGCGCCGCGTGCGTAAGCGGAACACGGATTACGCAGCACGCACCACGTATCAGAGAGTGAATGTTTACAAAGATTCTGATCGCGAACCGAGGCGAGATCGCCATCCGCATTATTCGCGCCTGCCGCGAGCTGGGCATCAAGACGGTGGCGGTGTATTCGGATGTGGATCGCAGCGCGTTGCACGTGCGTTATGCCGACGAGGCGTACTACCTCGGCCCGGCCCCCGCGCGCGAAAGTTACCTGCGGATTGACCGCATCTTGGACGCCGCCCGGCGCTCCGGCGCCGATGCCGTTCATCCCGGTTACGGCTTCCTGGCTGAGCGGCCTGAATTTGAGATGGCCTGTGCGGAAAACGAAATCGCGTTTATCGGCCCGCCCGCTTCGGCCATCGGCGCAATGGGCGACAAGGCCGTGGCGCGCATGACGGTGCAAAAAGCCGGTGTGCCGGTCGTCCCTGGCACCGAAGGCGAAGGCGGTCTGCGCGACGAAGAGATTCTGGCCGTCGCCCCGCAAGTGGGCTTTCCCCTCCTCATCAAGGCCACCGCGGGCGGCGGCGGCAAGGGGATGCGGCTGGTCGAGCGATTACAAGACCTGCCGCGCGCGTTGACTTCGGCGCGGCGCGAGGCCGAGGCCTCGTTCGGCGACGGCGCGGTGTACTTGGAGCACGTCGTCGAAGGCGCGCGGCACGTGGAAATCCAACTACTGGCCGATCAACACGGCAACTGCATCCACCTGGGCGAGCGCGAGTGCTCGATCCAGCGCCGCCACCAAAAGCTCATCGAAGAGTCCCCTTCGCCGATTGTGGACGCCACTCTGCGTCGCCGCATGGGCGAGGTGGCCGTGCGCGCGGCGCAAGCCGTCAACTATATCAACGCGGGCACGATCGAGTTTCTGTTGGACAAGGACAAGAACTTTTTCTTTTTGGAAATGAACACGCGTTTGCAGGTGGAGCACCCGGTCACGGAGATGGTCACCGGTGTGGATATTGTCAAAGA
>Ga0315279_10009830_pt1 | contig 11330 bp, 7 predicted proteins | sample YL17G06_20_MG_FD_203694 | JGI IMG/M metagenome (GOLD analysis project Ga0315279, IMG submission 203694) | Sediment microbial communities from Yellowstone Lake, YNP, Wyoming, USA - YL17G06_20 | ecosystem: Environmental > Aquatic > Freshwater > Lake > Sediment | place: USA: Wyoming | collected...
CGGGGCATTTAATCGGATTGCTGCCTGGTTTACATCCAGTACCATGACATTTCGAACAGGATTCCGTTCGATGTATCTCGATTTCCTTCTCGCAACCGAAGACCGCTTCTTCAAACTCGATGGTTAAATGGTGTCGCAGGTCATTACCGCGCTGAGGGCCGCTCCTGGTCTTTCTGCCGGCAGTTCCGCCAAAGAACGTCTCAAATATATCACCGAAGCCACGGAAGATATCATTATCGAAACCTTTCCCGAATGTTTCACCGGCATGCCCAAAACGATCGTATGCCTCTCGGCGCTCCGGGTCTGAAAGTACCTCATACGCTTCATTAATTTCCTTGAACTTTTCTGCGGCACCGTTATCATTGTTTTTATCAGGATGATATTGATGTGCGAGCTTTCTAAAAGCCCTTTTAATATCCTCGGCCGATGACGTTCTAGGAACGCCCAATACTTCGTAATAATCTCTCTTTTGTGTAGCCATTGTATTTGCAATCCAACTTTTTATTATAAGTCACATAGTATTGCATTACAAGTTTGTCATTACAGTGTTAGCTATAGATTAAATTATGCTACCTCTTGACAAATTTGGAGAAAAGGTAGTAGATTAGATATGGTTAGCACTCGACAGTCGAGAGTGCTAATTGGTGATAAAGATGTTATCAGAACGATCCGCTAATATACTAAAGATTATAATTGATGAATATGTCTGGACTGCTATGCCCATAGGATCCGAGACGATTGCAAATAAATATAACCTCGGTGTTAGTCCTGCGACAATTCGCAATGAAATATCACGTTTAGAGCGGGAAGGGTATGTTGTCAGACGACATATTTCGGGCGGCAGTGTGCCTTCAGACAAGGGATATCGGTACTATGTTGAGTACTTGATGCAGAAGGTTGATATATCCTTAGATGAACAACGGATGGTCTCGCATCTCTTCCATCAGGTTGAATGTGAGCTGTCACAATGGACTCGGCTGGCCGCAGCTTTGCTTGCTCGAATGGTGAACAACTTGGCACTGGTGACATTCCCTAAAGCGATGTATTCCAGTTTCGGCCGTGTGGAACTTGTGTCGCTGCAGGAATCTACGGCACTGCTTATACTGCTGCTCCAGGAAGCAAGGCTTAAACATCAAATCGTTGCGTTTAATAAAGCGGTTACACAGGAGGACTTAAACGCTGTGTCCCGTGAGTTGAATGATCTCCTTTACGGTTTGACCTGGTCTCAGATATTAGCTTATAAGGGTAGCCTTAGTCCGCTGGCGGCTGAAGTGAAAAAGACAATAGTTGAGATAATGTCAGAGGAGGATGAAAGAAGCTACGAAGAGCCGTATATCGAGGGGCTCAGGAATATAGTGACCCAACCGGAGTTTTCCGATAGTAAGGAGATAATCGGTATCGTAGATGTGCTGGAAAATAAAGATGCCCTGAAGGCTCTATTGCCAGAGGTGCCCAATTGGGATGGAGTGCATATAGTGATAGGTGGGGAGAACAGAGAGGATGCCATGAGGGGATGCAGTATGGTTTTAACGCTATATGGAATCCCGGGTGAAGTGAAGGGGGCGCTTGGCATCATAGGCCCAACGCGTATGCAATATAGCAGGGCGGTATCTTCGGTACGATATTTGAGTTCAGTGATGAGTAACCTTGTAGGTGATTTGCATAAAGGTAGGCAGTAGATATATTTATGGCGATAATGGATGACAACCAAATTATGCCTGAGGAAGAGGATGACGGAGTTGAATTTTCCGATATGGCAAATGGGCAAGAGGGAGCAGTGGAACTGGGAGAGGTTGAGGAGGTTGAGGCTTTGAAGAAAGCGCTTGCCGAAGAGGAAGCAAAGGCTGGAAAGTACCTGTCGAACTGGCAGAGGGCTCAGGCGGATTTTGTAAACTTTAAGAGGCGCACAGAGCAGGAGAAAGGTGACATTATTAAACTGGCCAATGCCGGCCTGATATTTAACCTGCTGTCGGTGGTCGATGATATGGAACGGGCTCTGGATAATATTTCGGACGAGCTCGCCGAGTTTAAATGGGTGGATGGGATAGTTCTTATATATCGTAAGTTTATGGCAATACTTGAAGCAAACGGTGTCAGCGAGATGAAGGCACTTGGTGAGCGGTTTGATCCCTCTCTTCATGAGGCTGTAATCCATGTCGAAGGAGAGAGCGGGAAAATAATGGCAGTAGTACAGAAAGGCTATATGATGAACAATCGGGTTCTTCGCCCCGCGATGGTGAAGGTGGGCAGCGGTCATGGTGCTGCTTCAAGCGATGAACTCGTTGAAGCCGAATGAAGCAATCGTTCAGATAGAAAAATGTAATTATTCTATATTATGGAGGTGTAGAAATGGGAAAGGTTATAGGGATAGATTTGGGAACGACGCTTAGTGAAGTTGCGGTGATGGAGGGTGGGGAGCCAACTATAATAACCAATGCTGAAGGATCGCGGCTTACGCCATCTATTGTGGCTGTGAGTAAGTCAGGGGAGAGGCTCGTAGGCCAGATAGCAAAGCGGCAGTCTATAACAAATCCTGAAAATACCATATATAGTATTAAACGATTCATGGGGCGGAAATGGGGTGAGCCAGCGGGACGGGAATTGCCGGTGGAGGAGGATGCCCGCCGTAAGTCATACAAGGTAACTAAAGGCCCGAATAATGAGGTGCGGGTATTGATGGGTGGTAAGGAGCATAGCCCGCAAGAGATTTCCGCCATGATACTGCAGAAGGTGAAGCAGGATGCCGAGGCCTATCTTGGTGAGAAGGTAACTGAAGCTGTTATCACTGTTCCTGCTTACTTCAATGATAGCCAGAGGCAGGCAACCAAGGATTCCGGTGAGATTGCTGGGCTAAAAGTGCTCAGGATAATAAACGAGCCCACGGCTGCGGCGTTGGCATATGGTTTAGATAAAAAGAAAGATGAAGTCATAGCTGTATACGACCTTGGTGGCGGCACATTTGATATTTCTATATTAGAGCTGGGTGAGGGCACATTCCAGGTTAAATCTACCAGTGGTGATACTCATCTTGGTGGAGATGACTTCGATCAGTGCATCATGGATTGGCTATGCAATGAATTTAAAAAGGATCAGGGGATAGATTTAAGGCAGGATAAGATGGCGCTGCAGCGATTGAAGGAGGCTGCTGAAAAGGCTAAGTGTGAACTTTCCACTGTAATGCAGACTGAGATCAGTCTGCCATTCATCACAGCTGATGCAACCGGGCCCAGGCATTTAAATATGACGCTGACCAGAGCTAAACTTGAGCAATTAGTTATAGAACTGGTGGAAAAGACTGCCGGACCATGTAAGCAGGCGCTTTCCGATGCGGGGCTTACTGCAAAACAAATACAAGAGGTGATACTGGTTGGTGGTCAGACCAGGATGCCTCTAGTGCAGCAGAAGGTTAAGGAGATATTCGACAAGGAGCCCAATAAGAGCGTAAATCCCGATGAAGTTGTAGCTATGGGCGCGGCTATACAGGGAGGTGTGCTGAAGGGAGAGGTCAGCGATGTTCTTCTCCTTGATGTTACACCGCTGACGCTGGGGATTGAGACACTTGGTGGAGTAATGACACCGCTTATACCACGGAATACCACCATTCCAACGGCCAAGAGCCAGATATTTTCGACCGCATCCGATGGACAGACGGGCGTGGAGATACACGTTTTACAGGGTGAACGCGCCATGGCAAGCGATAATAAGACACTAGGCCGATTTATGCTTGATGGAATAGTGCCTGCTCCGCGCGGCATGCCTCAGATTGAGGTTTCATTCGACATTGATGCAAATGGTATTGTAAGCGTGAAGGCTCATGATAAGGGGACCGGGAAAGAGCAGAAAATTGTGATAACTGCCTCGAGCGGGCTATCCAAGGATGAAGTAGAGAAGATGAAGCGTCAGGCTGATATGCACGCTTCTGAGGATGCTAAACGGCGCGAAGAGGTGGAGACTAAGAATACTGCTGATACCATGGCCTACACTGCCGAGAAGACCCTGAAAGAGCAGGGGAGTAAAATATCGGCAGAGCTTAAGCAAAAGACTGAAGAGAAGATCAAGAATGTTCGTGATGCAATTAATGCAAACAACATCGACGATGTGAAGAGAACCATGCAGGAGCTCTCAGATATACTGCAGCAAATCGGCGCCTCGTTGTATCAGCAAGGGGCGGCGCAGCAGGGACCTGGGGGTGGGGCGCCGCCACCTCCTGGAGGTGATAAGCCATCGGACGATGGGACCGTCGAGGGCGAGTTCCGCGAGGTTTAATTGATATGTAACAATAATGAAGAGTAGAGCGCATGTGCCTCTACGGATAGGTGATTATACTAATGTTATTCGTATTGACTGTGTGATAGCGCTTTGATATACTTCAAACAGTGTGAATATGGATAGATTTTAAATGGCGTACGCAAGGATCACAGGGTGGGGGAAGTATCTGCCAGAGCGTGTATTGACTAACAGCGATCTGGAGAAAATTGTAGATACTTCAAATGATTGGATTATCACCCGTACCGGCATAAGAGAACGACGTATTGTAGGCGATGATGAAGCCACGTCGACGATGGCTGTGGTGGCAGGGAGGAAAGCCCTAGAAGTCGCCGGACTTCGACCACAGGACCTCGATCTAGTCATTCTGGCCACATGCAGTCCTGATAGAATAGTGCCAGCCTCAGCAGCATATGTTCAGCATGCTATCGGAGCAAACAAAGCAGCCGCATTTGATGCGATGGCGGGGTGCAGTGGTTCATTGTATGCTTTAGTCACTGCTTATCAGTTTATCGCTTCGGGAGCTTACAAGAACGTACTGGTGGTTGGAAGCGAGTCTCTGACAAGGATTATCGACTGGACTGACCGTTCTACCTGTGTGCTTTTCGGCGATGGTGCGGGGGCGGTAGTGGTGCAGGCAAACAAACGTTCCACTGACATGCTAAGTTTTGTTCTCGGCAATGATGGCGGTGGCGCTGATTGTCTATATGCACCGGGGCCATGTGGTAAAAGGATAGGCGAACTTAACAACGGACACTACTATTTGCGCATGGAAGGCCGGGAGGTATTCCGGTTTGCTGTAAATACCTTGGTTGAGTCTTCAAAACAGGTGATTAAAGCTGCCGGGCTTGAGGTTTCCGATATAGACTTATTTATTCCGCACCAGGCTAATCAAAGGATAACGCAGGCGGCGATAAAGGCATTAAATATACCCAGCGAGAAGGTATTTGTAAATCTGGATCGCTATGGTAATCTCTCTGCAGCATCAGCTGTTGTTGCACTTTGCGAGGCAGCTGAGCAAGGAAGACTAAAGGAAGGGGACTATGTGACCCTCGTTGCCTTTGGTGCTGGACTGTCTTGGGCTGCTATGGTATTACGATGGCAGCCCAATTAGTTGTAATAAAAACGGATTGAAGAAAGGAATGATAGATGCAAGAAAAGACTAAGACTATGACACTGATGGATGCGTTGCTACCGGATGTGTCGCGCACACGTAACATAGCGCGCAATATACTTCTCGTCGCGGGCTTTGCCGCAGTAATGGCGCTATGTGCTCGTATCTCATTTAACATCGGCCCTGTACCCATTACCGGGCAAACATTTGGAGTACTGCTTACTGGTGCGCTACTGGGCAGCAAGCGCGGCGCAGCCAGTATGGTCACATATCTGGCAATAGGCGCGAGCGGCATGCCCTTCTGGTTTTCACCCACAACGTTACCGGGTGTTGCCGCCTTCGCTGGCCCTACCGCCGGCTTCCTTATCGGGTTTGTCCCGATGGCATATGTAGTAGGCTTACTAGCAGAGCACGGATGGGATCGCCGCGCATGGACTGCTATAATAGCGATGGTTATCGCAAGCGTAGTGCTCTACACTATAGGCCTGTCATGGCTGGCTATCTGGTTCCAGCATGCAGGTATTGATAAGTCAGTGTTCGCAACCGCCCTTATACCGTTCTTACCGGGCGATGCGCTCAAGATTATATTGGTATCAGCAGCTCTGCCCGGGGGCTGGTGGCTTATGAGACGTTTCGGCGTAAAATAGTAATCCTGTGTTATAAGTAAGAGGTCCGATAAAAAGCGCGGCGGAGCAAATGCTTCGCCGCGTTGTTTTCAAGGGGGTAAATTAAAATGGAGATCACATGGCTGGGGCATTCCTGTTTCAAAATAAAGGGAAAGAAAGTTACCATAATAACAGATCCGTATGATGATTCTATCGGTTATACGCTTGGCGATCAGAAGGCGGATATAGTTACACTGAGCCATTCTCATCGTGGCCACTGCTTCGCGAAAGGAATTTCCGGATCTCCCAGGATTCTAAGTGGTCCCGGAGAATATGATGTGTCCGGAGTTCTGATCACAGGGATTAAAACCTTTCATGATGCTGTCAAAGGGGAAGAACGAGGGAAAAACATCATATATCTTATCGATATAGAAGATATAAGAATCTGTCATTTAGGGGATCTAGGCCATGTGCTGGATGCTGAGCGGGCATCCGGGTTATCTGAGGTGGATATACTGATGGTGCCGGTCGGCGGCGTTTCTACTATTGGCGCATCCGATGCCGCCGAAATAACAAGGCTACTGGATCCAAAGATTGTTATTCCAATGCATTACAAGACAGAAGACCTGAACTTTAAATTAGATTTGGTTGATAAATTCCGAAAAGAGATGGGTGTAAAAACTGATATCAAGCCTGAATCGAAGCTTGTGATAGGCAAAGCAGGTTTGCCGCAGGAGACACAGGTCTTTGTAATGAATTATAGACTCGCAGATTGAAATCAAGCTAAAACAAAGGTTGGTAGGGAGTTAATTTATTATCCAACCCCTTAAATCCCCCATACTTGGGGGATTTTCAAATTTGGGGGATACCCCCAAACCCCCAGTCCTTCCAGTACTGGAAGGACACCTCGAACTCCCCCCTAGCCCCCTCTTTATTAAAGAGGGGGAAGTGGCGTAAGCCACAGGGGGCGTTGGAGATAGATAGTTCAACCCCCTAATCCCCTTCAGTCCCCATTTGTGAAAGGGGGATTTAGGAGGACATTAGATAAGATAGGAGACACCTCTAGAACTCTGGCAGGAAGACCCCCCTATTTTAAAGTTAGAAGTGCTGATCAACTCCCTTGACCCCCAATCTTGGGGCAATTGTGTAGGGGTGATTCATGAATCACCCCTACGACGGTGGACATCCATAAATAAGGTAGTTTACGTTATTGTGAAATAAAGAGCCCCCTGAATTATTCAGGGGGCTCTTTTAAGTTTTAGTTATTAGTCAGTGTTTATATTGGTCGTCTGGTTCTGACGATGAGTACCACGACACCGACTAGGAGAACTGCGCTGAGTGCAATGACAACCCAGACCCACATTGGAGTGCCTTCTTTTTCCACCACAGTTACTACCAGGGTGGTGAATGTGCCGGTGTCACTCCAAGGTGACATTGTGTCAGTATCGCTATTTATAGCGCGTACCTTCCAGCAATAGTTAGTGCCTTCTGCCAACTGAGGTGATGTAATCTGATAAGCTGTCTCAGGGCCGAGAGCACTAGAACCGGTCAGGTTAACTATTGCATTTGACCAGTCACAATTTGCTGCAACCATAAGTTCAAAGCCCGTTGCTTCAACTGCGCTGCTCCATTGCAGTGCTGGGGTCCTGCTTACACCTGTTATTCCCTCTGTAGGGCTCAAACATACTGGTTTAGCACTGGCGGGGCCTAGAGGAGTGGTAAAGCTCCATATTTCAGACCATTGGCTGAAGACAGGGCTGCCATTAACTCTGACACGCCAGTAGAATTTTTCGCCTAAGAACAGGCTGACAGCAGCCTGAGTCCCCTCGATAGTACCAGAAGTTGCAATACTGCCGAAACCAGTATCATAGGCTACCTGATAATCGTACCATTGTGCCTTAGGCATGTCTTCCCACATCAGGCTTACACGAGCATTGCTGGTTCCTTGAATGATGGTGCCGGCTGCAGTGGTGCCATCGGTCGGGGTGATTAAGGTGGGCTTAATGAGTGTATCTATATAAGCCCAGAGTTCGGTGTTGAGTGTTCCGCCAACCGCAAATACATATGTTTGGGTTGGAGCTGTGTCCATGTTTCCGCTAAGGGTGCTAGTAAGTCCGTCACCTGTATCAACGCGCTCAAAGAGGACGTTATCAGGAAGCGCTGCGTTAGGATTTACTGAACGGATGACATTTTGATCATTGGGCGAACCCAGAGGAGTTAGGATAGCCCAGACTATGCCATTGCCGTCACAGTCTATATCCAGAACATCTGCTCCTGCCGGTGCTGCTGTACGATCATAGATCTGATCCCAGTTGTCGTTGGAATTGGCATCTATTCTCCATACGCCATCGGTGGCAACTCCGCCGTTAACGCCAGCGTATACAAAGCCATTTTCGTCGAAGTTGGTATCAAATTCTACGTGTACGATGTCGGCAGCAACGCCAGGACCAGTTATACCTACCTGTACAAAGGAGAAGTCGGTTTCCCAGTTTTCGCACATGTAGACATGGCCTTGGTTGGTACCGACTAATACTGTAGTGTCATTGAATATCTTCATGTCCACTACAGTCTCGCCAGCGGCGATCTCGGTATCATCCGTACCGTACCAGTGAGCACCCATATCTGTGGTCTTAAATATTTTATCGGCATTCGATAAAATTAGCGTATCCTTATCAGTCACAACCCACGTTTGGACTGGCAGTGGTAAGTGTGCCGCGTTATATGGTGCCAGCAGGGTTGTAGCCCAGAGGTTACCTTCATCGGTGGAGCGCGCAATCAGTGCACTGTCTGTTGCTCCGCTCTGGGCGTCTCTAGGGCCGGTAACGAACATTGATGGCTCATCGGGATAGGTTGCGGGTATCTCGATTTTGTCGATGGATACACCGGGAAGTGGTATGGAGAGGGTCATGCCAAGAATCAGCTCAAATGTAGAACCGCCGTCCTTGGTCTCCCACAAGAATCCGAAAGGCACAGGCACACCTGGTGGGTCTAGGCTTGTGTCTCTGGTCACCATGAACAAGGTACTATCGTTATCATAGTCAGGTGATGGAACTATGTCGGATATTGAATTAATGTCAAGCTCAAGGAGACCGCGACCATTCCATGTGGTCCCTTCAGTAGTGCTAACGTAGAAACCGCTGAATGTAGTTGTTCCAGCGGTCTCATAACCGTTGCTGCAGTATGCGATTCCGCTATCAGCGAAGTCTGGTGCCATAACTACTATTGGTGTGCAATCTGTGCCACGCATACCTGATGGCGGTTTATAGCTTTGCAACCATGACTCTCCGGCGTTCTGGCTGTAGTGGACTTGTCCCATCCAGCTAGCCATCGGGCCACTATTGCCGATGTTGCGGAGCCCAACCAGTATGAAAGCGGATGATCTCTCACCGGAGACTGCGATACTATATACGTTTGTTCTTTTGTATACAGAAGCAGACCCTCTGATGTTGAGGTCGTTAACGTTCGATGTTCCTATGGCGCCCATTACAAGGTCCACGCAGAAAGCATCACCTCTCTGGTTGGGTGGAGTACCAGCGGTGAGGCCTACGAAGACCGCTGGAGCACTGTTATAGTCCTCGGCAAATGCCATGCAGGAACTAGCAGCAAGTATGGGGGCGCTAGTTTCCTCGTCTATGAAGTGGCCATCTTGGATATACGATCCCCAGTTATTGACCGTGATATCGCTTTCAGCTCTGAGATGGGTCCCAGGCCCTGGGTCTAAAACTCCTGGTTGGCCGTTGATTATAGCGAACACCACACCGTCTTCGCCGTAGTTTGGGGAGAACGATACAGACAATACACCGCTAAAGATGATATAGGCAGTGTTTACATTCTGTCTGACCCAACCGCTAAAACCACTTATGATCCATACATCGGTATTAGTTCCTATTACATAGGTAGCATCGCCGTCTTCATCCAGTCCTATGTTCATTGATGTGATTGTTCCGACTCCACCTGTAAATGCATTCATTGTTGCGAATGTTTTTCCACGGTTATCGGAATAATAAACGTCGCGTTGTGTAGCTACAACTATGATATCGTCGTTTTCCCAGTCAGGGGAGATGCCGATAGCGACGATGTCGGTGGCGTCACCTACGCCTGATAAAAACGCGGCAGTCATGCCAGTTACTTTCCAAGTAAACCCGCCGTCAACCGACTTGTACACATTCCATACACTGGGTATGGGATTTGTAGGCTCATTATGTACAGCGGCGAATAACGTCTGGCCATCTGGCGACACCGCTATTGATCCGATATCTGTATCCGGAGCTAATTGCATATCATCTGTACCGGGAATGGCGATTTGCGTCCATTTCTGGGTCCCTGCAGAGACTGTGCTTGATACTGAGAATGTCGCTGCAAAGGAAAATACCAGAAGGAGTGCCATCACCACCCCAAATACCTTCATTTTTCTTCCTTCCATTTCTCCTTCCTTTCTTAAGGAACCTATACGCCCCCCTGTCCTTAATTGTTCGGGATCGGTAGTGCCGCGAGGGGGGGCAGATTCCTCGTGGTCCTTATCCACCAGTCATTTTATTCGATACACATCCCCCCTTTCAATTTAAAATAACAAATATGAGTATGGAATGATACCCACCTCATTTTATGTAAGGTATACGTATACGGTTTGTGAAAGATAAGCAATTAAACATTTGTATCACATTGGCTATTTAATGTCAAGTCCTGTATAGCTACGTGACGCTAATTCTGTGATAATATCATCCAAACCCCCTGTAATCCCCCATACTTTGGGGGACTTTTAGGTAGGCTAGGGGACACCCCTATAACCCCGGCCCTTCCGCGGAAGGACACCTCTGTTTAAGTTACCTCTCTCTGGAGGGGAGAGGGCTAGGTGAGGTTGAAAATCTGGTGGCCTCTCATTCCAACCTCCTGAGAGTCCCCCGCGTCAGGAGAGAAATCTCCTGAACCTCTTTTACTCTCGTCATTGCCCGACTGGATCGGGCAATCCAGAAAGGGCACATAGCAATGTGCCCTTACATCATGCGGTCGAGCTAGATGGTGATATTTTGTCCAACCCCCTGTGGTCTCCCAGACTTGGGGGAAATTAAAAGAATATGGGGGACACCCCCAAACCCCCGTCAGAGGGTGATCCCTCTGGACTTCCCGATTGCGATTAGCGATTGTTTTTATAATCGGGGAAATGAAAGAGCCCCTCGCTATTGCGAGGGGCTCTCTGTTATCTGGTCAGTAGTCTAAGCGAAAAGCGCTTAAACAGGACGTCTAGTTCTCAGGATGAGCATCAGCACGATGATACCCAGCAGAACGCCGAGTACGATCAGTACCCAGACCCACACTGGTGTACCAGCGCCTCCGGCTGATGTGTA
>Ga0315279_10009832_pt1 | contig 11329 bp, 10 predicted proteins | sample YL17G06_20_MG_FD_203694 | JGI IMG/M metagenome (GOLD analysis project Ga0315279, IMG submission 203694) | Sediment microbial communities from Yellowstone Lake, YNP, Wyoming, USA - YL17G06_20 | ecosystem: Environmental > Aquatic > Freshwater > Lake > Sediment | place: USA: Wyoming | collected...
CTGCTGTCCTACCATTAGACGAGCCCCCACCGAGCAAGCGGGGGTATTCTATCATACGTAAGCACCTCCGTCCAGGCAACGCGAGCGACAAAATTATCCCACCTTCTGGATGACCTCCCTCGCCGCTCGGCGGGTGTTGTCTTCTATATCCATGAACATCAGCATCACCTGCGCCATGGCCTGTAACACGATAAAATAGACCACTCCGCGCAAAGTCTGCTCGAAGAGGACGATGAAATTCGTCGCGTAATCGGTATAACCCATCCCGATCCAGAAGCCGCGCACGATCTGCAGGCTCATGGACACCGCCTGGACAAGGAACTGGGCAGCATAAATCCCAACAACCACCCAAGAGGAGATGCGGGCGATGGCCGCCAGCCGAAGAACGACATCCTTGTTGAAATATGTTCCCAGGTAACCGCTGCTCTGTTCTGTCATTTTCCAACCTCCATTTCTATTTGTTATAATAGACACCTCGAAGGCATTCTTGCTCCGGCTGAAATTATACGCCAGAAGGACAGTCCCATGTACGCCAACGAATCCAAGCCCACCAACTTTATCCTGGAAGCCGTCGCCGAGGACCTGCGGACGGGTCGCTTCGACTACGTCCGCACACGCCTGCCCCCTGAGCCGAACGGCTACCTGCACATCGGTCATGTCAAAGCCTTCCTGATTGATTACAACACTGCCAAGGAGTTCGGCGGCGAGTTGATCCTGCGCTTCGACGACACCAACCCTACCAAGGAAGAGACTGAATTCGTCGAAGCCATCGAAGAAGACGCTCAGTGGCTGGGCATCCGTTGGGTCAAAGTGACGTTTGCCTCGGATTACTTCGACCGGCTCTACGAGTGGGCCGTCCGCCTCGTCAAAAAGGGCCTGGCTTACGTCGACGACCAGTCCGCCGAGGAAATGAGCGTCAGCCGCGGCACGCTGCCCCGGGGGACGAAATGGAGCCAGACTGAATCGGCTTTGAAACCAGGCATCGAGTCCCCCTACCGGAACCGCTCGATCGAAGAAAATCTCGACCTGCTCGAACGGATGAAGAACGGCGAGTTCCCAGAAGGCAGCCGCGTCCTGCGCGCCAAGATTGACATGGGCCATCCTAACATCCTCATGCGCGACCCGGTCATGTACCGCATCATGCACGCGACACACCACCGCACCGGCGACAAGTGGAGCATCTACCCTTTGTACGACTGGTCGCACGGCCAAAACGACTCGATGGAGGGTATCACCCACTCGCTCTGCTCGTTCGAATACGAGATCCACCGCCCGCTCTACGAGTGGTTCCTGGAGCAACTGGGTGAGTTCAAGACGCGCCAGATCGAGTTCTCCCGCCTCAACCTGACCTACGCCATGATGAGCAAGCGCAAACTGCGTAAACTGGTCGAGATGGGCGTCGTGCGCGGTTGGGATGACCCGCGTCTCACCACCCTGCGCGGCCTGCGCCGGCGCGGCGTCAACCCCGAAGCCATCCTTGACTTCAACAACAGGATCGGCGTCGCAAAAACCAATTCCTGGGTGGAAATGGCCCTGCTCGAAGCCTGCATCCGCGACGACTTGAACAAGCGCTCCCCGCGCCGCATGGCCGTTCTACATCCGCTCAAGCTGGTTATTGACAATTATCCCGACAGCCAGGTTGAGTGGATGAAGGCCGTCAATAACCCCGAGGATGAGTCCGCCGGGACGCGCAAAGTACCGTTCTCGAAGGTACTCTACATTGACCAGGACGACTTCCGCGAGACGCCACCGCCCAAATATTTTCGTATGTTCCCTGGCAACGAGGTGCGCATACGTTACGCTTATCTCGTCTCCTGTACATCATTCGTGCGGGACCCGGGGACGGGCGCGGTAACCGAGGTGCATTGTACCTACGACCCTGCCACGCGCGGCGGCGATGCCCCCGACGGGCGGCGGGTCAAATCCACCATCCACTGGGTTTCTTCAGAACACACCGTCAGGGCTGAGGTCCGGCTCTACAACCAGTTGTTCACCGTCGAGCGCCCTGACGAAGGCGAGGATATCAACAGCGTGATCAACCCTGTCTCGCTCGAAGTACTGACCGATTGCTATCTCGAACCCTCTCTCGCGGAGGCTAAACCTGGCGATGAATATCAGTTCGAGCGCACCGGTTACTTCTGCGCCGACCCCGATTCTACCCCTGGCAACCTGGTATTCAATCGCACAGTGACGCTACGGGATACCTGGGCAAAGATAGAACAAAAACAAGGATAAGATGATCCTCCCGCAGGTTGTGAACCTGCGGGAGGATTCGACCTACCACAATTCACAGAACAAGGACAATTCCATCATGACAATCATCGGCTACACCCTGGCAGCCCTGGCCGCCATCGCGGCCGGGTTGATCAACGCGCTTGCCGGTGGCGGTACATTAATTACCTTTCCGGTGTTGATGGCGGTCGGGCTTTCCCCCCTCTCAGCGAATGTAACCAACACCGTGGCGCTCTGCCCCGGCTATCTGGGCGGGACACTCGCGCAGTCCAAAGACCTGAAAGACCAGAAGAAACGGCTATGGGTATTGCTTCCCGCCGGAGTGCTCGGCGGCCTGGCGGGCGGTATCCTGCTGTTGAACACAGGCGAGAAACTGTTTGCCGACCTGGTTCCCTACCTTATCCTTCTGGCCTCCACACTGCTGACTATCCAGAACCCGGTGCGCGCCTGGTTAACCCGCCGCGCCGAGCATTCGTTGTCACAGGAACAAGGGAAAACAAAGATTATGTCCACACTTTGGGCATTTATCCCTGTCTTCCTGGCGGCCATCTATGGTGGCTATTTCGGCGCCGGGCTGAGCGTGATCGTGCTGGCCGTCCTGGGTCTGGTGCTGGACGACAACCTGACACGTCTGAATGCCCTGAAGCAGGGAATAGCCTTCGCAACCAACGTCACTGCGGCGCTGTTCTTCGTCTTCTCTGGCAAGGTCAACTGGATGGTCGCGCTTCTCATGGCGTTCGGTGCATTGCTGGGTGGCACGCTTGGCGGACGGCTGGCCAGCAGGATCAAACCTGCCACCTTGCGCTGGATTGTTGTCTCGATTGGGTTCGTGGTAGGGATGATCTATCTGGTGCGGTCCTGGCTGTGACGTGGTCTCCTGACCACTGGCTGTGACGTGGTCTCCTGACCACGTCACTAATTTGACCGAAGGTCTCAAAACTTACTGGCGGAGACCTGCGGTCAACGCTCGTCGGGGTCGTGAGACCACCGCCGAACATGCAGAGACTTTCACCTTTGCTTTTCCAATACAGCAATCGCCTGCCTCACCCTTCCCATCACCTTCTCCTTCCCCACAATTTCCATGCTCTCGAACAGCGGCGGGCTAACGGTCTGACCCGTCACTGCGGCGCGCAGGATGCTGAAGACTTGATTGGCGCTCAGGCCGAGGTCCGAGATCAATTGGCGCATGGGCGGCTCGGCAATCGCCAGGGTGATTGCAGGCAATCCGACCAGGATTTCATAGGTTTTTCGGGCGATGTCCGCCGATTGGGCGGCGGTCAGGTTCTTGCCGATGAGTTCCTCAGGCTTCGGCTCGACGGTCTCTTTAAAAAACCAGGCTGCGAAGGGCAGGCAATCGTCCAGCGTGACCAGGCGTTCGCGGATGAGAGGGACAATGCGCAGGAGTCTGGCATCGTCCACGGCGAGGCCGGCCGAGGTGAAGTAGGGCTTGATGCGTGCGGCCAGGTCCTCGATTCGCAGGGCGCGGATGTGAGTCCCGCTGAAGTGGTCGAGCTTGGTGAAGTTGATGGCGGCCGGCGCCGGGCTAAGGTTGGCTATATCGAATCTGTCCACCATCTGATCGAGGGTCATCACATCGTCTTCGGACACGCCCCAGCCCATCAGCGCGATCCAGTTCAGCACGCCTTCGGGGATGTAGCCAAAATCCCTCAGATCGTTGACGTAGATCGAGTAGCCGCCGTCGAGTGCAATGGACGTGTCGCGCTTGCTCATCTTGCCCTTGCCATAAGGTTTGAGGAAAACCGAAAGGTGTATCCAAACCGGTTCTTCCCAGTCGAAAGCTCGCACGATGAGTGCATGGAGTGGGAAGGTCGAGAGCCACTCCGAACCTCGAATCACGTGGGTGACCTCCATTAGATGGTCATCCACCATCGCCCCGAAATGATAGGTGGGCAGGCCATCAGACTTGATGAGAACGTAGTCGTCAATCTGGTTATTCGGAACAGTGATCGGTCCGCGTATCACGTCTAGTGCGGTGGTGCTGCTTTCGCGAGGCGTCTTGAAGCGGATGATGTGCCGTTCGCCATTAGCGATGCGCTGACGGGACTCATCGGGATCAATCGAGCGGCAGAGTCCATCGTAACCAGTGTTCATTCTTTGCTTCTGCCGTTCCCGGCGGACGCGTTCCAGCCGGTCGGGTGTACAGAAACATGGGTAGGCCGCGCCTTTCTCCAGCAGGATCGTGATCTGTTCGTAGTAAAGCTCTCGCCGCTCGGACTGGCGGTATGGTCCACGTGGGCCGCCCACATCTGGGCCTTCATCATATTCGAGATCCAACCAGCGCAGACCATCCATCAACTCCTGTTCCGCGCCAGGCACGGTTCGCTTTGTGTCGGTATCCTCGATGCGCAGGATGAACTGTCCACCGGTGCGACGAGCCAGCAGGTAATCATAGAGCGCTGTCCGGGCCGAACCGAGGTGCATCCGCCCGGTGGGAGAAGGCGCAAAGCGAACGCGAGCAGGTTCGAGGCCCGTACTGAGCAAAGTCGAATTATCCATGATGGACTCCAGCTTGCGGAATGAATTCCGCGCTACGCAAATTCCAGCGATTTGTGGCGTACGATGACGCTTTCCACCAGACCGATACCTAACATCAAAGAGAGCAAGCCGCTGCCGCCTTGACTGATGAACGGGAGCGGCAGACCGCTGACGGGCATCAGGTTCAGGTTGACGGCAATGTTAACCGCGGCCTGGAAAGAAATCAACACTGCAACGCCGTAGGCGAGCAGCGAGCCGAAGGGATCGCGCGCCAGCCGCGCCGCACGCAGGCAGCGGTAAATAATGAATGCCAGCAATGCGAGGGTAAGCACCGCGCCAACCATTCCGAACTCCTCGCCGATGACCGAGAAAATAAAGTCAGTGTGACGCACCTTCATGAACCGCAATTGGGTCTGTGAGCCGTGACCATATCCCTTCCCGAACCAGCCACCGGAACCAAGCGCGATCAGGGCTTGCAGCACGTTGTAAGACGCGCCATAACTGGCATTCGCGGGAGGAAAGATGAAGTTGAGGATGCGCTCCTGCTGGTAAGTCTGGAGGAACGGGAAGCCGGCAGTGAAAGCGAGCAATCCCGTTACGATGATCGCGGCCAGATGTTTGAGCTGCAACCCGTTCACCCACACCATCGCCGCCCAGATGACCATGATAACGATCGCATTGCTCAGGTTGGGCTGCAAGAGGATCCAAATCATCAACCCCATGGCAATCAGCAGACTCTTGGCGAGCCAGAACCAATCACGCGGCGTATCCTGGCTGCGGGCAAAGTAATCAGCCAGAGCGATGATCATCGCCAGCTTGGCGATTTCCGCCGGCTGGATCAGGATCGAGCCAACCGTGAACCAGCGCGCTGAGCCAAACCGGGCGATGCCTGAAAGGTACAGGATGACGAGAATAAGCATCGTCACTAAGTAGAGGACGCGAGCCAGTGAAGACCAGTAGCGATAATCCAGGATCGTGACAGTTACGATGATGGCCAGGCCGATCCCGGCATATATGATCTGACGGTTGACTAGCGGCAGGAGGGTCTCATTTTCGGCGATGGCCGAGCGGATCATGGCAATGCCAAACGCATTAGCCAGGATGACCGCGCCCAGCAGCCAGTAATCGAAATGCCTCCAGAATTCACCACGTAACATAGGAATGACCAGATAACGCCGTCGCGAGCGGCGAGAACGCCGCTCGCGCTGAAGGGTTGCACCCAGCAATCAGCGCGGACGACGGCGGGTAGTGTTCCGCAAGGGGATATCCGCCACCAGGCGATGGGAACGGCCCTCCTGGGCGACAGTGATTCTCACCGCAGTGGAATCGATATCCACGTGGCGCGAGATGGTTTCGATCAAATCATCCTTGAGCGCTTCTAGCTCGGTTGGCGTCATGTCGGTGCGGTCGTGGATCAGGACAAATTGCAGGCGCTCTTTGGCGCTTCCGGCGCTTTTCTTCCGTCCAAACATGCGGTCAATGAAGTTCATCTCATTTCCTCCCCAGCAGACGCTGCCATAATCCATGGGCTTCCAGGTCGAGGAACGGTACCTCTTCACCCAGCAAGCGGCGGGCGATATGATGAAACGCCTGCCCGGCTTTGCTTTTTGAATCCAGCGTGAGCGGTGTGCCCCTATTCGAAGCCACAATGACGCCTTCGTCTTCGGGAACGATACCGAGCAGTTTGATCGCCAGCAGGTCGAGCACATCATCTACCGAGAGCATATCGCCGCGTTTTACCATGGCTAAATTCAACCGGTTGAGGACGAGTTCGGGCGATCTTTTTTCTTCGGCTTCCACCAGGCCGATCACACGGTCGGCATCCCGTACCGCCGAGATTTCGGGGTTGGTCATCACGATGATCTTATCGGCCGCCGCGATGGCATTGCGAAAACCGCGTTCGATGCCAGCCGGAGAATCGATCAACACCCAGTCACATTCCAGGCGCAACTCGTCGCACAGGCGTACCATATCGCTCGGTGAGACGGCGGTCTTGTCGCGCGTCTGCGCCGCCGGGATCAAATAGAGTTCAGGCAGGCGCTTATCGTGGATCATCGCCTGTCGCAGCCGGCAACGACCCTCGATCACGTCCACCAGGTCGTAGACGATGCGGTTTTCCAGGCCCATCACCACGTCCAGGTTGCGCAAGCCGATGTCGCCGTCCACGCAAACGACCTTCTGCCCCTTGGCGGCCAGCGCCACACCAATATTGGCGACAGCCGTCGTCTTTCCGACGCCGCCTTTTCCAGAAGTTACTGTCACCACCTTTGCTGTCATCTCACCGTCCTGATCTGTGCATGGTTGCGCTCTTGGCAACCATTATGGTTGCGCTCTTGGCAACCATTATGGTTGCGCTCTTGGCAACCATTATGGTTGCGCTCTTGGCAACCATCATGCCTGCCACGGCTCGGCTACGAGAACCCCATCCTGTAGACGGGCAATCTCCGGTTGAATCTTGCCTTTCCGTTTGGGTGATACGGCGATCTCGCCCGCAATACGCAACTGTGTAGGCGAAAGTTCCAACGCACAGACCACCGCGCTCGCTTCGCCTTGCGCCCCGGCATGGACGACGCCGCGCAGTCGCCCCCAGACCACGATGCTGCCGCCCGCCACGATTTCAGCGCCCGGGTTGACATCTCCCATCACGATCACGTGGCCGGGGAATTCGACCCTCACCCCCGAACGGAGCGTGTGCGCCAACCAGAGCGCTTTCTCGTCCGCGCCAGCATCCGGGGCGGACCGCGCCGTTTCCGGGCGCAGCTTCGAGATGCGGGTCGCCAGGCCGAGGTTTTGAGCGGTCTGCTCGCTGACCGATGATTCGCTCAAGACGGCCCACAGGAAGATGCCGCGTTCCGAAAGCATCTCGCGCAGCGCGGCTAATTCGGCTACGCGCAATACCTGTCTACCCACGTCCAGCGCGAGACGCGCGCCTTTGAAGAAGGTCTGCCGCTCGTCAATGGCATTGATAAACGCGACTTGCAAGTCCGGCCAGGGCGCATCGCCCAGCTTGACCAGCAAGCCGTCTCGAATGCCTTTGATGTCAATCAATGAATTCGCCTTGCTCATTCTGGCGATTATACTGCCTTTTGCCTGAAGGCGAGATGGCCTAGGAACCTATCCGAAAAACACTCCAGCCGCCGTCCTTCGCGAAACACTCCTGTGGAGCGGCGGCGAGGAGGACGCCGCCGGGAGCCGGTTATCCGGATAGGCACTAAGGCTACGGTCCCCCCATGAGACCCTGAGCGATATCAATGGCTTTGATCTCGAAGTAGGCGTCCATGACCAATTTGACGATTGGCGCGGCCACGCTGGCCCCCTCGCCGGCGTTATAGGCAAAAGCGACGATGACGATCTCCGGATCATCGAAGGGCGCGTAAGCTACCGTCCAGGCGTGGGTAGGCCATAATTCCCACTGGCAGCGGTTCTGCGCCAGGGCTACATCGTCGCAGTACTCGGCTGTACCCGTCTTGCCTGCCACGGCAATTGGGTAATTCAGGAAGGAAGTTTCCCGGTGGAGCGTGCCGCGCGCGTCCATGACTGCCAGGCGCATCCCCTGTTGGATACTGCTTACCACCCAGGGTTGGACCGTCTTCATCAGGCCGGTATCGGTACAATAGGTATCCTCACACTGGAAATTTTTAATGATTGGATCGGTAGTAATATCCCACCTCACGTTTGGCACGAAGGGAGAGATTTGATAGCTATTAGTACCGGTCGGCTCGGTCGTGACGGTCAGATCAGCAGGATTCCACCACCACTCTTGCACGTTGCCCTCACCATCCTGGACGCTGCGGATGATCGTCGGCTGCATCAACTTGCCGTTGTTGGCAATGGTCGCCGCAGACATCAAAACCTGGATGGGTGTGGCGGCAACGTAACCCTGTCCAACGGTGGCAATGTAGGTATCACCCGTGGACCAGTTCTCGCCTTTGTTGATACGTTTCCAGGCCGGGTCGGGGATCAGTCCCGAGGCTTCACCCAGCAATTCTACGCCCGAAGGCTGGTCATAGCCCAGGGCGCGTGCATACTGTTTTAGGCGCTCGATGTCAAGCCCCTCTGGAATTTCGTCTTTGTAACCACCACCAAGCTTGTAGAAACAGACATTGCTCGACCAGGCAATGCAATGCAAGAAATCAATCTGGCCAAAGCCTTCAGGGTTTTGGTCGAAGATCCAATCCACGAAAGGCCGTTGATTGCTTTCAGTGCAAGGCTCGTTGGGTGAATATTTCTCGCACAGAAATATTTCGCCGGGCGCACTGATGATCTTATCGAGCGTGATTACACCTTCATTCAAAGCCCCAGTCGCCGCGGACAATTTAAAGACCGAGCCTGGCGGATAGGTTGCAGATAAGGCCGTATTCAGCAATGGATGGCGCGGGTCTTGACTGAGCTGCTCGTAGTAATAGGTTGGGATGAAACGCGCCATGCGGTTGTTCTCATACGTCGGGTAGGAGACCATCGCCAGGATCTCGCCCGTCTTCGGGTTCAAGGCGATGACCACACCACTGGAGATGCGGATTTTTCCATAATAGTCGTTCCAGGAATCGATCTGGCCGACCAGGGCAGCCTGGGCGGCATCTTGAAGGCGGGAATCAATGGTCAGGATCACGTTCTTACCGGCCACCGACGCGACCGGCGGCTGTAGGTTGCCAAGCTCCTGGCCGGCCACATCCACCTCGACGACGCGCTTGCCGGGTGTTCCGATCAGGATTTCATCCAGCGAAGCTTCGACGCCCGAATAGCCGACCTTGTCACGGCCTGGGAGAAAGTCGTTGTCACGATAAACCTGTTCTTTGTTGGCTGGGATCGGCCCCAAGAAGCCGACTACGTTAGCCGTCAGCGAGCCGGTTGGATAGTCGCGCAGCGGTTCGATCTCGACGCTTACGCCCGGCCAATCCACGGCACGTTCGCGGACGACCATGGCAGTCGTCTCGCCGACGTTGCAGTCAATCTTGACCGGATCGTACGGCGCGTTGGATGCGCCCAGCGCCACCCATTGCGCGATCCCCGGCCCAGGCGTGCACGCCTCGAGCAATTTGGCATCCTCCACCGTCCCCCGGTTGGTCGGGACGCCGGTCAGGGCCGCAAGTTCGCGATAGATGCGCTGGATATCGGACTCGTCATCCGGCAGGTAAGCCGGGGTAACGACGATGTTGTACGCAGCGATGTTGCGCGCCAGCACGTAACCGTTGCGGTCGTAGATAATGCCACGCGCCGGTGCGACGCTGATCTGGCGCGTGTGGTTCTTTTCCGCCTGGGCCGTCCAGTCCGCGCCCTGCAGGATCTGGAGATTGAAGAGGCGGCTGAGGAAAATCGCAAAAACCAGGCCGATCACAGCATAGATCATCACATAACGCCAGTTCTGGAAACGGGAAGTGGATGTGGCCGTGGTCATGCCTCCACCTCCGCCGGGTAGAGCCAGCCAGCCAGGTCTCTCATCCCGGCGTAAACCGGGATTGCCAGCAGCAGGTTGAGCAGAACGCTCGGCAGGGTGATCAGGCTGAAAGAATCCACCACTGGCAACGGATCGCCAAAAATCCGGAGGGAGAAGATCGAGAGTATATGCAGCATCAAAGTACCTGTAAAACAGACCGTGAACATCGCCAGGAGCGGCGCCTGCCATACGCGGCGCTGCAAAAGGCGCGCCACGCCGACGATCAAGAGATAGCCTGCCAACGGCACAAACCAGGGCAGCCCCGAGACGAACGCGACCAAGACACCGCCCACCAAGGCCCACTGCCAGGATGTGGTGACGCGCTCCTGCAAAGCCCAGGCAGCCAGAATGACCAGGATGAGATCTGCGCTGCCATACAAGAGATTGATCCGGCTGATCACGGCTGTCTGGAGCATCAGCGCCAGCACAAGAACAGGAAATGCCACAAAAGACGCCATAAATTATGGGGCCTCTGTCGGGATAAGAGGCGCGATTTCCACCGGTTTGAAGTTGGTGATGACCAGGACGAATTGAAGCTGGTCGAAGTTGACGATTGGCTGGACGGTGGCCTGCTGGAACAACTCATAATCAAGTTTGCGGACGCTGATCACCTGCCCCACCAGGAGGTTGGGGGGATAACCGCCGCCCAGGCCGGAGGTCAGGACAACATCCCCAGGTTGAACCGTCACATCCTGGGAGATCATATCGAGCGAGAGGTCGCCGGTAATCGAACCAACCAGCATGGCTTCGGTTTTGGAATTCTGCAAACTGACATTCACAGCCGAGGCCGGATCGGCGATCAACTGGACACGCGCCGCGTCGGCGGTGACCGCGTCCACGCGCCCGACCAGGCCCTGTTCGGTCACGACAGGCATGCCCTGGCGGGTTCCGTCGTTCGAGCCGATGTTGATGATGACATAACGGAGGAACGGGCTGGGGTCGCGCCCTATGACGGTCGCGGCTTTGTAGGTGTTCTCCGGGCCGGCACGCGCAAAGTCCACCAGCGCGGAAAGGATCTGTGTCTCTGTGACCTGCTGCTGAAGCTCAATGACCTGGGTCTGCAAGCGAGCGACTTCTGCTTCCAGTTCGACATTTCTTTGCCGCATGGAGGCCACATCTCTCGGAACGGTAAGGAAGTCAACCACGGCCAGGTAACGGGTGGAGATC
>Ga0315279_10009833_pt1 | contig 11329 bp, 11 predicted proteins | sample YL17G06_20_MG_FD_203694 | JGI IMG/M metagenome (GOLD analysis project Ga0315279, IMG submission 203694) | Sediment microbial communities from Yellowstone Lake, YNP, Wyoming, USA - YL17G06_20 | ecosystem: Environmental > Aquatic > Freshwater > Lake > Sediment | place: USA: Wyoming | collected...
GGTGTTTGGTGTTTTTCTTGAACATGCTTTCCTCGATGGCTGATGGGTTGCTCCTATTATATTAAAGAATCCGCCATTTGAGGAGGGTACAATTTGGACAAGTTTTGTCCAGTCGTTTTTGCAGTGGACTCATAAATATCTGAATTTGTTTCTATCGAATTGTTCCTTAGATTACAGGTTTTTTGGTTCAAATATTTACGCAGTACTCTGTAGCATGGCGCTTCTAATTGTTTCGCGATTTTCAATAACATTGACAATTTACCGCAAATGCTTACAATAAGCAGTGAAAGTTCGGAGGAGCAAGAATGAATGGCCTTTCTGATTACCTGGATACATTATCCGAAGCAGACCCGGCTTTAGCAGAACTGTTGGATACTTATAAAGAGATTGTTCAGGTTTTCGATTCTGCCAATGCGGCGGTGAATCTTCCGGCGAAGGTTCAGCCTCAGGACAATAATACTGCTAAAGTGACTATTTCTTTTCAACAATCTCCCTTGTCATCAATGGGGGGGCATCTCCTCAACATGGAGAAACCAGTAGAATTCCACCAGCTTGTACTGAATTTTCTTGAAAGCCTGGTACCGAAAGGGTTCATCATTTATAAATGCTAACCCACCGAAACCAAAACAATCGTCCAGTTCTATATCCTGAAAGTGAGGCGACCATTGGATACAAACAATACTCATCCTGGCGTCCCACCGGCTGAAATATGGCAGAGACTCTCCGCCAACTTGGAAGGGCAGGGATATCGGAGCCGGCTGGTATCCATTTGCCATGTGAGTGAGCTTCAGGCCGGACTTGAGAAGTATCATCAGATGAACTGCTTTGACCCAGGTTTCTACCGTGAAAGGCTCGCCAATTTTGAATATCGCCCCGCGATCGATTTTCAAGAAACCCGCTCACTCATCATTGTTGCCTACCCACATCCTCAGACGCGTGTCTTTTTCACCTGGCAAGACAGGCTGGTACCTCTCATCATTCCACCGACCTACCTCCATGGCAGCCGAGATGATAAATATGTTCAAAACCTCGTGGCTGTGACCCTTCAGCCCTACGGCTACCGGATAGCAGATGCGTCACTGCCGATCAAACTGCTGGCCGTCCGTAGTGGGTTGGGCGCGTATGGGAAGAACAATGTCTGCTATGTCGAAGGATTGGGTAGCTTTGTGCGGCTGGTTGCTTTTTACTCGGACTTACCGTGCAGCGCCGACTCCTGGCGAGAACCCCAAATGATGGAAGCATGTCAAACTTGTTCTGCCTGCGTCCGTAAATGCCCTACCGGGGCTATCACGCCGGAACGCTTTCTCCTCAACGCAGAACGCTGCATCACGTACTGGAATGAGAAACCCGGGGATATAGATTTCCCTGCCTGGCTTGATCCGACCTGGTATAACTGTTTGATTGGGTGCCTGACCTGTCAACTCATTTGTCCCCAAAACAAAAATTTTCTGCCCGGGAGTCAGGATGGGGCGGTATTTTCCCAAGAAGAAACAGCATGGCTGCTTCGGCGGATTAGTCTGGATCGGCTCCCCGTTGCATTGGCTGAAAAAATTGTGCAATTCGATCTGGTTGATTATCTGGAAATCCTGCCGCGCAACGTACCGGTTCTTCTGAAGAAAACGGAAGTTAATCCTGCCGCTCAACAAGAAGATGTTTGACTGGAGGTAAGTCTATGCAAAAATGGCTCACCTGGATTCTTGCTTTGATCCTCTTTGCCGCAATTCATGAGGGCATGCATGCTCTTCTGGCCACGGCTTGCGGTGAGTACGAAGCCTTTCATGTCAGGCCCTATGGTCTCGAGGTCACCTATAAAACCCCGGTTGAAGAACGCCAGGGGGTGGAGTGGGGATTTATCGCGGGGTCCAGTAACATCGTCACGCTAATTTTGGGTTATTTGCTGCTGCCGTTCAAATCCTGGTTTGCGCAGCATCCAAAAGCTTTCGTAAGGCAACTGGCTTTTTATTCAATCACGTTTTTGTTGCTGCTGGACCCAATTAATCTCTCCATTATTCCGTTCATTTTTGGGGGTGATATCCAGGGAATTGTCGTCGGCTTTGGCGTTCCCCAATTTGTGGTTCAAATCGTTGGCTTTGTGGTTTTCCTGTTCAACCGGGAGCTGTTGGTGCGGGAAGTATTACCTGCCTTTTCCGTAAAAACGTCACACCCTCTGCTCCGGCCGTGGAAAATGGGAAAGGTCTGATCGAAGGAAAACGTTTTACTGAGGAGTAATTATGAAAGGGAAAGCCACCTGTTACGAGGAAATTTACAGCTTTTGCCAGACCATCCCTATAGTGGATTGTCACGACCACTCGATCAAATTAGGCCCCCGGTACACCGACCCCATTCAGGTGGTCATCGGGGAATATTTACTCAGCGATCTGGCAAGCGTAACCTCAGAAGCCGAAGCACAAACCCTCCTGAACTCAGAAATACCCTGGGAAGATCGCTGGCCGCTGTTGGAAAAAGCGTGGAAATGTTCCTGCCATACCGGTTACGCTCAAATCACCCGGCGAGTGTTGAAAAAATTCTATGGCGAAGCCAATGTCACCCTGGCAGCCCTGCGGCGGATGCAAGATAGGCTGATTAATCTCGAAGACGAAGCGGTCTTTGAAGGGATTTTGGAAGACGCAAAAATTGTCGTACGGCTGGCCAATGTCTGGCCTGACGTAAAAACGGTCCTAGATGGCTCCTACCGCCTGACTCCCCGCGCCCGGCTGGTGATCCCCTTGCCTGACTACCATCGAGTTCGCAGTTATGCGGACGTCCAGACCCTGGTGGCGCCTTTAGGAATAACGGTGACGACTCTGGATGAATATTTGGAGGCCTGCCGAAAGATCTTCGAAGGCTTTAAGGCTTTTGGTGCGGTGGCCTTCAAAGATCAGTCTGCTTATTCCCGGCCGATCGATTATGGAAACCCTCCCCGGTGCCAGGCGGAATCCGTCTTTAACTGGTTTATGGAAGACCCCCAACGCAGCGCTGCTTACCCCGATGGACTGCGCGACTTGGATGATTACCTCTTTCACGCCTTTCTACGCATGGCGCGGGACTTGAACCTACCGGTGCAGCTTCATACCGGGCATTTGGCTGGGTTATTTGGCGACATTACCAAAACTAATGCTGCTCGGCTTGCCAACGTGCTTCGTTTGCATCGCGACGTGCGTTTTGATTTATTCCACGCCAATTGGCCGTACAGCGGAGAAATCCTCTTCTTATGCAAGAGTTATCCCAATGTAACCCTCAACTTTTGTTGGGCTCATGTCATTGATCCAATCTATAGCCAGAATCTTTTCCGGCAGGCGCTGGCCTGTATCCCACACAAGAAAATCCACGGTTACGGCTCAGACTTTGGCGGCGCTGGCTATCCACCGGGGGGCGGGTATGTGGACCATGCCTGGGCGCATGCAGAGATTGCACGCGAGAACATCGCCATTGCCTTATCCGATATGGTCGCAATAGAGTACCTTGACCTGGATGAAGCCAAAGAAGTCGCACGAGCCTGGCTCTACGGAAATGCGAACGAATTCTACCAATTACAGGTCTAACATAAAAAAACAACGATAATGACAAAGGATATGCACATGAAAAGATGGTACAACGAAGACTGGGTTTTAAGCTGACCATCCTTCGTGCCGGCAGGGTAAGCGCTCCAGAAGAATTCCTACTGGGTTTTGGACCGGCGATGGATTTGAATACGTCTGTGCTTGCCCAGCTGATAATCGCCCCACCATCCATGATAAGATTTTTCCTGTGCCGTGGTTCATCCAGAGAGGCGGCGACCTGCTTGATCAGGAAAGCGACCGCCCGAATGAAATTACATTGGAGTGTCCCGAGAGGGTGGTCTTGTTTCGCATTGCAGAGGGAAAAACCGTGGGATTGTCTTAAGAACGTCCATTTCAGATGCGATAATTTTCTATCTAAAGAGATGATTTCATGAACGATAATCGCCTCGCCATTATTGCTAATTTTGTCAAAAATCGTTTGGATGGGTGGCATCGCATCAATCCCCAGCCAGATAAAGACCCCGTCTACCGCTATGAGCACACATTGCGCGTAGCTCAGTATGGCCAGCAACTGTCCCAATCCGAGGGCGCCGATATCGAGCTGGTCATCGCTGCCTGTCTGCTTCACGATGTCGCGCATTTTGATCCACGGGTGAGCAATCTTGAGCATGGCCGGGCTGGGGTGGATGTTGCTCGCCCATTACTCGATTCGCTTGGGTACACGTCCGATGAAGTGGATAACATCTGCTATTCTATTGTCACACACGTGAACGCCAAGAAAGCTCATGAACTTCTCCATACACTCGAAGCCCGCTGTGTCTCCGATGCCGATAATATTGACCGATTTGGAGCATACCGGATTTTGCAGCGCTGTGTTTGCGAGAGTGATATGGGAAATATGGAAAAGCTGGCCACCGATCTCTCTGCGCACTTGGTGCAGCTGGAGAAATACCGGACTAACCTGCCCCTCTATACACCTACCGGTAAGGCCCTCTTTGCCCGCCAGCTCGAATTGCAGATTGCTATCTTCAAGGCGCTGGTCGAGGAGTGGGAGCTGACGAGACTGCCGGAAAGCAGCGGGAGAAAAAGACCCTTATCCGCTATCAAATGTTCACCGTGGATGAAGTAGCAGAGCAGGTTTATAACAAGTACAATGCCATTGACATGGAAAGTGAAGGCGAGACCGACTTTACGGATAAATATCCATTACCGTTTATCCGCCAGCTCATTCTTGCCTCTTTGCAACGAATAGAAGATAACGAGGAGAAAATAAGCGCCGATAACCGGCAAAGGATACTGGCGGCTTTTGGCGTTACGCAGCGCGGCAGTGCCAAGCGAGTACGCTATGATATAGCCCCGAAAGCGCTTCAACCTTTCTCAACTACTATACGACAGCGCGACAGCATTGGGGTAAGCGCGTTGCGGCGGCAGGATGCAACAATCTTTTGGGACGATAACTCGTCGAACCTGAGTAACGAAGACACGCGTCTTGTGCTGCAAGAAGTATTGGACGATGAAGGTCTGCGCTGTTCAGCCTGGGAACATGTGGAGAATGCCTATCACTTCAAGACCCCGCTCAATCTTGTATTTGCTGACCATAAGCCGGAGCGTGCATTCATCCGTCATTTGGTTGCGCCCGAAAATGTGACAGTGATTGACGCCTGGATAAAATCCACTGACAACAGTTTTTACCCCATCGAATACGCGTGGCGGAAAGGCGAGCATCCCAAGCGCGGTTTCTTCAATCCCGACTTCTTCATCAAGAAGGAAAATCACATCCTGGTTGTTGAGATTAAGGGTGATGAAGAAATTACTGATCCTTCAGACGAAAACAAAGGGAAGTATAGAGCGGCGCAGGAACATTTCAAAACTCTCAATGATCAGCAGAGCGAGAGCATCTATCACTTTTACTTCCTGACGCCGACAGATTACGATGCCTTCTTCAAATTTATTAGAGAGGGGAAATATACCTTTATCTCCCAATTACAAACATCCCTGGAAAGTGCGGGAGAATAAACCGAGATTTTGTGTCTGGTTTTTGTGCAATGGGGGAATAATTATTATTGAGGCCGATGATAGAGCGACGCCAGTTAGTCTGTAAGAAGGGAAATTGCAGATAACCCCCATGAATTTCTAAACATAGGCTACCTTTTTCGAAAGGTAGCCTACCAATTACAAAACATAGGCTATGAATCGGTTTTTCTAATAAACGATTGCCTTTTTGCAGCTTGCTTTGCAGCCTCCCACCGTGTAATATGGTGTAGACAACCATATCAAAGGAGGTAAATATGGCATATCGTCTTTCTGCAATTGGTGCTTATCGTCCACGCATCGAGTTGGGCAACACGGTCCAGAAAGTCGAGTTGGCCCGCTACCTGGCTGACCGCACCGGCCTAAACGAAGGCAGCGTCGAACTGGTCATCAAGGAACTGCGCGATGCCATCATCTTCTTCAATCGAGCCGGGCGGGCCGTCAAGATCGAGGGCCTGGGCACCTACACGCCGGGCATTGACCTGGAGGGCACCTTCGACGTGCTGTACCGCGCCGATACCGACTTGAAGAATGGACTGAATGCCCACAACACCTTCAGCGGCACCATCCGCCTTCGCGAAAACATTGGCAAGTCTGCTGACGATCTGGTCACGCTGTGGAACCAGGCCCATCCCGACGACCCAGTGACATGATCGTCCCTTCCTGTATCAGTCTCCCGCAAGGTATCCATGCCTTGCGGGAGGGTGGTTGTACGGATGATTTTTAGGTGGGTTTTTGACCAGCGTGATCTCACCGCAATAAAGCAAGCAGCGCATTAACACGTTCGTATGCATCCCGCTGGAGCAGAGCTCTCTCTTCCGTATCGGTAATCTCCTCGAAGTCCGCCACGTGTTTCGGTCCAACATGCTCGGGCGAAGCAAACTTCCTGGCTATATTCTCCAAGGCTTCCTGCGCCAGCTTGTTCTTCAACAGGGGGCGAAATTCCTCCGCCAGTTGCTCGATGCCGCCCGGATAGTTGCGGATGCAGTAGTAGTTATCCCAAGCGTCTTTTTCCATGAGCCGGGTGGTCAGGGCCATGGCTTTCATCACCAAGTAGGGGGCGATGGATGCGACCCGGATACGCACACTATCCTTGCCGCCCTCCGGCAATGTGCCACTTAAAGTGATTTCAGCCGCCCGGATGAAAGCCAGGTCACAGCCACGCGCCTTGCGCCTGCATATCCTGGCTCGGAGAGCGTGCCTAGCTGCCACTGGAGTGCGGCCTGAGAGACTGAAATCAGGAACCAGGGAGAGCCGCTTTTTGTTTTTCGGAAGGGGGCTTTATACTCGAAAATATGATACTTGAAAGTGTTTTAGACTTCCGAAGTCTCCCCTTCGGGGACGATGATAGACTTCGGAAGTCTGAGATTGGCTACCACTCATACGCCCCAATTAGCCTATCCGCAAACAACCGGCAACTTCCGCGCGGCTCGTTTTATGGTATGATTTCCATTACCTATGGACGACAAAATCACCATCATCGAAGGTCCACCCCCGGTTTTCGAGCCCATCCAGGATGGCTGGGCGCTGGGTCTCGGCGAAGGGCCGCGCCTGCCGCTGACCCTGCTCACCCGCCTGCGCACGTTCAACGGCCCGGCGCTGGTCGAGCGCTGCTATCACCGCTGGCACGCCAGGCGGCCCATCTATCTGCACTACCGCAACGACCTGGGCCTGGAGGAACAGGCCCCCATCGTGGCGGCGCGCTCGGTCGAGACAGACGATGGACACATGCTGCTGCTGTGGGTCCAGTTGGACCCACAAAAGGTGCGGCTCGAACTCGATTCGGGTGAAGATGAAGAACCAGGAGACAAGCATTAATCTACGGAAATGGTCCAGGAATCCGGGCCATTTCTGTTTTATGGTGAGTTTCATCACGGATTCATCACGGCCAAGTGTGGTTTGTCATATTGACTTCGAGCAGAGAATCGTGTACCTTTACAGAGTACTGCGCCAAATTCCGAACCGAAATCCTGTTTTTCCAGGGAAAAAAGTACCGGCCAGTTCGTCAATTTATTCAAAAAGCAGTAAGTTGTTAGACAATTCAACGTGGAACTGCCTATGCAGAAGTTGGTCTACATAAAAGCGAAAGAAAGCGGGCTCCCGTCCGGGGTGCCCGCTTATGTTTTCACCGCATCTTCAATCCGATCAGGAGGCGAACATGCCAGGAGTTGACGAATTCGAAATGGCCCAGAAACAGTTTGACCACGTCGCCAAACTGCTCAACCTGGACCCGCAAATTGCCGAGATGCTGCGCTGGCCGCTGCGGGAGTACACCTTCCGCATCCCGGTGCGCATGGACGATGGAACGCTGAAGGTCTTTACCGGCTTCCGCGTCCAGCACAACGACGCGCGCGGCCCCAACAAAGGCGGCCTGCGCTTCCACCCCGCCGAGACGCTGGATACCGTGCGCGGCCTGGCCATGTGGATGACCTGGAAATGCGCCGTAGCCGACATCCCGCTGGGTGGCGGCAAGGGCGGCGTCATCGTGGACCCGGCAACGCTTACCACCGCCGAAAAGGAACGCCTGTGCCGCGGCTGGGTGCAGCAGATCTGGAAGAACATCGGTCCGCGCCAGGACGTGCCGGCCCCCGACGTATACACCACTCCACAAATGATGGGCTGGATCATGGATGAATATTCCAAACTGTCCGGAGAGTACAGTCCCGGCGTGGTCACCGGCAAACCGATCGAGGGCGGCGGCTCGGAAGGCCGCACCGAAGCGACCGGCTACGGCGTCATCTACACCGTCCGTGAGGCCATGAAATACCTGGGCCTGGATTCTACGAAATGCGTGGCGGCGTTGCAGGGCTTCGGGAATGTGGCGCACTACGCCGCCATTGGTTTCATCGAAATGCTGGGCGGCAAGGTGGCCTGCGTCTCCTGCTGGGATCACAAGGACAAGAAAGCGTACACGTACAGCCATCCGGATGGGGTGGACCCGCACTTCCTGATGACCATCGTCAACGCCTACAACGAGATCAACCAAGAAGAGGCCCTCAAAGCCGGCTATATCGTCGAGGACGGAGACGCCTGGATCACCAAGGACGTAGATGTGCTGATCCCGGCCGCCCTGGGCGGACAGGTCAACACAGAAAACGTCAGCAAGATTTCCAAGCGGGTCAAAATTGTGGCCGAAGGCGCCAACGGTCCCACCACGCCCGAAGCAGACGAGTACCTCAAGCAGCACGGCATCTTCGACATCCCGGATTTCCTCTGCAATGCAGGCGGCGTGACCTGTTCCTACTTCGAAAGCGTCCAGAACGACATGAACTTCTACTGGACGAAGAAGGAAGTGCTGGAGAGACTCGACACCAAGATGACCCAGGCCTTCCATGCCGTGCTGGATATGTCGCTCAAACAGAAAGTCTACATGCGCGATGCAGCGTACATGGTGGCCATCGACCGCGTGGTCAAGGCCATGCAGTTGCGCGGCTGGGTATAAATACGCTCAAAACGCCAACAAAACGAAGGACGTCAGAACTGACCTGGCGTCCTTCGTTGTTGTATAATAAGCCTGTGGAGAGAGCGAGAATGCAGCCATGAGTTTTCCAGAGGAATCCCTAAAATCAGAAGCGCCTGACCCCGCGCAAGAGACCTTCCCCGAGGAGCCGATCTTGCCCGAAGGCTTCACCCCGCTTGGCGAGACGGTCCGTCTGCCGCGCGCCCGCCGCAGACGGGCACACCGTATGTTGGTGCCACCCGGTGCGGACGAACGCGCCACCTTGCTGGACAACCTGGCCCGGCGTGCTTTCCCCTCCTTTGAATTCTTCCTGTTTGCCTTGCTGTGTGGCGCCGTCCTGGGCGCGGCTTACTTGTTGGATTCCCCGGCTCTGCTCCTGCTGGGAGTCTTGCTCGCTCCGCTGCTGACCCCCTGGGTAGGCCTGACTCTGGCGACGCTGATCGGCTCCTGGCGCTTCTTCTTCCTGACCCTGGGCGGGCTGCTCGTTGCCAGTTTGCTGGTTTTCCTGACCGGAGCGCTGGCCGGGCTGGCCGGGCGTCTCTGGCTGCCCCTGCCACTCTTCCACGCCAACATCCACTCGCACCTGTGGTGGCTGGACTTATTCGTGGTGGCGTTAGGCGCGGCGCTGCTGGTAATCACTTTTGTCCATTCGGACCAGAAACCGCTCCTGCCGAGCATTATGCTCGCCTATGGATTATTCCTGCCGCTCAGCGCGGCGGGCATCGGACTGGGAATTGGCGCGGAACAGCTCTGGCCGGATGGCGTATTGGTTTTCCTTGTTCACCTGACATTGGCCATGCTGGTGGGCGGTATCGTCCTGGCTGCCCTGCACTTCAAACCACTGAAAGCCATCGGTTACCTTCTTCCCTTCATGATCGGTTTGCTCTCTCTGGCCGCACTGGTCATCTTCACCGGATTGGTGGCAGTCATCCGGGATGAAATCCTCGCCAGCCGCTGGATGGCTACATCTACACCCACCGCTCTTGCCCTGCCATCCATTACAGCGACCGCCTCACTCCGGACCTCGACCCCCTCCCCTACCCTCGCTCCAAGTGCCACGCCTCTGCCAACCGACACTTTCGAGCCAACACCCTCCTACGCGATTATTACTTCTCCGGAGTTGGGTGGGGCGAATGTCCGCACCGAACCGGGCGGTGGGACAGTGATCGTCACTTTACTTAACGGTAGCCTGGTCCAGGTGCTGCCCGAAATCGAGCCTGTCGGCAGCGTCACCTGGGTACGCGTCCGCCTGGCAAATAGCACCGAAGGCTGGGTACTGCAAACTGTCCTCACAGCGGCCACACTCACGCCGGCACCGACCTTCACCCTCACCCCAACCCCCTGACGTTCAATTCCTGACTGGAGTTTTTCCATGACCATTCACTTTGGCACGGACGGCTGGCGCGCCGTTATCTCAGATACATTCACCTTCACCAACCTGCGCATGCTCAGCCAGGCCATCGCCGATGCGGTGGCCTCCGAGACCTGGGACAAATCCGGCAACGGCGGTCCCGCTCCGGACCCGAAAAAGTTTGTCGTCGGCTTCGATACGCGTTTCCTCTCCGATCGCTATGCCGGGGATGTGGCGCGCGTCCTGGTCGCCAACGGATTCATCGTCTATCTGGCGCAAGCCGACGCTCCCACGCCTGCCATTTCGTACGCCGTGAAAAATCTCAACGCCATCGCCGGAGTGATGATTACCGCCTCTCACAATGCACCACGTTACAACGGCGTCAAGCTCAAAGCTGCTTACGGCGGTTCGGCCCTACCTGAGCAATGTCACCGGGTGGAAGTTTATCTCAATGACAACGAGGAACGCGCCCGGGGTCCGAACCTGATGGACTTCGACCTGGCACGTGAAAAGGGTCTCATCCAGAAATTTAACCCTCTCCCAGCCTATTTCGACCACCTGCGGACGCTGATTAACTGCGACGTGATTGCCGAAAACCCCCAACGCTTCGTGGTGGATTCTATGTACGGCTCCGGGCGCGGCGTGATCAAATCCTTCCTGCAGGGAACAGGTTGTGAGATTGCCGAGATTCGCGGCGAGATGAACCCGGGATTCGGCAACGTTCATCCTGAACCGATCGCCAAGTACCTGGGCGCGCTGGCCGGCGCGATCGGCGCGGGGATGGGTAATTTCGGCGTGACCACCGATGGCGACGCCGACCGCATCGGCGCGATGGACGAACGCAGCAACTTCGTGGATCCGCACAAGATCATGGCGCTGGCCCTGCGCTACCTGGTGGAAAAACGCGGCTGGAGCGGCGCGGTGGTGCGGACAGTTTCCACCACGCGCATGATTGACCGCTTGTGCCAGCGTTACGGTCTGAAACTC
>Ga0315279_10009834_pt1 | contig 11329 bp, 18 predicted proteins | sample YL17G06_20_MG_FD_203694 | JGI IMG/M metagenome (GOLD analysis project Ga0315279, IMG submission 203694) | Sediment microbial communities from Yellowstone Lake, YNP, Wyoming, USA - YL17G06_20 | ecosystem: Environmental > Aquatic > Freshwater > Lake > Sediment | place: USA: Wyoming | collected...
TCAAGTGTCCCTTGGCCGGGGTTGCACTCGGAGGAGCGTAGGACAGATGGCCCTTCTTTGTCGATGCCTGACGTGTCAACACTATTACGACTCAGTTCAACCTAGTCCTTCTCCTAGCCCGGGATGCATTCATTGGTAGGTCAGGGCTTCTTCGCTCCAGAGCCATCGCACATTACGTTCGGTCGCTGCGCCGGCACCGCGTGAAGATCTCCAGGGCCGCGCTCTACCGCTACGAGGCAGAGTTCAAAAAAGGCGGGATAGAGGCGCTGGTTCCCAGATACCTCGGCGGGGGGCGCCGGCGAATCCCGCCTGAGGATGCGGCCCTACTGCGTGACCTGTCCCGCCAGACCACCCTCTACGGGTTTTATGCTGCCGCGCGCAGGCATGCTCGTCTCACGGGAAGGCCCATCACTCGTTCTTCGGCGCGGGAAGTCACGGGCGATTTCGTGGAGAGCGAGCGGGCGATCCGTCGCCTCCGCCACGTGAAGAGGGGCGGTCGTGACTGACTTGAAGCGATCGCTGAGTCGCATCGTGCGGGGCTGCAATGTCGGTCACCGGATGAATTCCAACCTGCAGGTGACCCTGCGGCCCCGGGGAATCCTGACCATCCGGGAACTCCGGCGCAAGGAGGAACATCAGTTCGATCTGGGGCAGCTCTTGACATCCAGGTTGATCGGGGACTCGCTGCTCGCGGCGCGGCGGAAACGATGAGCACCGACCTGGCTGGCCCGGGGCTCTCGCCTGAATTCGATGCCTGGAATCGGCTCAGCCCCGCCGCGAAGACTGAGGTCGGTCGGAGGGGTCGAATACTCGCCCGGAGGATTGATCCGACCCACGATCAGTATGACCCCCACATTTCAAATAAGCAGCTCGCCCGGGACGCCGGCGAGGCCGAGGCGAACGTGTGCCGCTGGCTGAAGCAGTGGGAGTCGGGTCTGTACGGTCGAGACGGCCGCCAGATTGCCCCGCCGAGATGCAAGGCCGCCCTGGCCCCGCGTCCCCCCGGGCCTCCTAGAGGGCAATCCAGTCTCACGAAAGAGGACGAGGAGGAAATCCGCGACCTGGCAGCCAACTTCATTCGACGAGGTCCAGAGAAGGTGAAGCGCCTTCCAGTGGCGAAGGTTCAGAAAGCGCTTGCCGCTAGGCAGGAGCTGACGGGGAAGCGAGCCGCGAGCCGTTCACAGATCCGCTTCGTCCTCCGCAAGGTCCCCCACCAACTATTCCTTGCCTGGAAGGGCGGAACCGAAGAACTGAAGAAGTCCGGCGGCCTTCCCCGCCTCGCTGTTGAGCCCCCGCCGGCGCCGAATGTCGAATGGTACGGCGATCAGTGGGTGGCTGATGTCTTCGTGCAGTACGAGGACCGCTCCTCCGGGCGCCCCGTCATCTTCAGCTACGTTGATCGATTCGACGGGGGATTTGTGACGGGCCTGGCCGTCCACCGCCGGTTCAGCGGTCACACGGTTACCGAGGCGCTGGTCGACGCCATCCCCCGGGAGGGTAGGCCAAAAACGATTCGAGTTGACCTCGGACACGAGAACCGGACCAAACGCCTTCGGTTCGGCTGTGAAAAGCTCGGAGTCGAACTCTGCCACACGACGCCGCGCGACCCGGCGGTCAAGGGCCTCCAAGAGCAGACCCACGGGGTCTATCGCCGCTTTTGTTCCACACTTCCCTGGTACGCGCCCTCTGACGTCAAGACGAAGCCGCTTCGCGATGAGCCCATGCTCACCTTCATCGAATTCTGCGAGCGATTCAGGACGTTCGTCTTCGGCGAGTACAACATGGCTGCCTACACGGGGATTCACGCGGAGGGCACAAAGTCCCGCCTCGAGCTCCGCCAGGCAGCGGCGTTCACTCCGCTCCGGGTACCCGAGGAGGAGCTCCGCGTCCTTTTCGCCGAGGCCAAGCTCGTCACCGTCTGGCCGCAGGGCATCAAACGGCATGGCCTCTTCTATTCCCATCCGTCCCTCGGCGAGCGCATCGGCCAACAGGTCTGGGCTCGTCAGGGGCGAACTGACACCGAGGTGATCGTCCACGACGAAGAGATGCGCCTCGTCTGCGTGGCCCGGAACGCCCTCGCGGAGAGCGCTCAACTGGATGATGAGGGTCGGCGGCAATTCACGGCTGATCGCCGGGCCCTGGCCAAGGCGCTGACAACGCAGGCGGACGAGCAGGTCAGCCGGGCCCGGAGCAAACCGGACTGGCTCCTTCGGCGAGCTGAAAAACGCATGGCCGAGCAGGGTGGACAGCCGCCGCGCCCCGGGATCCGCCAGGTCACTCCGGCGACCGGAGAGACGCCGGCAGTCGCCAGCGCGCAAGGCGGCGGCCGACTGAAGCGGTATCGACACCAGAGGTAGGAGGCGACGATGCGGGAAAACCTGCTGCCCGAAAACTTCGAGTGTCGCCAGCAGGACATGGCTCTGGCCTTCATCGATGAACTCTACGAGCGGGGCCCGCTGATCGGCGCTCTGATCGCGCCCGCCGGCTGCGGCAAGACTCACGTCCTGCGGCGGTACCAGAGCGAATGTGAGCGGCGCCATTCGGCCCGCCTCGAACGCCGTCGGGTGATCGCCTGGGAGGATGCCGTCCGGAGATTCCGTGCGGCCGGGTTTCGGACGGCGAACGACGCCACGTGGTTCAAGAGCCGGTGGCCATCAACAGAGAATGCCAGGATCAGCGAGGTGGAGCTGGACGAGCGGATCCATGAGCACCGCGAGGAAGGGGAGCCCTTGCCGACCGGCATCCTTAACAAGCCACCCTTGGAGGACCGGCCCTGCCCAACGCCTGTTGTGATGACGCCGAGCCAATCCACGACGGCGAGCGCCATGATCAAACTCGCGGCGCGGGCGGTCCTCAAGCTCACGGGATCTGTTTGGTGCTGCGAGGATGCCAGGCATCGGCTCTTGGTTCATCTCCGGCGTCACCCGGAGACCCTTCTCATCATGGATGAGGCCCAGCGTCTCGATGCAAGGCTCTTAAATGTTTCGAGGGAGTTCTACGACGACGGCGGGGTTAGCCTCCTCCTGGTCGGCACCGAGGATCTCGAGGCGAAGCTCATGCAACGGGGCGCGGAGTCGCTTCTCTCTCGCGTTGCCATCCGTGAGCGCATTGACCCCCTCGACAGCGAGCAAGTCCACGATCTGCTGACCGGCTGGGACGAACGTCTCATTCGGAGGATCTACGCCCACACGGGCGGCTATTTCAGGCGGATCCTGAAGCTAGTCAATCTGGCCGATCAGATCCGGGAGGCCAACGACGAATCGAAAATCACGGAAGAGATCCTGACCGAGGCCGCACTGATGATCCCGGATCTTTTACCCGACACTTCGCGTATGAGGGGGGCGGTGGCGACGAAGACCGCCTCGCCTGGGCGCGGGCGTCCGCCAGGCCGAGCGGCCGTGGCGGAAGCTCCACCCGCGGCGAGGCAGGCCGCCGGATAGGTCCGGCGGGGGGGCACCATGGGCGGCGCGGTCTGTAGCATTACACCGGGCCAGGTGAAGAAATTGTGGGTCAGCGCCAAGCAGCTCGGGATGACGGACGCGGATCTCCATCGGGTGGTCTCCGAGGTCACGGGCAAGGAGAGCATCCGGATGCTCACCACCGAGGAGGCGGCCCGGGTCATCGACCGGCTGGTGGCCGCAGGGGCAGATCGATCACAGACACCGCAGGCTCCAAGGGAGCGACGCCCGCCCCTCCCGGAAAACGTGATCGAGCTGGCGACGGAGAAGCAGGTTGGCATGATCGGTCGGCTCCTCTGGCACCTGGGATGGGGCGTGGACGATGCGTACTTCCGGTCCTGCGTCCGCCAGGCCATTGGCCGGGAGAACATCAGGACCAAAAAAGAAGCCTCCGACGTGATCAATATGCTCAAGGCGAAGCTCCAGGACCTGGGCCTCGAGGACCAGGTCGCGCCATCGCACCGATCCTCCTGGGGCGGAGCGTCCAGCTGCGGAGGGGCGAAGTGAGATGAAGAGGCGAGCCCTTCGACGGGCTCAGGACAAGGCGCCGCGAGCCAAGAGGGGAGACGATGAAACGGAGAACCGGAGAAGCGGGGAAACGGGGCACAGGCGCGCGTGCCTCGGATGAGGTGCATCTTTCCTTTGGTCCGCCAAGGCCGGGGGATGTGACCCTAGTCTTTGAAACGTCCGAGAGCCACGCCAAGACACCAGCGCGGAATGAGTCCATCGTGGTCCGCTGGACTGGGGCTTTTGTCTTGACGATGAGGATTGATACTGACGCGGTCATCAAGGCGCTGCGGGATCCACTCCAGAAGGCTCTGGACCACGGATGGTTAACCGTTCGTTGATCCGCTTGAGAGTCAGGAGCCAACGATCGACGGCTAGGTCCTGGGCAAGGTCGAAGTCGGACGACATGGGGTCCCTCCCTTCATGCTTCGCGGCCTGCCAGGCCTGATAGATGACACCAGGGGTTAGAGCGGCGGCAATCATGGGGATTAAGGTCGGCAATCGCTTGTCCGAGATGTCGAATGAGAGTTTCATTGTCCTCGCCTCCTCGGTGTGGGGTTGACGGATGCGCGCGGTACCAGAGCCTAGCACAGAGGGGGCGGGGGCTGCTACCGCAATGGCATCGGGGAATCGAGGACGGAGACGAGCTGCAGTGCGGGGCTGAAGGCGGATGATGAGACCCCTTCCTGAAATTGTCGCTGATCTGAAGGCGAGGCTCCATCGGGCGGGATTCGCGGCGATCATCGCGATCTCCGAGGTGACTGTCAGTCTGGTTTTTTGGCCATCTGGCGACGAGAAGGATCCGTCCCAAGGAAAGGACCCGCTCGCGGAACTGGAACGCCTCGCGTCCCAAGGGGCCTTGCCGATCGCATTCCTCATCGCAGAGAACGTCTGCGGTGCCCAGAAGTTTGAGTTTGTGGTCCTCAAGGAGTTCGAGTCGGAGAGGAGGATCCGCGACTTCTTGCGGAGCTTCAGCGAGGGCTACCAGGCTCGGCTTCGGAAGGCGGGACTCAGCCTCCTTAACCCCCTTTTGAACTGAGGTGAGGAATTGAGGGCGCGCGGAATGCCCCTTTGGTTGGAAATCGGATCGGGAGACCCTTGGGTCGCCTTCGAGGGCCCGTTAATCTCTGGTTCGAACATGGTTTGGAAATCGACTGCTGGTCCGCGAAGGAGATTTTCAAGGAGCCCCACTGGCTGCGTCGAAGAGGCCCGGCGTTGCAGTCCGGCCTGAACGGGCAGCTAGCCCGGCGGCCGCAAGGGAGGCCCAGGAAGATGGCGGTGGGGATCAACGGCACACTGGGTAGCCGAGCAACGTTGCACGTTGCTCCTGAGGGCAACCAGCGCGGGACGTGCCTATACTGCGGGGTGGTCCTCGACGGCAATGGCCGCCGCGGAGGCAAGCTGCAAAAATTCTGTTCGGACAAGCCGTGCCGGCGGTTCTTCTGGCAGGAGGCCAGGCGGGTGGGCGGGAAAGCCCTCCGGCGCCGGCTGAAGCGGGCTCGGGGTCAGCGGCCCCGGGCAACGGTGCCTCGTGCAGCCAGGAGGCGGCTCGGGTTTTTGATCGCCATCGGGGCGATGCCACTTTTCCTCCTGGGAAATAGGGAGGCCAGGGGAGGCCCTGACGGATCCGGTAAGAGCACTGCCGACGAGAGCCGGCCACTCTCGTCGTAGGGCGGAATGAATTTTCGGCCCACCCTTTGAACGTGCATCCGCCCTGGCTCGGGACACGATCCAGCGAGCCTAAACCAACAAGCCGTTGAAAGAGGTGGCCATGCGGCGGGCCGTGGCCGCCGGGGGATCTGGCGCCACGGCCTAGACCGCTGAGGGTGCGAAATGTCTAACTCTACCAAGCCGAATTCCCGCTATGCAGGTTACCGCCCCGTCATTGCCGCGCTCGTCCGGGCCCTGTGCGCCGTGCCGAAAGAGGCGCGCAGAGAATGGATCGATGAGCTCATGAAGGCGGGCACGGGAGTGGACGCCGTCGCTCCGGATGACCTTGTGGTGCGCCAGGTCTTGATCAACCTCGACGTCGCGGAAGACGTCGCCAACTCCCGACATGAAGAACTGAAGCCAAAGCTCTATCCCATAGTTGGCGGAGAGGTTGTAAGGAGGCGCAGGCGAGGGAGCGGAAGTGAGCCGGAATCGCCTGGTCGAGGAGATGGGGACGGGAAGCCACGCGCCGCCTGAGGAAACGGAGGGCGGCCGATCATGCGCCATGCGTATCTCAGCCGGGGTCGCGTTTGCCCTCCCAGCGGTGAGACGGCGGAGGAGCAGGCCCGGCGGGCCAGCGAGCGTGGAGGGGAGGAATCAAGTAGCGCCGCCCGCCTGGCCGCCGCGTTCGCCGAGGAGGATGCAGAGATTGAGGCACGGATTGGAGGGACCGCGGTTATGGCCTATCGATTCAAGTGCCAGCATTGTGGGAGCCAGTTCTCACTGGAGCAACAGAAGGACGACCACGAGGCGGAATGCGCGAAGGCAGGCGCAAGCTCCCGAGTGAAGCCGACAGCGAGTAATGGAGATCAGAGGGCCTGCAAGTACTGCGGTGAGGTTCAACCGACCTTCGCCGAGTATGGCCGTCACCGCTGGGCGGTCCACCGGGAAGAGGTCCTCGCCGAACTGGCTGCGAAGCGTGAGCAGCGGAAGGCGGATGAGAAGAAGATTGATGGGGCGATCGCCGGAAAGAAGGCCGACAAGGCGCCGCGCGCTTCCCCACAGAGGCGGAGGAGGTCCCCGCCGCTGACCCAGCCGAACGGGGGGACCTGTCCGACCTGTGGGGGAGTCATTCCGGCGTCCACGGCGCAACTCGTCCACGAGTTGACGGCATCCGGAATCTCCGAGCTCCTGGCCTTCGAGGCTGCCCGGATCGCCCGGCGAGTGCTAGGCGCCGGCGCCGCGGCCTGAGTTGTCTTCTATTCGTTTCTGTGCGAAACGCCGCCCATGCGGCCCAGGAGGTGCCAATGAGCAACGAGACGAAGGGAACGACCCGCGAATTCTTGATTGAGCAGTTGACCGCGCAGCTGGATGATCTCCAGGTCTGGATTAAGAGCCAGCCTCGGGCGGACGCGGAGGAAGCGGTTCACGCGAAGAAAAACCTTGAGCCGGTGCTCCAGCAAGCGGCCGAGCTGGTCGCCGAGTACGAGGCGTTCCTGGCCCGTTTCCGGCCCGTGCTGGAGCGAATGCAGACCCTAGACCGGGACGCGATCCGGATCGGGCGCTGGTCAAACGCGCTCGGGGACCCCGCGGCCGAGGCGACGCAACTGCTCCGACGCGCCACGGACGCGATCGAACATCTCGGCGGGATTCCAGCCCGGGCGGACGCCTGGACGATCGCCAAGGAGAAGGTGGATCTCTCCCGGCGGCTGACGAAGGAAGTGCAGGAGCATGTCGGCCGCGCCGAGGCGGCACGGAAGCGCCTTGGGTTACTGCGGGATGCTATCGAGCGTTTCATGGTCGCGCAGCGCGAGCGAGGGCAGCCGGGGATAGTCCGACTGCGACCGTAGGAGGCAGGGAGGATTCAGGCCCGCCGAGGCGACGTCCTCGCGGCCCAAAAGGAGAGAATGATGACACGCGAACGGAAGCCGGAAGGATCACTTGATACCGTCGCCTCTGAGCAGAAACCGAACGGGTACCTTGAGACCCTGGCCGAAAAGATCACCACACATGTGGACAGGCTCGAAGGGCTGGTCGAGGGCATCCAGAGCGCCGATGACCAAAAGCTGGCCAAGGTGAAGAAGGGCCTGGCATCGTTCGTCGAAAAGGCGATCGCGCTGAAGGCCGAGTACGAGGCACTCCTGGAACGGTTCGGCCCCGCGCTCGAGCGGATGGAGGCCCTCAAGATGGACATCCTCCGGACCTTCCCAGGCTACAACAACCTGGACAACATCGCGGAGGACGCCAAGCGGATCCGACAGGCGTTCACCGAGGCCATTGCTTGGCTGGGCCGGCTGCCGGCCCAGGTCGAAGCGCTGAGCCTCAAGGACCTGTTCGCGGACGTGCAGGGCCGCATCCGAGATGATCTCCAGACGCATGTTGGCGGTCCCGATCGGATGAAGGAGAAGGTCGAGAAGTTGCTCAATCGGATGGAGGCCTTCGAGCGCGCCCGGAAGGCATAGCCACAACAACCGAGAGGAGGAGCATCATGCAGGGGATCAACACGAAGACGGTGCCTCCGGCCGAGTGCTGGGACAGCTTCCAGTTCGCCGGCGTGCACTTCACCGAGGTCGAAGTGTATCCCGCGACGCGGGAGGTCCGGTTGCCCCGGGCAGACATCACGGGCATCCTCTACAAACGGTTCAATCGGCAGGAGCTGGAGCGGATTGCCCGGACCTGCGTGCAGTCGATCATTTCCAAGGACTCGCCCGTCGCGTTCGTGGAAGGGGTCCGGCGCCCCTTCGCCGGATTCCTCCTCGAACAGGTGAATCGTGTGCTGGCCGGCGGTCCGCGCGAAGTCTGATGTGGCAAGTTCCCGGGGACTTTCGCTTACTCTGCTGGGCTCGTGGAGTCAGGGATGGGGCCCCGGGTGAGGCCCAGAAACTCCCCCGTCCCTGAAACTTTCATGGGGTCGTGGCGCCGACGATTCCAACGACCTCCTCGTTGAAGGAACGAGCCTATCGGGCAATCGGGATTGGCGGGCGAAGGGTTCTCCCAGGACCCTTCGCCCTCTACCCCCGCGTCCAGTTTGAACCTAGCGCCCCCGCGCCAGCGTCACCTGACCGGGGGCATGGCCCACAGCCGCACACCCGCGAAGGAGGCAACGACCATGCAAGCGAATCTGGCCCCGAGCTGGGAACTGACCACGGAGCACGCGGCATCGAGCTACGGCCAGCCCGTCCTGGTGAACCGCGGGACGGGGGAGGCCTACGGGCCGGGGGACATCCTCACCCCATATCCGAGCTACGGGCCGATGGTTGCCGCCGATGCCGTGCGCCGGCTGGCGAAGACGGCGAAGCTCGACGAGGAGGGGCGGGCCCTGGTGGCGCGTTTTGTGGGGCTGGTGCGCTTCGAGTGACGCGGAAGGAGACGACCACCGGAGGCCCGGCTCCAAGCTACGGCGGAGGCGGCGGCATTGACCTCACGATACCGCCGGAAGAGTACCAGGAGGGCGGCATCGTCCCCGGCCCGATCGGCCGGCCCCGGGTCGCCATCGTCCACGGCGGAGAGACGGTCCTCCCGACGGGGGGCGGGCTGAGTTCCCAGCCAATCATCATCCGGATTCCGGTGCAACTCGATGGCAGAACGATCGCGGAGGTGCAGATTCCTCACCTGCAGCGCTTTATAGACGACCGCAGGATCCGGGTCCAATGAGCCAGACCCGCACGGCGGCATTCGCAGCCCAGGCCGATGGACGGACGCTCGCACAGTCGCAGCGAATCGCTCTGCAGGACCTGATCAGGAGCGGCCAGTTGATCATCAAGGCGGCATAGGACTGACGGCAATTCCGGGTCGCTGGTCCTGGCCATGGAGGGTTCGCCAGGTCGGTTTATCCGGCCTTTGAAGGGGCATTAAACCTTCTTCGTGTGGCGTCTGGGGCGCCCTTAGAAAAGACATCCGGCGGCCCAGCCGCTATTGGTGTCTCTACAGGATTTCACGATCCTTGACCAGAAAATTTCACGATCCGCTTCCAGTGTCAGGTCCACAAGAGGAACAAGCGATTGTGAATTTTTTTTGAGAAAAGTGTTGACAAGCGCGGAACGGTCGTTGTATATAGCTCAACGAATGGGGAGCGCGAATGTTGACAAGGCTTTTCTCCTCTCAGACACGGGTCGCCCTGCTGCGTCTCTTCTTCACCCATCCCGAAGATCGTTTCTATACCCGACAGATCGCCCGCGAGCTACGCCGCGACATCTCCGGCATCAAGCGCGAGCTCGACAATCTCGAGAAGGCCGGCCTCTTGATCAGCGACAAGGTCGGCAATCTCCGGTACTACTCGGTGAACAAGACGGCGGCCATCTATTCCGAGGTCAAGAGCATCGTGGCCAAGACTGTCGGTGTGCAGGCGGCGATCTACGAGGCCCTGGCGCCGCTCGGCGGTCTGCGCCAGGCCTGGATTTACTCGACGAATTCTCATGCCCCGGGCGAAGGGGTCGGACCCGTTTCCCTGCTGGTCGTGGGCGGCGTGGACTTGGCGGAGTTGAACGAGGCCATCACGCGCCTGGAGGATCATCTGGGCCGCGAGATCAGTTACACGGTTTTCGACGAGGGAGAGTTTCAGCGGCGACGGGCGGAGGCGGATCCATTCCTGACCGAGGTCCTCGGCGGCAGGAACGTCCTGCTCATCGGGCGCGACGATGGCGCATGAGGATCTTCGGGAGAAGGGGCTCGTCGAGGATATCAAGCCGAACTTCCAGGTGGTGGGCGCGCTCATCGCCCGGGCGATGAAGGACATCACCACGGCGCGCGCCAATGCCAGCATTGACCGGGAGTGGGCATATGCGATCGCGTATCAGGGGATGCTGCGGGCGGCCCGAGCCATGATCACGGCGGAAGGGTTGCGCCCGCGCGGTCGCGATCAGTCGCGCACGGTCGTGCTCCTGGCGGGGGCCATCCTGGGTGGGGAGGTCCGTTCTCTGGTGAACGCTTTCGATCGAATGCGCCGACGTTCGCAGACGATCCTGGACGAACCGGGGCATCCGATCTCGCGCTACGAGGCGGAGGGCACCATCAAGGACGCGCAGAAATTCGTCGAGCGGACGGTCGAATTCACGCGGGCGAAGAATCCCCAGTTGGCGCTTCTGTAGTCGCCTCCTGGGGTGGGGCAGTAAAGGGGTGTTGGCTCACACCGCAACCGTGAAGGGGGGTGATGTCAGTGGCAGCGAAGAAGAAGGCCAAGAAGGCGGCCAAGAAAAAGAAGTAGGACGGTTCACGCCAGTCTGAGTTGGCAGACTCAGACCCATATCGCCACCGCAACCGTGAAGGGAGGTGATGTCAGTGGCAGCGAAGAAGAAGGCCAAGAAGGCGGCCAAGAAAAAGAAGTAGTCTCGGTAATCTCAACGCTGGGGGCGGCACCCCCCAGCGGCACTTATACTATTATTCATACTCCGGGGTGTTCGTCAAGGTGAGATTCGATAATTTTTTCAACACGGTTTTACAGGAGGTTTTGGCGGAAACATAAAGTAAGTTGTAAAGGAATTTTGAACAAGTTTGACGGCCCCTGCATGTATATTCTGGCTTGCTGGTGGCTTGTCTGATGTGTTAGTGTCCCCGCGTTGAGTCCTTCGGCCTCAAACCTTACTCCTCTTTCGCCCATGGGACCTCCCGTGGGCCTTTCATTTTCGCCCCGGAGGGTGGAAGTTACCACGCAAACGCCGGGCTCCCGGGCGCCCGGCGTCGGCCGGTCTCGGGGAGGATAGGATCGAGTCTCCCCT
>Ga0315279_10009836_pt1 | contig 11328 bp, 6 predicted proteins | sample YL17G06_20_MG_FD_203694 | JGI IMG/M metagenome (GOLD analysis project Ga0315279, IMG submission 203694) | Sediment microbial communities from Yellowstone Lake, YNP, Wyoming, USA - YL17G06_20 | ecosystem: Environmental > Aquatic > Freshwater > Lake > Sediment | place: USA: Wyoming | collected...
TTCACCTACCGCGTAAACGAAGATTGAGCACAAAATAGCAAACAATCGATGTAGAATAAACCTCAAGTTCACATTATCTTAGTATTGAACAAGCGCTATTTTCATAGTTACCATGCTGAAGCCTCAGCCCCATAACATATTCTTCACTAGTCAGACGGCTCTTCTTGCATCATTGGCTTCAAAACACCATAGGGCGGACACTGAAATAAACCTTTGATAATGACCGTGGCCAATGGTATGGCCTCTAATAGCAACGAGAAAGGCTTAATGAAAACAGTTTAACTGCTTCTCAGTCTACTTGGCTCTAACGATCTTCATCTTGCCCATTATATTCCAATACTCGATCTCAACGCCGGCCACGAGTTTCGCTTTAAGCTCTGCATCTTCGGGATAAGGAGCATCCGAGTACTCGTAGGTTTCCAAGTCCATTATCTGAATCCCATTGGGAGTAACTGCGAAAACTTGGCCGGTTCTTTTGTCAATTATGGGCACTTCGGCGTTAGATGACACAGGCCTCACAAACTGTCGCTTCACACCGTCAAAAACACCTACACCCACGATCCTTGCTTTGGCCGACCCATGTTTGCCTGGTTTCGACTTTGTAATGTCAACGATATGGCATGGTTCACCTTCAATCATCATGTACCCGCCAACACGCAGTTCCCCAACATCAACAGGTTTGCTCATTCACTTACCAACTTGTTGCAAGCGCCTATCTATAGCCCAATTCGAGCAACATCCATATATAGATTTAGGGCTTAAGAAATGACACCTAAATCGTGCATAGGTTACCTCACGTAGCGGATATAGACGGACACAAGCTGCTCAGAGCACAAGTGGAACTCTACTCCTTTGAAAAGACCCATAGTCTAGGCTGGATTAAGGCTCCAGTGGAGATGTCTCCCGCAACTCCATCTTTTTTCCACTTTGCGCGGGTAGCGCGCGCTCCTCGGTTCTCTTGCTCTGAATGAGGGAGTTGCTATCGTCTGTTTCTCGAGAATAACAGAAATCAGCGGCCTGCCAAAGGAACAAAAACAGACTATTTCTTCTTGTATAGCGGCGTCCTCTTCCGCGGGATTTGCCATGCAAAATCTAAATGCTTTAAGCTAAGGAATACCATACGGTGTCTCATGGAGAACAAAATAGCATTCTTGAAAAAGATGACACCAGACTCGAGAAGTGTTTTGGAGGAATGCACAGCGGTAAAAGCAAACAGTGTCCGTTTTTTCAGTTACGGAAGCAACATGAATGAGAAGAAGTTTACGCATGACATGAAAAATAAGATTGGACTTGTCAATAAAACGACGGTGACACTCACAGGCTTCAAAAGGACTCTGTCTAACGACTCGGAAGGACATGGTGCCGCCTTTTCGATTCGCGCCTCTCCAAGCGACAGAGTGGAAGGGGTTTGTCATGACATCCCCATTGAATTGTTGGAAGTCTTCTTGAGAAAAGAAGGAGTACTAAAAGGAGATGCCCCAAGCTACCGACTGATTAAGGTATCAATTCCATATCAGAAAGAGCCTATTTTGACGCTTTGCGGACTCAAACCAGTTTCGTTGGATAGGCTCTCTTTGTCAAAAGCGAAGAAAGCTTTGAATTATGTGAAAGAAAGCATCAAAGGTGCGGAATGTAATGATGTAGAGCATTCCGACATGGTAGAAATGAAGAGGGAACTCAAAGATATCATAAAGACTAAGAGAAGTACGCGAGACAGCAGATAGTGTGTGGACTCGATCCCATCCTGCAATATTTCGTGAGACAAACAGAATTTGATGCTGCGTTTTGTACGGATCGTTCCTCAGCAAGACGTAAACTGTGAATAAGCTACCAAAAACATCGTAGAGGAGTTGTCGTCTAGCGCGCGTGAGCGCGTGCGCTTGTTCACGCTTTCCGATTGCGCCATCATTTTCTTGAGAAGCGCGCCCGTTGGGTCTGCAACGTGCAAGGTGCCTAGGGAATGTTCAAAGCGTGTATGATTGCGCTAGGAAACACGAGACCCGCCAGTCCCTTTTTCTTGATCCATCTCATTCTACTGACTGGTGCGGTCCGCAGAACTCTCCGTTCCACTTCCGTTATCTGAATCAAGTCATGGATGGGATCACGGATTGACGCTACATATTCCAGGGTGCTTGCCAAATTCTGGCACCTTGAATTGGTTCCCTGTACGTTTCGCAGCGTTCATTTCAGGTTTGGATCGTTGAAACAGTATCAGTCTCTAGCAGACAAGGGAAGATTGAGTTCTTTCTCCTCAAAACCTATTGGCTCGGATCTAGACATAACTTCATACAGCCTCTGGAGAGCCCCTGTCTTGATATCCCTCGTGAAAGTACCCTCTGATCCCAAGATCTGAGCAAGCATGCAGACGAGAGCGTCTCTGTCTTCATTGCGCTTATAACCTGCTTGTAAGATCACAGAGACCCACGCAGCTAAGAGCTCTTTAGTCTTTGTCTCTCTGATTGCTTGCAACAATTCCTCATGTTTCTTAACCCAAGCCAAACTACAGTATGCCAAACCCTCGATAAGCACTGGTTGCCACACATGCCCCTTACTGTCTTTTGCTAGCTCCCAGAATCTATCACCAGTCTTGAGATCCCCGGTAGCCTGAGGCACCGCACGGGGCGTGTGTAATATGCGGGCTCTCTTCAATGTCCCTATCATCGCCACTGCAGCAAGGAGAGCGTTCTCCTTTCTCTTGTCTTGCAGCATTGTCCTTAGGAAAGGCAAATTCGCATCTCTCGAAAGCCAGACCCTCTTCGGAAATTCTTGGCTATTACGGAATATCTCATAAAAGTTCACCATGTGTTTCTTCTCTAGAACCCCAGCAGTTAACATTGCTCTGAAAAGCATATCAAAAGAGTCTTCGCCCAAGCCGAGGGTCGCGCGATTCTCAATGATGCTCTCAGAGATCCGTCTGAATTGATTCGCAGCAGTCATTTCTTGTTTCGTTTTGGCGCGATGCCATTTGTACTCTGAAACGCAGACTCCAGATACGCGCACCGCGCTGCCCAAATGGTCTTTTCCTTTCAAAGCACTTTCCATCATCTTCAAGCAGAACTTAATGGTGTCGATGTCCAACGTTGAACTTAGAATGCCGAACCGATGACATAGAGCAAGAGCCCTCATAGACAACCCTCTCTTCTCCAGCCAAGCCTTCGTAGAATTCAGTATATTCTGATCAAGAGAAGCTTCGAAGTCTGCAGGGAGACCGGCAAATATGTAAGAGCGGTATAGCGCGGAATGCTTCTTGACACGATCACTCCGCATTTCAATCAATCTGACTAGTTCAATTTCCTCTCTTTCTATGTCTCGATTTTTATCATAAAGGTGGAATAGAGCACACAGCTCTCGGTGGAATTCATGAAGTTCACTCTCGACATTAGGAATGGGACCAAGAATCGAGATGAAAAGCCATTGAAAGAGACGCTCTTTTGCCAAGCTCGAGTTTTCGCAGACTTTCTCGTAATTTGCGAAATCTTCGGGGTTAAGAAGGAATCTGAACATAGACACGAAGAACTTGCTGGCAACATCACTTTCCTCCTGAAAAACTCTGCAAAAAGCTTTCAGAAGACTCGCGTTTTCCATTATTTCTCTCTTGACATCGGGATAGGCAATAAGTGGGAAAATCCGAGAGTGTCCGTGTCTTCGGAAATATTGGTCTTTATTGATAATATGGAAATATCTTAGGACACTTCCACCAAAAACGAAATTCTTTTCGGGCTTGAGCCTCGGATCAATATCAAAGGCAATGCTAGCTTCCTCCTCTTTCAGATTCGATCGATGCCGATATCTCTCAAGACTCTCAAGAGCCTTGACGTTAGCTAATGTCAATGCCACTAGCGCGTTGTGAGAAAGAGAACATTGCAGATATCGACCGAAAGCGAGCGCTAGTGCATTGGCACCAGTCTCAGAAGATACAATGTCCTTCAAGCGATTGTCTTGCGAATTTCTCGTAAGGTACTCAAGAAGTTCTAACGCCCAATTTTCAGTGATAGCATCTTCAATTGCTTTTGACAGCGACCATAACTTCACAGGTTCAAGATCAGACTTTGAGGCCTTTTCGATTACGCTTCTGTAAAGCTTGGTACAACCAAAAAGAGTCCGATATATTCTAGCGTACAAATCTAGGTTCTCAACATCTATATTTCTTAGCTTGGCTTCAATAAAAGGGCGGACCACTTGAGATTGGTACTGCTTTGGGAGATTGCCTAGCATACTAATGAAATCCTCAGGTTTGTGGAAAAAGCCTCTGTCGATTACCTGCAATCCGTATTGAATTGCGCCAATTTCGTTGTGAGGTTGGCGAAGAACACGATCATCAATCATTTCCACCACGAGCTCAGCTCCTCTCTTGAGAAAGCGATCAACTCCTTCTGTGTCGATCTGACGGCACATATCTATCATGCTGGCGGCCTCACCTGGGCGTGTCCTACCAACTCTCCCTGCAAAAAACAAGGCTACATTGCGCCAATACGGAGCTTTGGAGATTGCCTTGAACCTTAGATCTCTTTCCGAAGTATCCTTTGCAGTGTCAACAAGATGAGCAGCCGCAAAGAACTCCCTAGTCGTTGTCAGACCAAATCCGACTTTGCCTTCTTGAGGGCTTTCGATCAGAACAAGCCGAGTCCCTGCCTCAGTTATGATTTGATCTACTTTTTCCTCCTTTTGTCTACCTCTCAGCAAGGGGTTACAGAAGTCAACATATTCCACTACTCTCTTTCTGAATTCGGACATGTCCATCGTTGCTGCTGTCTCATCTTTTTCCGCTCTCTTGTGCAGCAGATATGCCAGATACTTGTGAAGACCATAGATCATTTCCTGTTCTGTTCGCAGTAGTTCGGGTCTTCTCTTTTGCTCTCGTTGATAAATGGTATCCATATAACGCTCAAACAATTCCTCACGCTGTTTCGGTGGTGTTCCCCTAGCCCGAATTACAACAAGGAGAATCGTAACCTGAAGTGGCGTCTGTGAAAGAACGCTGACGACTCTATCCTTCAGACAAATGCCAAACGTGTCAGAAATTCTCTTTGCTTCCGTTGGACTGGGTTCCCTTGCTTTTATCCACATTTTTGCATAATCTATTGCTTTTTCCTGAGATAGCTTCATCAGTACCAGATGGAGATTGTGTTTTGGATCGAACTCTTGTGAGTATCCATGAGGTCTAGTCGTCGCTATTATTCTGAGATTGCCTTTGAGAACGTGAACTTGCTCGACAAAAGCTTTTATATTGTCAAGAACCCTTTGCCTCAGTTTTTCTTGTGGGACTTCATCCAGCCCATCGACTATCAACAAGATGGCGTTGTCTTTCACTATCCCAGATATTTCAGTAGACTTCACCTTGATACCAGATTCTCGGTACACATGAACTGCCAGATAGCTGAACAAGCTATCTGAATCGCCGTTGGAGGCAATCCATTGTGCGTATTCTCTCAGGAATATTCTAAAAGGTACGCGAATAGTGCATTGCTCAAGCTGTGAACCCCCTTCAATTTCGGCTATTCTTCCTAATATACGAGCGCGATGGATCTGCGATATGTATTGGCACAACGTGGATTTACCTTCGCCTGGTCCACCGACTAGCACCAAATTCGGAATCGAGTCGTCAAGAACATAAGATAAAGCAGATTTCCTGTCACCATCTTGAACTGCCTGTTGGAGCCAAATCGGGATTTTCTCTAGAGCACTTGGATCACTTGGAATTTGTTGAGGCTTTGCTTCTAGATCTATGAAAACGCGTTCGAGTTCGATCTTTTTGTCTTCAACGTCCCCAGCATCGTCAAGCACAGCTGATTGCTCATGGACAAAACATCCTTGGCAATACATCTTGACGATTTCGTCTAGCTTTGTTGCCTTTTCCTCAATCAAACCCAATAGTCGAGAGATTACATCGCCAGCTACAAGTAGATGGGCGTACGAGCTCCGAATATCCGGGTAAGCATCAAGAAATCTGCAAATCTCTTCCGCACCCCAGATATGGATATGCATTATCTCATGGCTGTACTTCGGTACGATTTCATTGTCAATCCTATCCTTGACGCCTCTCTGAAAGGCTGGAGTGAGGGGAACATTCGACAGGAGAATGTAGTTATCGCATCGATGCCGATATTTCTTCGTAACCTTGAAAAGCTCTTCGTCTAGATCCTCGACGAGCTGCCTTTGGGCCTGTTTCGGCCCGAGTAACGACGTGTCATGGAATTTCACCTGAAATATCCAACTGCCATCCCATTGTTCTTCCCCGGATGGATATGGCGCTTTGCCTCGAAATGTTGCTTCTCTAGCTCCGTCTTTCCCCATTCCATAGACTTTGACGCCATGACCTATTACCTGCTGTACCAGACTCTGGCACAGACGTTCAAACTCTTCGTGACCAAGGGCATTGAGATCGTATTTTGGCATCTCTGCCACCAAGCATCACTATTACTTTCTATGCATTCTTAAGCGTATGCAGACTTCAGAACACGTATAGGAGATGATGCGAACAATTCACCGCGCGGATTAGCTTGCCAGTGATTCATGTGTTTAGCTTGCATTACGTTCGATAGAATCGCTGTATACAGAAGCATCAACGAGAATCATTGTTGGTCGGTTCCAGTGAAGAGGATACATTCTGGCTTACTCTAAAGATTCGGCAGAGCGCGCGTTATTCATCCGCACTTGCTGAAACTCTTCTATTTTTGCTCCTTATCTACCGTATTTGATGTTTCCTTTGAAAGTCGAAGATGGCTGAAATGTAATTCGGTTCGCCAATTTTCGCGATCTTTTGGGTTATCGAATCTGATCCGACTTTTATTACTTGCTCCATCACTTTGTATCCAAGACCCGCAAGGAATCCCATGGTTGGACCTACTCCGGCACTCAGCCCAACTATGCTGCCGATGACGGCCAAGTCGATAGGGATCCCATATGATAGTATTTGGGAAGTTCGGAACAACCGTTTTGCGTCACACCATATGTTTTCAAGTATCACGGATAGTTCACTGGACTTTACACTGATTTTATCCAGATCTCTTGACTGAACACCCGTGTTTAAGGCCTCAAAGACTCGATAAAGATCCTCTTCTTGATAATGCGAGACAATTTCAACACAAGATTGGTAGCTTTCAGAGATAGGTACCAGTTTCTGAAACAGAAACTTGCCGATCTCAAAAGGCAATGGTATTTGTTGAAGATCTACAACGTTAGTATCTGTTTTTCCCATCGATTTGATCTCTTCCAAAGTATGGTTATACATCAACCTCATAGGAGTAACACTTGGCGAAGCAATCAAGTTGCCATAAACATGAAACAGTCTAATCGCTTCAGGATAGTCCATAAGCAATGCATCATCCATAGCGTCGGTAATTTTCTCATACCCTAACGCTTTCAGAACAATGTAATCCATCCTGTAATTCATTAACCTTTTTTCTATATACCCTAGAGTAGCGCCTGAGACATATTCTCGAGTTTGACTGGCAAAAGTGGAAGTGAAGTCTATTCCTGCAATGGTTTCGAATTCAGTGCCAATTTTCCGTGCGAGTTCTTCGCCAATAATATCGTAGTATGGAATTGTGTATATCGTTGGTGGCTTTAGCTCTTTGAATATTGGGTCTAGGAAATTCATCCCTTCAAAGTGATGAGCGTCAGCTGCAAGAGCAAACTGGACCTTGCCAGTATCTCTCGCAAAATCAACAAGGCGTTCAATATCAGCAACATCGAATCCATGAAGAATGCGAAACTCATCTGGATTGATTCGCGGGTGCAGATGAATGAGTAAAGAACCACACAGTGGAATTTGGGGCCAAATACTACACATTGACGCAGACCAAGCAAGAGGGTCCTTCATCTTTGGAAATCTGCATCTAGACGGATACCCTTCATTTGTGTCAAAATCCCCCCGCAGGAAGCTTCTTCCAAATCTTTTCACGGCTTCATTTTCTTTGGTTTCGTAATCGGCAAGAAACTCCCTATCCATCGTAGCTCACCGCTTCAAATATATGCATGGCGGCCATTATCGGTTTCCTGCTCTTGGGTCATTTTTTGGAAGCGCACGCTAAGATCAACTCCAGCCTATTCCCCAGTTTATGTTGGATACCAACAATCGTTGTGCAAAAGACTCATCGTTGAAAAACTTCATAACGTGTTCTTTATAGTAGTTTGGATAAAGCTCCTCCATATGAGCTATGTAGATCATTTTTGAATCGCGTTTTTCCAGAAAGTCAGCGAAATTCCTGAGGCCATACTTCTTGTAATGAACAAAGTAGTCAACTTCATCTGCTGCAAAAATCCTTTTTCTCTCTGACAACTCTGCGCGCTTTGAGACAAATTCTATGAACTCGTTTCTCTCTGAAATGTCAGTTATGATCTCAAGGTCATAGATATTTATGATATAAGGTCGATTTCTCTTGAGAAAATCGAAAAACTGAAGAATGAAATCAAGATGTGGTATGTGGTCATCGACAACTATGACTGGGAGAAGCCTCTTGTCTTTCACGATAGCTATTTCTTGTCTTTGACACGCTTTTAGTGCTCTGCCAAGTTGATTGTAGCATTTGACGATCGAAGATTCTAGATCTTTTACTATCGCGTCAAGATTGCCACTTTTCGCCCTAATAGTCACCCATTTGGAAGTGCATTCGATGAGGAATGCCAAGTTGTCTGTATTCACTAATAGGTCAATGTCGGGCCAGCCCAACCTTTTGGAGTATTTGACTCTCGGAAATAATTCCTCTTCAGGAAACAACTTCTTAAAACACTTATACACTCTTCTCTCTGCTGCCTTGCCCTTTTCATCAATATATTTCTCAACGTAAGTCTTGTCGTGTAGAAAGTCATAGTGAAAGGTTGTAGAAAGGGTGCGCCATATTATACTTGGAAGGGGGAGAAGATAGTCGCTGTCGATCTTCACGAATGGTTTTCCATATAGAATGTTGAAATCTGTTGGAGTCTCTATTTCGGGTTGCGGTTCATTTATGCTTATAGACATCCTCTGTAAATAGGCTCGGAATCTCTCATGCTCATCTCTTGCAATGAGTGACACTAGCTCCTTTTCAGAAATGGTAATCTCTGTTTTCCAATAATCCTTGAACTCCTGTGAGGGAACGAAAACATACCGTGGATCATAATATTGCTCCTTGCTAAAAGAAGGGAGAGGAGGAGCAATTCGTTCGATTAGTCTCTTGGTGAGAGTTTTTGTGATTTCTTTGGAAAAATGAATCGCATCAAGTATTGTGAAACCAAGATTACTCAACATCCATTCGCTGTGTTTTCCGTAACGCTCTAAGCTCGCTTCTGCGAACTGCCAAAGAAAAGCTTCCCCACGAATTGTGAGAAACCCTAAACCGAAGGCTCCGGGGAGTTTCAAGTTTCTAGTATCTAACCTGCCTGAACGCACTTCATCAAAATCCTTGATGGCATTAGCAACTATCCTTTTTACGAGTTCACGCGAAGCCTTTCTCTTTTCCTGACTCTTTCTGTAATTAAGCGATAAGAGAACCGCAAGTGCGTATTCTATCATGGCTACTCTTTCTTGATTTGGTGCAGGAGCTTGACATGAAGAGACCCAACAAATCAGCTCTCTTGGATCACATTTCTTCAGTTTCTTCAGGAAACCTTTGTCCAAATACTCGCTTCCGACGAGAACCGTATGTAACACATAGTGCTCCTGCAGCTAATAAAAGCGCTTTCTGTGATGACAAACCATCAACCCTCACAGATTCTCCTGTGGTGTTCCGCTTTTTCCCGCCTCTCAGCCTCTTGAAGCTCCCCGACCCTGCCCAGCTGCTCAAAGAGATTCGCGTAGCCTTGAATCTTCGCTTGGGACTCTTCGCCCCTCTTCTGGCGCTCGCACTCCGCGATGTTTCGCCTCGTCCTGCTCTGGGCCTCGAGGAACTCTTGATGGGCTAGTTCTTGGCGCTGTTCTTCCTTTGCTTGTTCTCGGACCTGTTTCTCAGAAATCTACTCAACTCTGTTCACTACTTCTACACCGTTCATAGTTCCATTAACCGCTTGGCTAATCACGTCGCTTATTGTCATCATCAAACTCCAAAACTGTCTATGAAATGTAGTGCATTGCGACATTTCCTAGAGTTCATCATCGATAACTTTATCTTTTCATGTCCAATAACGCACCAGTATCAGGTGTCGCTAATACCGTGAACGGTGAAGATTTTGTTCAAGACCGTGGGCATCGTCGCTCGTTATGATAGGAAAAGAGCCATAAAACTTGCAGAGGAACTTGCGCAACATCTGCAAGGCAAAGGTTTGGAGGTGTACGTGGAGAATACGTTAGCCAAAATGGTGCAAACGGGCGAAATGATCCCTCTGGAACGAATGAAAACTGACTTGATAATAACGATTGGTGGAGACGGAACAATCCTGAGAACGTGTGTTTCAATCCCAAAGCCGGAGCCGCCGATACTTGCCATAAACATGGGGATAAGAGGTTTCCTCACCGAAGTCGAACCAAAACGGGCCTTCACCGCAGTAGACAAATGGCTCAACGGCGATTACGGAATTGAGAAATGTATGAAGCTAACCACAAGGGCAGATGGATCAAAGTTTCCTGACGCCTTGAACGAAGTTCTGATTACACATGATGAACCAGCCAAGTTGCTCTATACACGAATTCTAAAAGACAACAAACCAATTCTAACTTGCCAAGCAGACTCGCTACTCATATCCACACAAACAGGATCCACGGGCTACTCGCTATCAGCAGGGGGACCCGTCTTAGACCCTAGCGTAGACGCTTTCGTTCTAACCCCGATATGTCCATTAACTGATTTTCGATCGGTGGTCTTTCCAGGAAACTCAAGCCTCACAGTCGAAGTCCTCAGACCAAACAAAATGCTGGTCTTGATCGATGGACAATTCAATAGGCTCATAAGCTCAAAACTTCCAACCGTAACGGTCACACGTTCAAAGAACGAGACCTCATTCATAAGGTTCACCGATAACTTCTATAATCGCTTGAGGAGCAGGCTTCTTTTCAAGGGCATGAGGTGAGAAGACCCCATGGACAACACCTTGAAAAAAGCAGTGGTCTTGGACACATCTGCTTTGATAGCTGGTTTTGATCCCCTCTCAATAGAGGGGGAACATTACACTGTTCCAAAGGTCAAAGACGAAATAGCAGAGAATTCCATGTCAGATGTCAGATTCAAAATAGCGGTTGAAAATGGAAAGCTTAGGGTTAGGATACCAAACGAAATATCACTGAGCAAGATTAAAGCTTCAGCAACAGTCGTCGGAGACACATTTTTCCTGTCAGAGACAGACCTTCAAGTTTTGGCATTGGCTCTCGAACTCAAGACTGAGGGATACACTCCATTGATAGTTACCGACGACTAT
>Ga0315279_10009837_pt1 | contig 11328 bp, 4 predicted proteins | sample YL17G06_20_MG_FD_203694 | JGI IMG/M metagenome (GOLD analysis project Ga0315279, IMG submission 203694) | Sediment microbial communities from Yellowstone Lake, YNP, Wyoming, USA - YL17G06_20 | ecosystem: Environmental > Aquatic > Freshwater > Lake > Sediment | place: USA: Wyoming | collected...
CCGAGTGGTAGCAGAGCAGATTATGATCCATTCATCATTCCTCGCAACCGACATATTTAGATCCAAATATAGGTCCTGAAACCGTTGCATACACACACAAAAACGCCAGAGTTTGGTAGCCCGGGAGTTACCGTTCCCAGACTGTAATTTCTACCGAAATTTCCCCCTTTTCTAACGGCACTTAAACTCGCTCGATGAGGAAATCTCCTCACACCATGCTATTTCTCCCGCACAATTCCCTCTTTTTTCTGACGTAGGATCAGAGGTTGGTTATAGAAGACGTTTCCATAAATGCTATTAATGATTCAACCTATCTGAGATCGGGGTGTGATTTGTTTGGAGAGGCAAGTTACTGAATTGATGTTGTTAGTTCTGCTAATGAGTAGTTTGGCATTGCCGTTCAGCGTTCAACCTGTTAGGGCAAGCGGGACCATTTACATAAGGGCTGACGGAAGCATAGACCCGCCAACGGCGTCGATCAGCAACCTAGGTAACACCACATACGTCCTTACTGACAATATCACCGGCTCCATAATGGTTGAGAGGGACAACATCATACTCGAAGGAAACCAGTTCGCTCTCTTGGGAGAGAGCAGCGGTAGAGGAGTCGACATTTCGAGTACGGAGAATGTTACCGTGGAGAACATGAAGATCCAGATGTTTGAGATAGGTATCTTCGCTTGCAGTGCACGGAATGACACAATTCGCAGCAACAGAATAACGAACAGCACGGAAAGAGGCATTGAAGTGAATGGCACTTCAACGCAGATCATGATTTCAGACAACGTGATAGTTGGGTGCGTCCAGAGCGCAACTTGGCGTTTCGACGGAATACAACTTGATCAGCTCAGTAACATCACGATCAGCGGAAACTTTGTTGCAGGTCACAACGACGGCATCCAGATTGACCACGCCCACGATTGTCTCGTTTGTGGAAACAATGTCACACAGAACATTGACGACGGCATACAACCGTATTGGTCCACAAACATAACAATCTCTGGTAACTACGTTAGTCATAACGGACAGGATGGCATACCCATTTGTGAGTCAACGGACATTTTAGTTATCGGCAACAACATAGTTGAAAACGAGAGATGGGGCGTAGAGGCAAATCAATACTCAGGCCACAGAATATACCACAACAACTTCATAGATAATGTCGAGAAAGAAGCGAAGATAACTATGGGTCAAAGCGCTTGGGACGATGGTTATCCTTCTGGCGGTAACTACTGGAGTGATTACGGTGGGATTGATGAAAAAAGTGGACCAAATCAAGACTGGCCCGGTAATGATGGCATTGGCGATACTCCATATTCTATTGACATCAACAACTCAGACCGATATCCTCTCATGGTTCCTTGGGGCACACCTTATGACCAATATGATTGGCCGATGTTCCAGCATGATCTGCAGCATACGGGCTATTCAGCTTCCAAAATCTCCAACGATCTTGGCTCATTATGGAATTTTTCAGACCGTGAAAATGCCCGTTGTTCTTCGCCTGTGGTATATAGAGGCATAGTATTTGTGAACATATGGGGACAATCGATTGAAAATGGCATCCTTTGGGCCTTGAACGAAACAAACGGACAGCCCATTTGGAGCTATCCAGTAGAGGAAATGCCTTATAATTCACCGACAGTCTGTGAAGACAAGGTTTTCGTCGGAACACAAAGCGGAACATTCTATTGCCTGAGTCTCGAAGGTGATCTTTTATGGAATTTCACTTGCGAGTATAACCCATACGAGCATGGTATATCTCCCATTTGGTCGTCACCCATCATCGATTCTGGAAAAGTCTATTTTCTGACGGAGGGTGGGGTCTTTTATGCGCTAAACACAACCAATGGCCAAGTCGTATGGACATATCAGAGCGGTTCTATCACGTTGGAACAGTCATCGCCAGCTATTTGGAATGGTGTACTCTATTTTGGATCGGTGGCAGGAGGGTTCCGTGCTGTGAACGCCACTGATGGAACAGAAATCTGGAAATTCGTCACAGGAGGTGCTATCGTAGACTCCGCAACAGTTGTTGATGGAAAAGTGTACATAGGCTCTGCGGACTACAACTTTTATTGCCTGAATGCGACGAACGGAATGCAAATCTGGAAATTCACAGCAGAAGGTCCCATATATTATAGTCCCGCAGTGTGTGGGGATAGGATCTTCTTCTCCGATCGTACAGGGTTCTATGGAGAAAGTGGAAAGGTGTATGCCTTGAACATCTCCGATGGGACCCTTATCTGGAATGTCAGCACTAGCAAGCGTGTTCGAACGAGTATTGTGGCTGCAGACAGTAAGATCTTTGTGGGTTCGCTGGCTGATATTCCACGCATCTATGCTCTCAATGTTACTGACGGATCATGCTTATGGAGTTACGACACAAAGAGCCCTTGGGTTCTTAGTACTTCATTTGCTATTGCAAATCAAAAACTGTTCGTAGGATCTGATAAGTTATACGCATTCAGTGAATACCATGACATTGCTGTCTTAAACTTAACAACTTCCAAGACAGGTTGCAGACCACTTCCAACATTAGGAGAGAACTGCACTCTTACATTAAACGCCACTGTTGGGAACCTAGGCACTCACACCGAGAATTTCACTATAACGTTCTACGACAATACGACTGAGATTATGGAAGAAAATGTGAGTCTGGCTAGCAGGGAGCATATTGTTTTCAGTTTTGATTTGAACAGTACTGGCTGGACTAAAGGAAACTACACTGTCAGAGTGTACATAGAACCAGTCTCAGGTGAGGCAGACACGACAAACAATCTGCTTGAAGACTCTTTCTTAGTCACGATTCTCGGAGACACCAATGGGGATGGCAAGGTTGATGTGAAAGATGTCTATGCAACAGCTCTAGCTTATGGCACGTCTGTTGATGGACCTAATCCTGAAGGACGGAAGTACAATCCGAATTGCGACATAAACAACGATCTAGGAGTCGACGTGAAAGACTATTACATCGTGTGCAAGCACTACGGCGAAGTGAGCCTGTGACCCTTTTCTCTTTCTTCTGGCACCCGTTCGGAAACTTGTTATAGAGAACGTTTCCACAAATCATATGTTCTTAGTTGACCAAGTTACTATTAGTGAAAGGAAATTGTTGAGAAGGGCGGTTTCTGGAGTATTATTGGTAGCTCTCTTAGCTAGTATGGTAATGTTAACTCTTAATGTTCGCATTGTTAGGGCGGGGACGATTATAGTGCCCGATGATTTTCCAACGATCCAAGAAGCCATAAACCATGCAACTGAAGGAGAGACCGTATTCGCAAGAAGTGGAATCTATTATGAGCACATAAGTTTGGACAGATCTGTTTTGCTGATTGGGGAAAATAGGGATAATACTATTATCGATGGAAGTAACATTGGGACAGTTGTCTCGCTCGACCAAAGTCATGTTACATTGTGCAATTTTACGATTCAGAATAGTGGAAAAGGATATCTTGATTCGGGTATTCGGGGATCATCTGCCAACAACGACGTCAGCGATAACATAATTGCCAACAATGCTTATGGTATCATCCTTGACGGCTGCAGTCATTACACCTTGTCTAGAAACAGCTTTCAAAACAACACGTTTGGTCTTCGGATAACTGGGCCAGGAGGGTCTAACACTTTAAGAGAGAACATTTTTTGCGACAACTATTACAGCTTCGGCATTATATGGCCATACGAACTTTCGAATTTGATAAATGATATAGATGCATCGAATAAAATAGACAATAATCCGATATATTACCTGGTGAATCAGAAGGACCTTGTTATAGAGCCCGATGCTTTTCCAAACATTGGCTATTTGGAAATCGTGAATTCCACAAATATCTCTGTGAAGAACATAGAGCTTACTGCGAGAAACCCGATCTCAATTGATCTTTGGTATGTGACAGATGCAATGATCGAGAATGTGACAGCATCTGACAAGGGATGCTTTCATCTTGCGTGGTGCAGCAACGTGACTGTCAAAGATAACAAGTTGACCGATTGTGGATCTGGTGGGCTAGCAATGCACCTTTCCCAAAATTGCAGTTTTTTGAGAAACACCGTAACCAACATCGGCAAGACTGGCTCTTGGAATGCGCCAGCCCTGTTCGTGCAGATGTCGAGTGACAATATGTTTATGGAGAACACGATGGCAAACAGCGAAAATGTTTCTGGAATCACCTTGGAAGGTGGCAACAACGTGCTCTACCATAACAACTTCATCAATACTGGACCTGTCAGTTTGAGCAGCGAGGGAAATACCTGGGATGCTGGCTACCCTCAAGGTGGGAATTACTGGAGCAGCTACAGTGGTTACGATCTTTTCAGCGGATCATGCCAGAATGAAACTGGTAGCGATGGAATAGGCGACATATCCTGCAGTGTTGGCGGAGAAAGCAATATTGATCACTATCCTCTTATGAATCCTTGGGTTATTCCTCAAATAGAGAATGCAAGCAGCAACAATAAAACGTATCAAGTCGATCTGGTTAGCAATGCAACGATTCAAGATTTCAGTTTCAATGAAACAAACGACATGATGAATTTCAACTTGAGTGGCGAATCTGGTTCCCACGCCTACTGCAGACTGGTCTACTCGAAGCAACTGATGAACAACACCCTTGCAGTGCTGGTGAACGGTACCGCATGCGATTACTCGATCACCGACAACTCCACCCACTTCTTCCTATTCTTCACTTACCACCTCAGCTACGATGAAGTCCTAGTCCTCCAAACAGTCTTGGGCGACATAAACGGTGACAGAAAGGTTGACGTCAAAGACGTTTACGTAGTAGCCAAGGCTTACGGTTCCTCAATGGGAGGGCCTGATCCACCAGGACATCCATGGAAACCGATCTGTGACATAAACAAGGACGGAAAAGTCGACGCCAAAGATTACTACACTGTATGCAAGAACTATGGAAAAACGTATCCCTAACTACTTTTTTTCTGCAAGGAGCAAACCATCGGATTGTTTCCGGGCTCAGTTAAGAGCACACGAAACTGGCGATCATGGTTTCTTCCGCACAATCCCCACTTTTTTCATTTCCAGCAGAGTGGAACTCTCTTCTATAGTTCGATGCAGAAAAGCATAAGTGCGTTCTAATAGAAATTGTCACTGGGAAAGGATGCTATATGAGGAGAATTGCTTCTGTCTTCATGTTGAGTTTGCTGCTAACAAGTATTCTGATCCTGACCATTGACGTTCCAACCGTTAGAGCTGTAGGGACTATCTACATTAGGGCTGACGGAAGCATAGATCCGCCAACAGCACTAATACAACGCAACGGAGACGTTTATACTCTGACTGGCAATATCACCAGTCCAAGTGACGGGATTTACGTTGAGAGAGACAACATGACCTTAGACGGAGCAGGCAACACTATTGAGCACATCGGGGGCGGATCCGACCGGGGAATTGCGCTCTACTACAGAAGCAATGTAACGATCAAGAATATGAGAACCATATCATTCGACTGCAGCATCTTCGCATGTTCCTCTTCAAGCATTCACATGACAGGAAACAACATATCAAAAAGCAATGAGGGAATCTTTCTATACAGCTCGACGAGTAACGTGCTCAAGAACAACAGCATGACTGACAACTTAGTCGACCTTGACGTCTATGGTTCGAATATTTCCCACTACATAAATGACGTGGATGTCTCCAATACGGTTGACGGAAAACCGATTTACTACTGGATTGATGTGCATGACACGGTAGTACCGCCTGACGCAGGGTATGCAGTCTTGGTAAATTGCAGTCATGTGACGGCAGAAGAGCTCAATTTCTCGGGAAATGGTACAGGTGTATTACTAGCTTATACAACGGAGTCCGAAATCTCCGGAAATAGCGGAGGTCTCAAGCTTTTCAAGTCACCAAACAATGCGATCATCGAGAACAACATAGCAAACGGCATTTGTGGCATCGAACTCTTTGAATCTTCAAACACAACTATAATTGGAAGCAATATAACAGGTTGTTCCGCTGCCATCAGTGTATCCAGATCTTCAGGTACAAACATCGTGGGAAACAACATAACAAACTGTCACGATGGCATCACTCTCGAATATGCAACTGGCAACTACTTAAGCAATAACCGGTTGAACAAAGATCTTTATCCCCTCATTGTTGATGGATCATCTCTGGATGACTACATGCAATCAATTGCCACCTCGAATCTTGCAGATGCAAAACCTATGTACTATTTTGTCAATGAAAACAACCTCACTGTATGCCCTGAGACACATCCAGAAATCGGATACTTGGCCTTCGTGAATTGCACTGGAATTAGAGTTGAGAACTTGACTTTACTGCAAAACAGAGAAGGTCTTCTCCTTGCATTTACGGAAGACTCAGAAGTGCGAGGGAACAACATGACGGCGAACTTCTACGGCATCCATTTCGAATGCTGCTACAGAAACATCGTGGAGAACAACACGGTCTCGGGTCTCGGGGGTTTCGGGAGATTGCATGGCCTCTTTCTTCACGGTTCGCTGAACAATAGCATAGTAGGAAACAAGATAGAGGAATATTCTTTTGGTGTTTACTGCTGCCAGTCGTATGATAATGTTATTGAGAGGAACGACATTAAAGGGAATAGCTATGGCATTCAACTCATCCATGCTACTGGTAACGTCTTGCTTGAGAATAACATAAGCGATAGCGTATATGGCATACAGCCTTCGCTTTCGTACGACAACAAAATAGCTGGAAACAACGTGAGCGACTGTCTCTATGGAATCTATATGGTTGGATCTTCCTCTAATAGAATCTGGCACAATTGCTTTGAAAGAAACACATATCACGCCTATAACGATGAATCTTCTATCAATTTCTGGGACGATGGTTATCCTTCGGGCGGAAACTATTGGAGCGCTTACGCAAGCGTTGACTCAAAAAGCGGTCCATTTCAGAATGAGACTGGAAGCGACGGAATATGGGACAACCCATACGTAATAGATGCGAATAATCAAGATCGTTATCCACTAGTGTCTTCTTACACTCCTCCAAGAACATACGTCTTAACGATCACCGCAACTGCTGGCGGAACAATAGACCCACCTACGGGAACACACAGTTACACAGTCAACTCCACGGTTCAGATCACGGCATTTCCAAACGTGGGCTACGTGTTTGATTATTGGGAATTCGATGGCATCAACGTCGGCTCAGACAATCCACACACAGTCCTGATGAATGCAGATCATTCATTGAAAGCTGTTTTCTTGTTCGTAGGCGGAACAATATACATACGGGCTGATGGAAGCGTTGACCCGCCGACGGCACCAATCCAACGAGACGGAGACACATACACTTTGAGATGCAGCATCGTCAGTGATTCTGATGGAATAGTGGTTGAAAGGAGCAACATGCTCCTAGATGGAACAGGATACACTGTTCAAGCCGCTATCGGCTGGGAGGCGATAACGCTTGCCGGAACGAGCAACGTAACTATAGGAAACGTGAAAGTCGTTTCTCTTTTCGGCATCGGACTCTATGACTCTGTCAACAACAAAATAACCGGAAACACCTTCATCAGCGAAGGTGGATATTGGATTATCTTCACGTACTCTTCTTCAGACAATCTGATCTATCACAACAACTTCATCGGCACGACGTCGATGATAGGCACTAACGGCTCAACCAACACTTGGGACAATGGTTATGAGGGAAACTACTGGAGTGACTATGCTGGCACTGATTCTGATGGCGATGGAATTGGCGACACACCTTATGTCATTGACAGCAACAACCAAGACAATTATCCTTTGATGAATCTTCTCTGGAATTGGGCTGACGTGAACCACGATCTGAAAGTCGAGGCGAAAGATGTTTTCAAAGTCGCCTTAGCGTATGGCACGTCCCAAAGTGGGCCTAATCCTCCAGGTCGCCATTGGAACCCACACTGCGACATAAATGAAGATGGCAAGATCGACATGAAAGACTACTACATCGTATGCAAGAACTACGGAAAAACGTATTCATAGCCTATTTTGAGTTAGCGCGCGCGCTAGAGGCCCGAAAGTGCTCAGACGAAGCGCTGACAAATCACAAAGAAGCCTCGATAAGTGGACTGAGTAGCACAGAATTAGGCTGCTATATCTCTAAGTCATCATCTATGTCGCAAGCTGGTTCGTCCACATAAGTCCCGCACTCTGGGCAGATGTCCTCATCCATATCCAGCTCAGTGTCACAAATGGGACAACGCCTCTTCTAGCGCGCGCGAAAATTAAATAAGTCAATTAACTCCCCCATCCCCCACTGCATGATATGTATCCTAATATCTGGGGCTGGGGCATGGACGCCTAGTCCTTTGGAAATTAAAGCTAGGTTTAATTTCAGACGGAAGGGTATGGCGAATCTGACTTATCATCCTCAGTCTTGACTGGTCAAACTTCGATAGAGTTTCATCCAACCAAGCATTCAGGACAGAGCGTTGCAGGATTGCCAAAAGGGAAATTGAGGTTTACGGGGTTGTTTCTCCATAATGCCTGCAGACTATGTAGTAGTCTTTTACGTCAACCTTGTCGTCGCCATTTATGTCACAGTTCGGGTTATAGGCTCGGCCTGGAGTGTTCGGTCCTTCCAAAGATGTGCCATAGGCTTTAGCCACGGCGTAGACGTCCTTCACATCCACTTTTCCGTCAGCGTTTATGTCACCCACCATCGAAACAAAAATCCATCCGTCAGTGAACGTGTTATCATCAATGTGTGTTTCTCCTGGAACGGGCTCAGCGTAGGCGCTTATGGTGTAGTTGCCCTCAGAAAAGTCAGAAGTGTTCCAAGTATAGGAGAGGATGGTAGTCTCTAGGCTTCTCAAGTTGGCGACCAAATGTGCCCCGATGGTGATTTCATCGCCATACGGTGGCTCAAGGTCAGCGTATGCGAAGACTTGAAAGCTTTCAGTGAAGTCGCCCTGATTCTCAACAGCCACATTAACGGACACTGAGTACCCTTGTCCGACTATGGTTTTGGAAGGTACAACACCCGTCACGGCTACATTATAGATCGGCAGTCTTACAGTCACCGTACCATCGGTATAGCTGTTGTCGCCAGTATCACTCTCATTGGGAAGTATGGTCGCGTTAGCGCTTAGCGCATAGTTTCCTATTGCCCATCCTGTAGTGTTCCGTGCAAGGACGAGGATTGCAGAGTCACCGCTCGTTAGCGTTATTTCCTTTGTTTCGATGACGGTCGTATTGGCATAGGCTGTAACGTTGAAGGCTTCTGCCCATTCGCCTTGGTTTGTTGCTGTGACGTTTATGCCTAAGCTGTAGCCCTGACCAAAAACAGTTTTGGAAGGTGTGACGTCTGTAATAGCAATGTCATGAATAGGCAATCTTACTGTGATTATGCCGTCCATGCAAGTGTTGTCTGAGATGTCGGTTTCTCCTGATACCGCATCTGCTACTGCGCTTATGGTATAGTTACCTAAGTCAAAGCCTGAGGTGTTCCATGTGAAGCTAAGAAGCCTATTTGAGCCCGGATTGAGATTGATAACGGTTTTTTCCTCGATCTGGGTCGTGTTAACGTAAGTCTTGACGTTGAAGGTTTCAGTGAAGTCACCCTGATTCTCAACAGTGACGTCAATTGACATAGAATAACCTTGAACAACAACAGTTTTGGATGGTGCAACATCTGTTACGGCTATGTCATGAATAGGAGATCTTACAGTTACTATGCCATCGATATAGCTGTTATCGGCAGTGTCAGTTTCGTTTTCTACCACATCCGCTACGGCGCTTATGGTATAGTTGCCCACATTAAAGCCAGTAGTGTTCCATGTGAAAGTGACAATTGTGGATTTGCCACCTGCCAAGATGATGTTTATAGGTGTGCTGATGACGGTTGTGTTTGCGAAAACAGTGACGTTGAAAGTTTCTGGAATATCGCCTTGATTTATCGCAGTAACGCTTATGTTTGCACTGTAGCCCTGAAAGACAACAGTCTGAGAAGGCGTTACGTGTGTTATTGCTACGTCGATGATTCCATCATACATGTACCAGTAGTAGTGACCTGAAGAGTCAACGTTGACATCGCTACTTATTCCTGAAGGCGCTCCCGAAGGTCCACTATGCCAAAAGGTGGTTATCCCGTCTCCCACCTTTGTCTGGAAATATGGCACATTTGTCAATTGGCTATTCGTTGTGTATCCTTCTACTGCACTCGCTGGAGAAAACACGAGGGTATCGTAGCGCATGCTGAGGCTCGGCACTGTCCATACCCAAGTACTACATGACCAAGACGCTGGCGCTGTATTGTCGCTGATGGTGAATGTCACGGTATTCGTGCCAGACGTCAACAGCGAGAAATTGTACTCATGTCCTGGCGTGTAGACAATACCTATCGGTGTATAGTGATAATCACCATCTGGCCACATGTTAACGTTAGTTCCTGGACCATTTATGTCCCAGATGTACCAACTCGCCACATTGTTCGGGTCAAGTTGCACATCGAACTGGAACCAAACACAGTTGGTGCTGGATGTACCGTAGGCCACGTTCAATGGCAAATAAAGGACCGTATCGCCGACCGCAAGATTACCGATCGTATTGGATACCGCCACAAATCGGCCAGTCATCCGAGGAGGCAATTGACTACCGGTGGTCCAATAGTGTATGTCCCACCATTGGTTTTGGGATTGTTGTTTTGGCATCGGAACTAGAATACCATCAACTTCGCGCATAATGGGGGTTGATCTTGGCATACTCAAGGTTAAATCAGTTGAGTCAGCACGAACCGCCGCATTGAATGAGATAAGCGAGAACAGGGGCAGAACAATGAGAGAAATCGCTATCAATCCTAGTATTTTCTTCATTTTTGTCCTTTCTTCTCCACTCAAGCACGAATAAACTTCATTGCGTAGTGAATAAAAGGCTTGTGAAACTATTTTCGCGCGCGTGGAGGGTTGTGCTTGGTTTTCTTCGGCATGAGAATCGTTGTGCTTGGCGCGACGTCGGACGTGAAAGAGCGTACGAGGCAAGCACGACGGCAACGAGGTTGTGAACGTTTGTGCTTGTTTCAGTGTTCTGTCTTGTGTTTTCCAGAGTCAACCGCGAAAGAGATGGGAAAGATTTGTGCTTGAGTATGGTTCCGACCATAAACTCAAGTTCGCATACAAGACAAGTTCTAAAGGGGCGCACGTAGATTATGGCTAGGTTTAATTTCAGACGGGTGCTATTGTCTAGCGCGTGTTGTGTTCAGCGCGCGCTAGGCTGTTGCAAAATTCAGACGAAAATAGATTTTAATAGGTTCAGCTTTTTTCTTTGGTGTGTATCTGGATTTTTTTGATAGGAAGATACTTGATGTTCTGACCAGGAGGGGCGAGTCTC
>Ga0315279_10009838_pt1 | contig 11326 bp, 8 predicted proteins | sample YL17G06_20_MG_FD_203694 | JGI IMG/M metagenome (GOLD analysis project Ga0315279, IMG submission 203694) | Sediment microbial communities from Yellowstone Lake, YNP, Wyoming, USA - YL17G06_20 | ecosystem: Environmental > Aquatic > Freshwater > Lake > Sediment | place: USA: Wyoming | collected...
GGGACCGATACCATGGCTTGGACCTTCGAAGGCCGTCTGCGGACACTTCAGAACAAGACGCTTCGCCATCCCGGTCAGTTTGCTCAACTGCGCGCCTTCTACGATCTGGGGCTGTGGGATCTGAAGCCGGTGCGCGCCGGCGCCGTGGAGGTGGTGCCACGTGACGTCTTCCACGCGCTCTTCGAACCTGAGGTCACCTTCCCCGGGGACAAGGATATCGTCATCGTGCGCGTCAAGGCCGTTGGGAGGAAGAACGGTCGGGATGCAGAGGCTATCGTTGAAGTCATCGACTACTTCGATGAGGCGACTGGCTTCACCGCCATGGAGCGCTGCACCGGTTGCAGCGCAGCCATTGTGGCGGAGATGATGGCAGGAGGGCAGACGCCCTGCGGAGCGGGAGGTGTCGAGACCCAGGTACCGGCTCGTCCCTTTGTGGAGGAACTTCGCCGCCGCGGGATAGACGTCACAGAGCAGGTGACTTGAAATCGGAGCGGCGGAATTGGCTGACCCGGCGGCGCGGACTTGCGATAGGCGGACAATCCCAGTGGTAAACCGAATGTTGAACCTACAGTTGTGGACCGCTAGCGGCAGCCAACACCGCCCTGGAACCGACGGTGGCCGAGGCCACATGGGACATGCAAGAGTAGAAGCGTCCTTTCGCCGACTAGAGGGAGTGTCACTTCACCTGCTCGTTGTACTTCTCGATGGCCTGGTTGGCGCGTTGCGCTGCGTCCTCCAGCGCTCCGATAGGGTCTTTGCCACCGACTAGCATCTCCTCCACCCCGACCGCCATAGCCTCGCGCACCTCGGGGAAGGGACCCAGGATGACTCCCAGGGAGGCGGGGTTGGCCGGCACCCCCATGTACTGCTCCAGGGCCGTCTCGAACAGGGGGTACTGAGCCACAACCCCTTGCGCCGTGGGTAGCTCCACCGAAGACCGGCTCACGGGCAACTGGCCGCTCCCGGCGAACCACTCAGCCTGCTGCTCCGGCTCCATGAACCACTTGATGAACTTCCAGGCCGCCTCCTGTTCCTCCTGCGGCCGCAAGTTCAGGATCCAGAGGCCGTGGGGCAGGAGAAGGGTGGAGCCGGTGCCGTCCGCGAAGCCGGGCATAGGGCCCACGCCGATCTCTACTCCCTCCACTCCCTTCTCCAGGGCACTGACCAGGGAGCGCAAAGCGCCGGCGTACCCAAAGGTCATGGCGGCGCGGCCCGAGGCCACAGCAAGGTAGTTGTCGGCGCCGCCCGGGTTACGACCCACATTGAAAGCCAACCCCTCGTCCACCATGTCATACCACCATTGAAAGAACCGGCGACCGGTGTCGTCGTCGAAGAGAACCTTGGTGGCGCGACCGTCGTGGCCGTTGTTCATGTCCACCAGCAGGTCACCCTGCTGGGCGAAGATTTGCTCCGTCCACAGGGTGACGGCTATGGAGACACCGCTCCGCTCAACGTTCCCCGAGGCGTCGCGCTTGAGGATCTCCTGCGAGTACTGGCGCAATTCCTCGAGGGTCTGGGGCGGCCTCTCGGGGTCCAGGCCCACCTCCTTGAAGACCAGCTTGTTGTAGTACAGGAGGGGTATGTCCACGCAGAAGGGCACCCCCCACAGCTTGCCCTCGACGGTATAGGACTGGACGGCCCTCTCGTCCAGATCCGAGAGATCATAGTTCTCCCGGTCCACGAAGTCCTGGACGGGGGTCACGAAGCCGCTGTCGATCAGCCTCTGGATATAGCTTTCCATCATTTCGGCGATGGCCGGCACCCGGCCCGAGCCCGTGGAAGCCATGAGCTTGGTCATGAGGTCCTCGGGACTGCCCTGATAGACAGGCGTCACCCTGACCTCGTCCTGCGAGGCATTGAAACGGTCGATCATGCCTTTCAGGGTTTCCTCGTTGGCAGCCGGTTCCGAGTGCCAGATTTCGATTTGGACGGGTCCGGTCGAGGGCGTGGCGCCCGGAGTCCCAGGAGTGGGCCCGGCCTTCTCTCCGCCGCAGGCCGCCAGCACCAGAACGATGACCGGCAAAGCCGCTAGGACCAAGAGCTTTGACACCGCACCCCTCCCTTCTTGACCTCGGACTTCTCCCTGCATCCTGTCTCTCTTCGTCGTTGCCTCTGAAGCTTACGCGGACGGAGCGATTGTGTGTCAGGTTGGCAGGGATGTCAAGTACGGCGGTGTCCGATAGGCTGCCCGTGGAAACGGGTCCCGGCCCGCTGCCTTCAATTGAGATTGCTGGTACACTAGCGCCCGTGGGCTTGCTCGACCCGGTCCGGGTTCGAGCGCGGAATTGCCCATGGCACGACGCCGGTCGGGGCCGCCGTCATGGGGTCGAGCCGGGCTGAGGGTGTTGACGCCTTTCAGGGGGAGATGGGCTGTCGGCTAGGGGTGACCGCCGCGTAGCGATGGCGCCCGCGAGGAGAGGAACCGTGAGAATCCCAGCAAAGGGCATTGGTAAGGAAGAGATCTTCGAGAGGATGGAAGCGTACCGCGCTGGCGACATGAACTGGCGCGACGGCCGGACCTGGGCATACGTCTATGATCCGGGGCCTAAGGCCGAGGAAGTAATCAAGCAGGCCTACATGATGTTCCTCACCGAGAACGCCCTGGACCCGACCGTCTTCCCCAGCGTGCTGCGCTTCGAGAACGAGCTGGTGGCCATGGCGAGCGCACACCTCAACGGCGATGAAGAGGTGGTCGGCAACTTCACGAGTGGCGGCACAGAAAGCATCATGCTCGCGGTGAAGACGGCCCGGGACTACTTCCGCGCCCGGCGACCGGAGATCCGTGAGCCGGAGATCATCCTGCCGGTTACCGCTCATGCCGCCTTTCAGAAGGCGGCCCACTATTTGTGCCTCAAGCCGGTGCTGGTCCCGGTCGATCCTGCCACATTCAAGGCGGACCCAGAGGCGGTCCGACAAGCCATTACGCCCAACACCATACTCCTAACAGGGTCGGCGGTGTCCTACGCCCACGGGGTAGTTGACCCGATTCGGGAGCTGGGACAGATCGCTCTTGAACACGATCTCTTGCTCCACGTCGACGCCTGCATGGGTGGCTTCCTGCTGCCCTACTTCCGTCGGCTGGGCGCGCCGGTGGCCGACTTCGACTTCAGTGTTCCGGGCGTGACCTCCATCTCGATGGACTTCCACAAGTACGCCTTCGCGGCCAAGGGCGCCTCGGTGATCCTCCACCGGAACAAAGAGCTACGGAGGCACCAGATCTACACGTGCGCGCAGTGGACCGGCTACACCGTGGTGAATCCGACAATCCAGAGCAGCAAGTCGGCTGGCCCTCTGGCCGCGGCCTGGGCGGTGCTGCACTTCATCGGCGACGAAGGCTACCTTGAGATCGCCCGGCAGGTCATGGACGCCGCCCGCAGGATCGCCGACGCCATCGATGAGATGCAGGACCTGCGCCTGCTGGGGCGACCCGAGATGAACCTGGTCGCCTTTACTTCCGACACCGTGAGCGTCTTTCACATCATCGATGAGATGAAGGCGCGCGCCTGGTACATTCAGCCTCAGTTGGAGTTTCACGGCTCCAAGGAGAACATCCACCTGTCCATCAACCCGGCGAGCGTCAAATGGGTGGATGCGTTGCTCGCCGACCTTCGGGTCTGCGTAGAAAAGGCCAGGACCTTGGAGTCGGGCAAGGTGGCCGAGGCGGTGCGGAACGCCTTCTCCTCCGTCGATCCCGCCTCCTTCACCGAAGAGACCTTCTCCCAGATGCTGGGCATGGTGGGCATCCAGGGTGCCGCGTTGCCGGAGCGAATGGCCGAAATCAACGAGATCCTGAACGCGCTTCCGGTCCAACTCAGGGAGAAGCTGGTGACCGAGTTCATGAACGAGCTGCTCAAGTACCGGGAGGAGCAGCCCTGAGGCTCCCCACGAAACAGCCTCCCAAAACGACAAGCCCAACAGGCTTCATCCTATTCGGCCACCAGCTTGCGTTGACTTCGCGGCGAGCCTGGCGGAGAATCGGCCTATCTTCGGATGAGTTGCGGTCCCCATGAGAGCCTACATCGTCCGTCGCCTCCTCCTCAGCGCTGTGGTTCTCGCCCTCATATCGGTGGGGGTCTTCTGGCTGCTGCGGCTGGGGCCCGGGGACATCGCGCAGGTAGCCCTTGGTCAGGGGGCCTCCCAGGAGCAGGTGGGGGCTATGCGGGAGCACCTGGGCCTGAACGAGCCGATCTACCAGCAATACTTCCGGTGGATGGGGCAGGTCTTCCGCGCCGACCTGGGCGAGTCTGCCATCAGTGGAACGCCCGTGGCCAGCGAGCTCACCTCCCGCCTGCCCGTCACCGCCGAACTCCTGATCATCACCCTGCTGGTGACCGTGGCAATCGGAATACCCGCCGGTGTCGTCTCGGCTCTCTACCGGAATTCGCCCATCGACTACACCGTGCGGGTGGCAGCGACCATTGGCCTGTCGGTGCCCGTCTTCTGGGTAGCCACTCTGGTGATCCTGCTGCCCAACCAGTGGTGGGGGTACTCGCCGCCCCTGGGCCGCACGGTGGGCTTCTTCGACGACCCCTTGGGAAACCTGCGGCAGTTTGTGCCACCGGCGGTGATCCTGGGCACTGCCGCTGCCTCGGGCATCATGCGTCTAACCCGCTCTGCTCTGCTGGAGGTGCTGCGCCAGGACTACATTCGCACGGCCAGGTCAAAGGGCCTGCGCGAACGCATGGTGATCTGGCGCCACGCCCTGCGCAACTCCCTGGTGCCTGTGGTGACGGTGCTAGGCCTCCAGGTCGCAGCGCTCCTGGGAGGAGCCATCATCGTCGAGCAGATCTTCACGTTAAGGGGGCTGGGAAACTATATGTACCAGTCCATCGTCATCGAGGACTTCGCGGTGGTGCAGACCATGGCGTTGTACGTGGCGCTGGCGGTGGTGCTCATGAACCTCGTCGTCGATATTACGTATGCGTGGCTTAACCCGCGCATCCGGTACGGCTAGGGAGAGAAGGTAGTGGAGGTCGCACGGCCAGGGCCGCTGGAGGAGGCGCAGATCGCAGGGCGAGCCCGGCGCGCGTGGGGCCGCCGGCTCTTCTTCTCGATCTTGCGCAACCCCCTGGGGCTCGCGGGGCTGCTGCTCGTCCTCACGCTCGTTGTCGTGGGCGGCCTGGCGCCGTTCATCGCGCCCTTTGGGCAGAACGAGTCGGCGGGCATCCCTTTCCAGGACCCGAGCTGGGGGCATCCCTTCGGCACCGACCAGTTTGGCCGCGACATCATGAGCCGGGTCATCTTCGGGGCACGCATCTCGCTGGCGGTAGGCTTCCTTTCCGTTATTGGGGGGACACTGGTGGGGACGACCATCGGTATGATGTCGGGCTACTTCGGCGGCTGGGTCGACAACCTCATCCAGCGGGTCGTAGATACGGCCATGGCTTTCCCTGGGCTGATCCTGCTGCTTCTTATTGTCTCGGTGCTGGGGCCGTCCATGAAGAACGTCATCATCGTCATTGGCGTGGGCATCATCCCCGGGGTGTCACGGGTCATCCGCGGCGCAGTCCTTGCCGAGAAGCACAACCAGTACATCGAGGCGGCGCAGGCCACGGGCGCATCCTCGGTGCGCGTCCTCTTTCGCCACGTGGCGCCGAACGTCGCGCCCCTGGCTATCGTGATCGCCACCACTCTGCTGGCCGGGGCGATCCTGGCGGAGGCCGCGCTGAGCTTCCTGGGTTTGGGGGTTCCGCCCCCGAACCCTTCCTGGGGTGCCGATGTGAACTTGGCGCGCAACGCCTTCCCCATCCACATCTGGTGGGCGTTCTTCCCGGGGCTGGCCATTGCTCTCACTGTGCTGGGGTTCAATTTCCTGGGAGACGCGCTGCGTGACATACTGGACCCCCGTCTGCGGGGGGTGACGAGGTAGACAGGACGTGACATAACGGGAGCGACGTGATCATGCCTTTGGAAAGCTACTGGCAGGGGATGGCAGATCGGCGCTGGCCGAGGCGGGCCTTCCTGAGGGGGGCCGCAGCGCTTGCGGCGGGGACGGCGGGGGCATTCGTGGTCGGCTGCGGGGGAGGCCAAGAAGAGGGGCAGGCGCCGGGGGCGACGCGTCCCGCTGCTGAGGAAACGCCCCGTCCCGGCGGCAGGCTCCAGTTCGCCATCGATGCCAACTTCATCTCCATCGATCCCAACCTCACGGTGGGCGCGGGGATAGCGATAGTCACCTGGATCTACAGCTACCTCTTCCATTACTCCGGCACCTTGCCTGACGTGATGGTATGGGACACGGCGGAGACCATGGAGCAGCCAGACGAGCTCACGTACAGGTTCACCATCCGGAGGGGCGCAAGAACGCCTCCAAATAGCCCCCTGGTGCCCGAGCGCGAGATCACCGCGGAAGACGTCGTGGCTACGCTAGAGCGGGTCAGGGATCTGCCCGGAACCACAGGTGGAGTCTTCATAAGACGGCAAGTGGACAGCTTCACGGCGACCGACCCGTGGACTGTCGTGGTGAAGACCAAGGAACCGTACGCATGGACGCTGGACGTGCTGGGCTCGCCGGGGGGAGGCTGCATCATCCCCAGGGAACTTATCGAGTCCGGGACGGACCTGCGCACGCAGGGTGGCGGCGCCGGCCCCTTCTTCCTGGAGCGCTACAGGGACGGCGAGATCGCCTCGGTCACGCGCAACGTCAACTTCTGGGCAGCCCCCAGACCCTGGATCGACGGCATCGACTTCCACATCATCATGGACCGGGCGGCTCGACGCACCGCCTTCCTCTCGCGGCAGATCGACATCTATTTCCCCGCCACCACCCGCGAGGCAGACGACATCGAGAGCAGGAATGACCACATCATCGTTGAGCTGAATCCCTCTCTGGCCTACGTCTCCCTGGGCATGCGCGCCGACCGCGAGCCGTTCAAGGACTCGCGCGTGCGGCGGGCCATCGCCCGCGGTCTGAACCGGCAGGAGTTGATAGACAAGCTCGCGTTCGGGGAGGGCAAGCCCAACGGCCCGGTGGCCTGGAGCCTGGACTTCTGGGCCCTCGACCAGGAAGAGGTGAAGCGATTGCAGCCCTACGACCCCCAGGACGCGAGGAGCCTCCTCCAGGCCGCAGGCTACGGGGATGGCCTGAGGCTCCCCACGGTCCACCCGGAGGTACAAGGGACCAGTGACCAGGTTACCGTCCTGCTCGAGCAAATGAAGGCTATCGGCGTGGAGCTTGAACTGCAGCCGCTCCCCCTGACAGCCTGGTACTTCGACCGCTATCAGAAGGGCAACTTCACCTTCACGGTTGCGGCCAACCTAGCCTACGAGAGCCCTAATCCACCCCTGCACTTCTTCCACAGCAACGGCGTGCTGGGAGACGGCAACTGGCACGGCTTCTCTGACACGGAAGTTGACGCTGCCGTCGACCGAGTGGACCGGACGCTGAACCTCGACGAGCGGGCTGACCTGGTCAGGGAGGCGCAGCGGGTCATCATCTCGAAGGACCCGCCCATGGTGCACACGTTCAGCGGCTACGACTACAACAGCCGCTGGGACTACGTGATGGGGTATGACCCAGCGATGCGTTCGCTGGCCCTCTTCAGCAAGGATTTCTGGCTCAACAAGTAGCCTGCTCACCTCGGCGCAGGCCCTGTTCGGGCCACACGTCGATGGCTAGGACACGGCTCTGAGGAAACTGACGAGCTGCGCGTTGACCTCTTCCGGGCGCTCTTGCTGAGTCCAGTGGCCACAGCCGGGGAGCATGACCACGCCCCGCAGGTTCGGCACGTTGGCCTTCATCGCCTCAATGTTCGTGAACGCGCGTACGGTGTCGCGGTCGCCCGCGATGAAGAGCGCTGGCTGCTGCACCTTGGCGTCGGGCAGATGCGGCAGTTCCTCCCAGTCGCGGTCCATGTTGCGGTAGCGGTTGAGTCCGCCCCGAAGGCCGGTGCGCTCGAATTCAGCAACGAAGTAGGCGAGGTCCTCTTCCCTGAGCCACGGTGGCAGCTCTTGCGGCTCCGGCATCCCGTCGAGAAACCCTGCGTCGCCAGGCTTTCGCGACAGCGCCAGGCCGGTCGGTGCGTCGCCCGAGGCTGCGTACAGCACGAGGCGCAGCGTTCTACGGACATCCGCCTCTAGTTCCGCTTCGGCGACACCGGGCTCCTGGAAGTACAGGATGTAGAAGAACCTGCCGGCGAACATCTGCTTCATGAGCTGGATCGGCGGTATCGGCGGGCGCGGCACGTAGGGGACGCTGAGCGCCGCGACGGCCGGGAAGCGGCCAGGATACAGGAGCGCGCAGTGCCACGCAATGGGAGAGCCCCAATCGTGCCCGACAATGACCGCCGTCTTCTCGCCGAGCGCGTCAAGCACACCGGCGGCGTCCGCCGTCATGTTCAGCATGCTGTAGCTCTCTATCTTGTCAGGCGCATCGCTACGGCCATAGCCGCGGAGGTCTGGCGCAACAGCATGGTATCCGGCGGCGGCGAGCGCAGGAAGCTGATGGCGCCAGGAGTACCAGAGCTCCGGAAACCCGTGAAGCAGAAGCACCAGTGGACCTTCCCCCGCCTCCGCGATGTGCACGTTGATGCCGTTAGCCTGTACCGTTCGGTGAGTAATGTCTGACATGGCAACTTCCTGGCTGCTGGGCGACCTGCCGGGCAGAGAGATTATCCGGCGTGCGGGGACTCCGCCCCAGGCTACCTGCCGCTGCCCACCCGTTCGCGGATGAACCCACCGATTCGGTCAAGAGCCTGCTGCCCCTCCGGCAACATCGAGGCGAAGAAGTGCCAGACGTGGATCATGTCCTCCCACGGCTCCAGGACAACGTCTACGCCGGCAGACCTGGCGCGCTCGGCGAGGCGGGTGGAGTCATCAAGGAGCGTCTCCGCAGTGCCGACGTGGATCAGCAGTGGCGGGAGCCCCGTGAGGTCTGCGTAGAGCGGCGCCGCGAGAGGCGTGCGGGGGTTGGCGTCACCCAGGTAAGCCTTCGCCATCGCGAGCAGATGCTCCCGCTGTACTATCGCGTCGGCATCCGCCCTTGTGGTCATGGACCCTCCTATTCCCTCCAGGTCTACCCATGGGGAGAGGCAGACGCCGGCCGCCGGGAGAGGGTCCCCTGCGTCGCGCAGCGCCACGAGCGCAGCCACCGTCAGCCCGCCGCCGGCCGAGTCGCCAGCGATGACGATTCGAGTCGGGTCCACCCCGTCTTCGAGCAACCAGCGGTAGGCGGTCGTCGCGTCCTCTACGGCAGCGGGGAACGGGTGCTCTGGGGCCAGACGGTAATCGATGGCAAGCGCGCGCGCGCCCGCGGCCCGCGACATGCGAGAGATGAGCTCACGGTGCGTGTTGACCGAGCCGGTCGTATAGCCACCGCCGTGGAGGTAGAAGACGACACGCTCGGCTGTCGCCTGCGGGGTCGTGATCCACTCGGCCGGGACCCCACCGGCGTCCACCCGCTCGTAGCGAACGTCTGCTGGCACCGGGAAGAAGGATGTCACCTGCTCGAAGTCGGCACGCATCTCCTCGAAGGTCAACCCTTCCTGCGCCGGCCGGGACCTCAGCACCTGAATGATCGTCTGAAGCTGCTCGCTCGCCATGGACTCTTCCTCCTTGAGCGCCGGTGACCGAGAACCAGGCAATCATGCGCGATTGGGGCGGCGTCGTCAACCTGAAGGGGGCAGACGGTCGGGCCTTTCGCGCCAGAGGAGCATGCAGCCTGGGCACAGCGAGCCCCCGGTTCGATCCGGGGGCATTGGCCGGCTTCTGAGACAGGATCCCGCCCCGAGGCGTGGGGCTCTCGGGGTAGAAAGCTGCGGACCCTGGCTCAGCGTTCTCTGTCGCGCGTCCAGAGGGGGCGAGCGCAGGTTTGCTCACCCCCTCGATAGACAGGAATGGCTAGGGAACGTCCACGAACTCCGCGGCACGCCCAACCTTGGGTTGCTTGTCGAAGTCAGCAGGCAATTCCGGCGGCGTGCAGACCTTGGTCGGTTCGAAGCTGACCATATCGCTGATCTGCTGCCATTTGCCGTTCACAACCTCATTGTACACAAGGTTCTTTGCTATCCTGTGGTCGGTGGGGCTCGTCATGACAGGCCCGTCGGGGAAACAGGTCGTGCAATCGAACTTGCACGTATGTTCAGCGGCGTCGAGGAAGGACTGACGGCTGAGGTCCGGCCCGTTCACCTCCATGTTGTACACTGTCAGCTCGGCGACAAACATGCCGTAGAGCTCGAAGTTGTTCAGCTCGCCGCCGGTGCCGTACTTCGCCCAGATCTTCTCGTATTTCTGGACGCCCGGATCGTCGGTTGCGTACGCCTGGAGACCAAAGGTATAGCTAATTACTCCCTCGGCGTACTCCGGCGTAGCCAGCATGATGAAGAGATCGTTGCAGTCGATGCCGCTCACCATGATGGGGACATCCCAGGCGAGGGTCTCACGGGCCGCCTTGACCATGCTGGCGGCCTGGGGTGGGATGGCAAAGGCGACGAGGACCTCCGCACCGGCGTTCTTCAGCCGCTGCGTCTGCGCAGAAACGTCCCAGTTGGCTGCCTCGTACGTCTCCGTTGCGACGATCTGTACGTCGCTGCCCTGCAGACCCTCCTTCAGACCCTTCTCGCCTTCAACCCCCAACTGGTCGTTCTGGAGGAGAAAGCCCACCTTCTTGCCGCTGAAGTTGTTGACTATGTACTCCGCGAGGAACTTGCCTTCCATGATGTAGTCCGGGTTGCCACCAAAGCGATTCTTCGCCACGGGCTCGACCCACTGGAGGAGACCAGTGGAGACATACATGTCGGGGATGCCCTGGTCCTCAAGGTACTTATAGACAGCGAGGTGAGTCGACTCGCCGAGGCCGCTGAGAATCCCGAACACCTTCTCCTGCTCCACGAGTTGCCGCACGACCTCCACCGTGTCCGCGGGGTTGTAGTGGTCGTCGCCGATGATGAGCGTGAGCTTCCGCCCATACACGCCACCCTGAGCGTTGATGTACTTGAAGAAGGCATCCATGCCATAGGCGATGGGCGCATAGGCGGAAGCGGGGTTCTGGCTCAGAGGGTAGTGGGTACCCCATTTGACCTCGGTGGCGGTCACTCCTGTAGTGTCGGCGGGCGCACTGGTGGTCTCGGGCGTGATGGACGGTTTCTCCTCATTGCCGCCGCAGGCCGTCACCAGCAGCGCGATTGCAACTGGGGCTACGATCAATGAGAGCCACACCTTCTTCGTCAGTGACACGATACGACCTCCAAGAACTTGAGGCAGTTGCCGCCGGCGGGTGTTCGGGGATGCCGGCGGTTGCCATTGCCCAACCCTATCTACGCTTTGCGGAGCACGCGGATACCATAGTGTTTCAGGAAAGGCTACACAAGGGGTGGTTACGAGCGGTATCGGG
>Ga0315279_10009839_pt1 | contig 11324 bp, 10 predicted proteins | sample YL17G06_20_MG_FD_203694 | JGI IMG/M metagenome (GOLD analysis project Ga0315279, IMG submission 203694) | Sediment microbial communities from Yellowstone Lake, YNP, Wyoming, USA - YL17G06_20 | ecosystem: Environmental > Aquatic > Freshwater > Lake > Sediment | place: USA: Wyoming | collected...
TTCTTGGCATCCGACGAGTCGGGCTACTTGACAGGAACGCACATAGTCATTGACGGTGGCAACATATTACAGGAGACATACCGCGGACCTTACACTCCCCAGTAAGTTTGCAGTGCACTTGCAGGCCTACTGCGACGCTGCCACTTGGTAAAGGGGTTCCGAAGCTGACTGGGGATGGATCCCTCTCGCTCAACATTTGAGCGTCTCAGCCCCAAAAAACTGAAATTCTCACATGGTCACATTGGTTGACTAGCTTCTTGAGACAGACTGGGAAGGAGGTGAATAGTTGGCATACACTCAATCGCCTCCCATGACTACGCAGGAGACGGAGTCTTTTCTCAGAGGCAAAGATCGCAAGGTTCTGCAGCCTAAACAAGGACCGGACGACACGTGGTTAGTCTACCCTGCTTGTCGGTGGTGCGCTTGTCACCGATTTACACGTCGACTTTCATACTTTCACGTTTCCCATTAATGGCACGAGGGAAAACAGACTTGACCTGATCGCGGATCTGAGCCCCAATCAGGTGTAGGCGGTACAACGTCCAATGGATTGATGTGGATGAATGGCATCGCTAGGAGGTGTGGTCGAATATGAAGAGAATAGGCAAGAGACCTGTGAAGAACCTGATGCAGCAGGGTGACTGTGTCTTCGGGCCTAATGTCAAACCTATCGCCTCAGTCTCACCTGGGGAGGTGATTGAGATAGAGACTCGCGACTGCTTTGGAGATGCTGCTCGACCTGACCGTGGCTGGAAGCAGCTCTTGGAGTCAGGTGAAGAGATCTTTGAAAACCCTGTCACTGGCCCGATCTATGTCGAGGGAGCTGAACGTGGAGACACGCTCGTCGCCGAGATACTCGGCATCGAGTTAGGAGAACGTGGCATCACGGCGCTTGTGCCAGGATTTGGCCTCCTGGAGGGATGGTTCACACAAGTTCCCCCACTGTCGAAGTTCAGCAGTATCAGAGACGAGAAAGCGACCTTTCCTGTATCGGAAGGCAAGTCAGTCAGGATCCCAGTCCGGCCAATGATCGGAACGATCGGGGTCGCGCCTCCTACGGAGAGCATCGCGAGTCTGGTTCCATCAAGACACGGCGGTAACATTGACACACCGCAAGTGACTGCGGGAAATCGACTCTACCTGCCCGTCTACGTCAAAGGAGCCCTATTTGCGCTCGGTGATGTCCACGCTGCGCAAGGAGATGGCGAAGTCTGCGGAACCGGGGTAGAGGTCCCCGCTATTGTGAGAGTGAAGTTCGATGTGATCAAAGGCAAGACAATAGAATGGCCGAGGATCGAGTCCCCACTTGAGATAATGACCGTCTGTAGCGCCCGTCCTCTAGAAGACGCGGCTAGGATCGCCATTCGAGAACTGATAAGATGGCTAGTGGCAGATTATGGTCTTCAGGAGCTTGACGCCTACATGCTCCTCAGCGTTGCAGGCGACGTTGGAATATCCCAGATCGTCGATCCGGCATACACTGTCGTGGCGAAGATCAAGAAAGAGATCCTCTCACAACTAAAGTAAGCACGAGTGTCCTGCTCGACTCAATCAAAGTTCGTCCGTATGAAAAACAGAAAAAAAGGTTGAAAAAGGTTGCATCGAAGAACTTGCGTATCTGGTCGTCGGTGGTCTGGCTAGCGTATACGAGTTCCAGCATGGATTTGCGGAAGAGGTCATCATGCGTGATTCGTGAACATGCTCTTTTCAAACCCACGACGCAAGGCAAGATCGAACGCTTCTTCCAAACCTTCAGGCTATACTATCCACGATTCAACGACCTGAACCAATTCAGAGAATACTACAACAACAAACCCCATAGAAGCCTTGACTACAAACCCCAGCCCAAGTATACCTCAACTAACTGTCCGGTATGTCATTGACTCTCGCATCAGCACATCTCTGCCTTTCATCGAGTTCATGATGATATCGCGGAATCCCCAATCAATGACAAGAAGCAAACTACCCTTTTGGGTGAAGCGTCGAAGCTCAGGTTTGAATCCAAGTGCAATTCCAAACTACTACTTTGTTGGATCCAGAGTCAGTATCTGCTGGATTGCTCCAGTGGTCATTCCACTCTGGCGAGATATGTCAAAAAACTAGAAAAAGTCAATCTAAGGAGAGTGTGAGAAAGTAAATATGGTATGTGAAGCCCGACTATCCGCCGTAGTCTACGAGGGATTGTCCTTGGCCTCGCGGGACTCGTGTTCTATTGTTCCGTAGTGTTTGCCCGTCATCCGATCAATGACGATGTCGATCACACATATTCTGCTACTCAGCGAGGACCGATATCTATCGACGGTTATCGCGCCAAGCTTCCGTGCGGCTTCAAGGTCCTTCCCGAACGCGTATTTGACAGCGATTAGTCTCATCGCGGAGGTTTTCTCTTCAAGATTCGTCAGTACGCGAGCTCTGCCAAAGATCACAACGCTGCGATAGGCAGTTTCATAATCGCATATGACTGGGTCGGCCATTGTTCCGATTCGCTCGTCAACCTCAAAACAAACGTTCGGATTGCTGCGTATGAAGTCGATCTTCGTTCCGGTCTCCGCACAATGAGCATAGATGTGACCGTCTTGGTATGCAAAGTTGAGCGGAACTATGTAAGGCTGGCCTTCTCGACAAAGACCCAGTCGACCCACCTGCGCATTTCGCAACGCCTCCAAGGTTACCGTCTCAGGCATGGCCCGATCTTTCTTGCGTAATTCATAGATACGATTGTCACGTCCGGACATCACACGTCAAGAAAACGAAGAGTCAAGGCACTATATTACAGGATCGGAGCCTTTTCCTGATCACACGCGCAATAAGGAGGTTCACCTGTCAGCCATTGACTGTATGCAGCTGACCTTTCCGTATCACGTAGAGTATGTTCCTTGGTGAGAGATGCTCCGGGTCCTCGATTGGGTTTCCTCTCGTAATAACGAGATCCGCGTCATATCCAGCCCTTACCCATCCAGATGTTTCTAGTCCCAGGCATTCCGCAGCTCTCGATGTTGCTGCGACTAGAGCTTCCTTGTTTCCTACGTACTTCGCCACGTTGACAATTTCCCGATAGTTCTCCCCGTGCGGCTCCGTGTCGCAACCAACAAAATCTGAGCCGACTACAATTTTGAGGTGGCACTGCTTAGCGATCTCTATGTCTTCGGTGAAGTGTTTCTTGACGAGTCTGTTGTGTTCCTGGTTCGTGGTAGGTTTCATTGCCAGGTAACAGCTGAGGGTTGGAATGTAGAAGACTCCTTTCTTCTGCATCTCTTTCGCTATTCCGGGCGTGAGTCCGATGCCGTGTTCGATGGAGTCCGCGCCTGCATCAACTGAGTTGATCAGGGCTTCTTCTCCGTAAGCGTGCGCTGCCACCTTCATTCCATTAGAGTGCGCTTCTTCCACGATGGCCCTAAGTTCATCCACGGTAAACTGTCTGCGCACTTTGGTTCCTTGAACTAGGCTGCCTGAAGCGTAGACTTTGACCAAGTCTCCACCGTCCCGTATAACCTTCCTAACCGCTTTGCGGCATTCCCACGGGCCGTCGCAATAGTAGGAATAGGAAAGGCGCTCGGACATGTCGAGGGGTAGAATGGTCAGGTCATCGTCTCCTCCCGTCTGTGATAGAGATTTGGCCGCTGATACTATTCGCGGTCCATCGATCATCCCCTCGTCGACCGCTTCTCTCAGATAAGTGCCGGCTTTGCTCCCCAGATCTCTAACAGCGGTGAATCCGGCTCTTAGGAGTCGACGTGCATCAGCCACAGACCTCAAGGCGACGAGTGTCTCTGGTGTCGTCACCCATTCAGCCATGTCATATTTCTTTGAGCCGAAGAAGTGTATGTGCGCATCAATAAGCCCGGGGAGAATTGTCGAGTCCTGAACCTCGAGCGTACGTGCGTCCCTTGGTTCATTCACTTCTCCTTTTCGTCCTACTTCAGTTATTGTGCCCTTTGACTGGTCTATGACGACGCATCCACCCTCGATGATGTCAACGCCAGTAAAAATCGGGCCCCGTAGAATAAGACTTGACATGGCCTATTCGACTCTGTGAGAGGCGTTTAAGCTCTTCTGGGAAATCATCGCAACCAAACTGAATCGAAGGTTCGGCGCACATCATCATGACGGCTAGATCAGCAGGGTGCTGCAAGGTCCGATTGCTCACGAGGTCGGGTCGACAACGACAACAAATCCTCATATGGTTCAATATGAGCAGTAGCTTGTGACGAATCTTCAGAGGCGGAGCACAACGCTAGGAGTACTGTCTGAAGTTGTATGAGATGGCTGATCTATTGGCTAAGTTGTCAGAGGCACGTGGCCCATCAGGATATGAGGATGAAGTAAGGAAACTGATTTTTGCGGAAGCATCTAGACATGCAGAGAAGGTTGAGCTAGGCTCCCTGGGAAACGTCTTCGCTGAGGTCAAAGGCAGAAGCGAGAGACCCAGAATCATGATTTCTGCACACATGGACGAGGTCGGGTTCCTCGTCACCCACGTGGAAGAATCAGGCTTCTTGAGATTCGCAACATTGGGCACACTAGACCCCAGGATCCTGCCGGGTCAGCGGATTGCCTTCAAATGCCGCGAAACGATTGTCGGCGTGATTGGAAGCAGACCTCCTCACGGACTGACCCCGGAGGAAATGAGGAAGTCGATTGAGCTAGGTGAATTGTACATTGACATTGGTGCTTCCTCGCGCGATGAAGTGAACAGACTCGGCATTGACATTGGAAGTGCTGCAACATTTGACACGCGCTTCAGTCGCACGAGTTCACGATCAATCGTAGTTGGCAAAGCATTCGATAACAGGGCAGGATGCACGGCAGCACTCATGTTGATGGAATCGCTGGTTCAGAGTCCGCCACTTGCGACAACCGTCTTTGCGTTTACCGCACAGGAGGAGGTGGGATTGAGAGGCGCGACGGTGGCCGCTGACCATGTTGCCCCAGATGCTGCTCTTGTATTTGAGACAACGGCTGCGCTCGATTGTCCCGATGTCGAACCTAGGAACAGGATTCTCACAGTCGGTCGAGGCCCTGCGTTGCGTCTTATGGATCGGTCAGTGATTGCTCAGAGGGTAATGCTCGACTACATGAAAGATACGGCTCGGGCAAATGGAATCCCGTATCAACTCCACATAAGTTTAGGAGCCTCCAACGAAGCTGGTCCTATTCATTTGAGTGGGGAAGGTGTCCCGACTGGTGTATTGGCCACTCCATGCAGATATCTTCACGGTCCGGCGCTAATGCTCAGCTTAGAGGATCTCAACTGTCTTCTGAAACTTGCCGAGGCAGTGGTCAGAGGCATAGAGAGACCTGACCAGTTCGCGTATGAAGTTCCGAATGGAAACCATGACTGAGCTTTAGCATGGATCGTGGCATTGACGCCATCAGGGCCCTTCTCGAAGCAACACGCTGCGCTTCAGAACACCTTCTTCACCTCACGACCAGTCAGCTGCGATAGTGAACCTCGACAGGGCGAACGCCAGCAGTCCTGCGTATGCTATGAATCGTAAGGGCGCGGCATTGACACCAAGAGTCAGCCGGGAAATAGGAGACTCGGGCGGACGACGTCCTACTTTTCTACTGACCTCTATCACGCCTTCGTCAATAGAGAAAGGAGCTTCAATTGGACACCGTTTTCAAGTAGGCGGCTCCCGTAACGCATTGTACTTGCGGAGTATATCAACAGTCTCGTCAATCGGCAATGCCTCAGCAACATGACCGCTCCGTCCTTCTACGGATGTCGCACAGAACAGTGAGTTCAATATGGCCTCCTCTGTTGCCTCGACTACTGAGAGGAAGAGTGGTGACATAGCATCATTTGACAGAAGTCTTACTGTACGCTCTTTCTTTTCGTCTACTGGTTGGCTTTCTGCGCATGTACTGAACGCGATGACGTAGTCGCCGCTTTCATTTGCTGAAATTCCTCCTGTTCTCGCCATCCCTAGCATCGCGCGAGACGCCACGCGCCTGAGATTTCTTGCATCAATGGGCGCGTCAGTGGCGGCCACGATAACTATCGAACCATCATATCCCAATTTCGATACGACTTCGCTCGATCGGCCTTCGAGTTCTCTTCTAAGGTAGTGCTTGCCGAGTTCTCGTCCAACTTGGGCTCCATTGATTGCTAACACTCCGTCAAAGTTTGTCTGAACTAAGACACCTACGGTGTAACCGCCCAAGTCTCGCGGAAGGATTCGGGACGAGGTACCGATTCCTCCCTTGAACCCTAATGCGACGGTGCCAGTGCCGGCACCAACCGACCCTTCCTCCATCAGGCCTTCTTTGGCATTTCGCAGAGCTCCGATGACGTCATCACGGTCAACCAGTCGGAGGCGGATATCATTCAAGAAAGCATCATTAGTTTCGGCAACAATCGGGTTTACCGAAGTGATGTGCGCGTTTTCGGGAAGTGACAATAGGTACTCGACAAGAGCGTCAGCGACTCGATTGACACTGAGAGTGTTCGTGAGCAGAATCGGCGTTTCTATTTCTCCCAATTCGTTGACTTGGGTTGCACCGGTCAGCTTACCGAACCCATTTCCCACGTAGATAGCCGCAGGCACCTTCTTGTGTAGTATGTTGCCACCGTGAGGTAATATGGCAGTTACGCCCGTTCTGATGTTATCTCCACTGATAATCGTATGATGACCAACCCTTACTCCGCCTACATCAGTTATGGAATTGAGAGCCCCAGGAGACAATATGCCCGGCACAACTCCGATATGTCTTGCTCTAGGCCGCTTGTTTCGATTCAATTTTCCTACCGTCCACCGAGGATGCACTGACCCTATCAGTTCGAATATTCCCCAACTTTTTAAGGTGCACTATGTCTGCAGAAACACCAAGAGGATTGCGAAATGTTCGCTACAAACTTGACGTGTGCTATGTGCGGAGCGTCGTTCCCACTGGCTCAGAAGTTACTTGTCTGCACGAAGTGTGGTGGCGTCCTGGTTGTTGAGTATGATCTGAACAAGCTCAAGCGCAAGTCCTCTAGGGCAGTGTTCCTTAAATGCGTTCGTTCTCTCTGGAGATATCGGGAATTCCTTCCGATCGAGAAGGATGAGTCTATCGTCTCAATGGGAGAGGGTCTGACTCCGCTGCTTAGAGTTCACAGGTATGCGAGTGCGGTGGGGCTCTCTAAGCTTGATTTGAAGCTCGATTATCTCAATCCCACAGGCTCGTTCAAGGATAGAGGTACAACTGTGAGTGTTTCCAAAGTGAGGGAACTGCAAGTTAGTGCAGTGATGGATGACTCATCTGGCAATGCCGGCTCCTCACTAGCTGCCTATTGTGCCGCTGCGGGTCTAGAGTGCACACTTTACGTTCCCGCGACTGCACCACGTGAGAAACTTGCTCAGGCCAAGATCTACGGCGCCAAGATTCTTAAGATCGCTGGATCAAGAACCGATGTTGCCAGCGCCGCTGAAAACGCTTGGAGGACATCGGGCACCTATTACGCGTCTCACAATCTGAGTCCGTTCTTTATCGAAGGGATGAAGACCTTCGCCTATGAGATTGCTGAGAATCTAGACTGGCAACTACCGGATCATGTCGTGTTTCCAGTGGGGGGAGGCGTTCTTCTCGCCGGGGCTTGTAGGGGGTTTGAAGAGCTGCTACAGATTGGTTGGATCGAACGAATCCCGAGACTTCATTGCGTACAATCGAAGGCATGTATGCCAATAGTTGAGGCATTCCGGAAAGGAAGCCTGCAAATTGTGCCTGCCACCGAAAGAGAGACAATAGCAGGAGGAATCAGAATATCGAACCCTGCCAGAGGTGCACAGGTCCTGCGAGCCCTGCAACGCACCAAGGGAAACGTTGCGTCAGTGTCAGACGCTGCCATCCTCAGACACCAGAGGCTTCTAGCCGGCAAGGAAGGAATCTTCGCAGAGCCCACTTCATGCGCAGCACTGGCCGGACTAGAGAAACTTCTCAGGATTGGCGTCATTAGCAAGCATGACTCGGTGGTTGTCGCGTTGACAGGGTTTGGTCTGAAAGACGTCAAGAGCGCCGAATTGCCATCAAGAATTCACTGAGCTATGCGCCATGCAAGCCCGAATTCAGGATACATCTCACGACGGCTGAGACGAATCGTTCTCGGTCGACAGATGCTCCTAAGGGCAGGTCTTTGCTCATCGTATTTCCTACTCACACATGAGGAGTCGTCATCCTCCACCAACTGGAATCAGAAAAACTACTTCATCTCCATCCTTCAATTCTGTATCCTCTAGCGCTGATACGCCTCCCTCAAGCCCGTTGACTATGAGACTGAGTTTCTCCTTGATATTGACAAGTCCGGGATGAGCGCTCACCACTTCAGAAAGCAGCTGTCTAACACAGGCAGGACGTGCAATTGTGAACTCATCCTCTCTGGTTCCAGCAAATTGTCGAACTCGGGCGAAATAACTAACCCTTACCTTGACACTATCCACGGATCTGCTGGTCCGCATCGATGGCACATACGACTTCCTCTTACGTAAGCTCAGTAAGTATATAGCATTCCCATGTACTTTCGTACTTTAGAGTCACGGTACGTATCAAGCATCCGAAAAATCTTGGAGAAGGTGCAAGAATGAGTGAAATAGGAATTGGCAACGTCTCGGTGAAGCCGGGAACCAAAGCGCGCGGTTTTCTTAAGGTGGCAAACAGAGTATCTGGGGCACCGATTGGTGTTCCCTTCTTCGTGGTGAATGGCGCAGAAAAAGGGCCTGTGCTTTGTGTTGACGGTTGCGTCCATGGTGACGAGTACGAAGGGTCCGAGGCGGTGATGAATCTTGGCAAGACGCTAAAACCCGAAGAACTAAAGGGGATTCTTATCGGAGTACCTGTGGTCAATGTTGCAGCGTTCGAAGCCGAAACTCGGGCGGATCCTTTCGATCATGAACGCCTGAACTTGAACCGGGTCTTTCCTGGCGATGCTAATGGTTTCATCACTCAGAGGATAGCGTATGCCTACTTCAACGAGATCATCCGCAAGTCAAACTACTACATTACTTTTCATGGCGGAGGCAAAACTGAGTACCTCTGTCCGCTAGTACAGTATCAGCCATCCGTGGCATTTGGCAACAGAGAAGTTGGAGAGCAGTCTCAGCGGTTAGCTAGAGCGTTTGGAGTCGAGATCATATGGAAAGCGGCTGAAGAAGGAGATTTCCCCGGAGACTCTATTGCGGAAGCCGAAAAGATAGGCATACCTTCCATATGTCCTGAGCTGGGAGCAAAGTGTGACCGATACCGAAACAGACGTCTTTATGTCGACATGTGCATGAAGGGTGTTCTAAACGTGATGAAGCATCTTGATATGATTGAAGGTCAGCCCGAGCTACCTAGCGTCCAAACGGAAGTAAGAGGGCACATTCAACATTCCGACACGGGTGGGCTTTGGATTCCGGAAGTCATGGCAAGTGACTTCGTAAAGAAGGGTGACGTGATTGGAAGAATTGTCGACCCATTCTATGGCGATGAACTGAATGTGGTCAGGGCGTCCTGCGAAGGAATAGTTGTCTGCATATGGGCGGTTCCCATCATCAGAGCGGGAGAATGGACATGTTTCATTGGAGAGGTCCTTTCAAGAATCGAGAACCGAAAACAGGGGAACCGCGGCGACTAGCGGATCAAGCTTCACTCGCCAAAAGGACTGAGAGGTCACAGACCCTCTTGTCTATCCATAAATCCAAGAACATCACATCTATTGTCGCGGCGAACTCTTTATACGCACATGATCGTGTTCGCCAAGAATTAAGGGTATGGCAAGTGCGCATCATAAAGCGTGAAGAGCTTAAGCGAGAAAAGTTGCCTGGTAGGATAATCCAGGATGCTGTCGGCAAGGACGCATGCTCCCGTAGCACGCGGATGACCATGGGGTTTGGCCTCTATTCGGAAGAAAGTGGACCCATGGAACCACATCAACATGCTGAGGAGATTATCTATATCCTTAGTGCCAAAGACAGCTGGGTTCGTCATGGCTCCAGCCGCGACCAGCTTGGATCACCCATACCTCTGCAGAGTGGAATGACTCTGCATTTTCCGGAGCTGGAGTGGCACGTTTTCGAATATGACGAAGGTGGCCACGTCGACCTCATCTTTTTCTACGGTCAAGTGGACAATATACGTCCTGAGGAAATCATGAAGACTAGGAACTCGAAGAGCCTGTGATTTCCAGCTGTTTCGTATTTGCTGACGTTGTCGAGAACCGAAAATAGAGGACTAGAGTAGTCCGGCCAAGCAAATTTCCCCGACGCATATATTCAAGAAAGAAGTTCTTGACAAGACAATCAGTCTGTGTATGATTCGACTATTTCTGCGCAACGGGCAATCCAAATGTCCCGACGGCTCGTGATATGTTTTATCAGTCTCTCCAGCATTGCTATCAGGTGAGCACGTCCTATCACTTGCGGATGCATTGTAAGTGTATACACCCCGCCTGGTACATTCGCACACATGTAGTCGAAAGTGCTTTGCCAAGTCTCGTATACAGCGGAGGGCGACCTTAGGCCATTGAGTAGGACGGGATGCCAAATGAACTCGAAAGCTGGAAAATCATCCAAGTACCAGCTGGGTGGCAATTCTAGAAGCTTGGTCTGCCGGCCAAATTTCGCTGGCCCCCTAAGAGGGTATTTATCTCCAACCCTCACCCTGTAAGGTTTGAAGTCGTCGGCCATGAGGCTGCTATCGTAGACAAACCCGTTATCTAACAGGTGTTCAATTGTGTTTGGACTCGTATCCCAAGCTGGAGACCTATACCCAAGCGGTTTCTGCCCGGTTGCAGCCTCTATCGATCGGATTCCCTTCAACAGGACCCGCTTTTCCTCCTCCTTCTTGAGTTTAGCTGGGTTCTCGTGCGCATATCCGTGATGGCTGATCTCGTGCCCTCGGCGCTGGATCTCTTTCACTATCTCTGGCCACGTATCGGCCGTCTGGCCCGGAACGAAAAAAGTGGATTTCAGCTGGTAGCTATCTAGGAGCTCCAGAACGCGCCAAATACCAACCCTCGCACCGAACTCGCCTCTCGAAGTGAAACCAGGTGTCGATACACCAAATCCCCCAGTCCAGGCGGAAACCGCGTCAAAATCGAAAGTCAGGCACACAGCGCAGGTTCTGCCGGGTGACATCGCTACTGGCATATATAATGCTCGTGACCGCTCTGAATTAACCCTTTGGTCTATTCCTGCGCGTTCTTTCCCTACAAGCCTACGATCAGTTTCCAGACCGATGTGTTAGCCCATGACATATGGCACATTGTCGAAATAGACCTCTGCGGGAGTTGAATAGTCTAACGCCATGTGTGGGCGCTCGTAGTTGTAGTATTGGATGAATTTCCAGTGGAGTGGGAATCTAGC
>Ga0315279_10009840_pt1 | contig 11323 bp, 8 predicted proteins | sample YL17G06_20_MG_FD_203694 | JGI IMG/M metagenome (GOLD analysis project Ga0315279, IMG submission 203694) | Sediment microbial communities from Yellowstone Lake, YNP, Wyoming, USA - YL17G06_20 | ecosystem: Environmental > Aquatic > Freshwater > Lake > Sediment | place: USA: Wyoming | collected...
GCCGATCCAAGTGATCGTCGTCAGCAGCGTGATGTTCACGTTCATCTCCTACTGGCGCACGGCGGCGGTCGTGCTCTGCGACCTGGCAAGCACTGCCTACTACATCGGCGGGATCGTCGAAGGCTCGGTCGGCCCGGCCGCCCCGTGGTTCATCCTCGCGGTGATGCTCTTCAGCTACGCCGTGCGCTCGATCTACATCGAGAGCTGCTCGCTCTTTGTCCGCGGCGGCGTGTACCGCGTGGTCAAGGAAGCCATGGGCGGGTTTCTCGCCAAGCTCTCGGTCTCGGCCCTGATGTTCGACTACATCCTCACCGGGCCCACCAGCGCCGTTTCCGCGGGCCAGTACATCATCGGACTGCTCTTGGACTCCCTGGCGACCATCGACCCCAGCCTTCGGCTCGACCCCGACGCGGCCGACCTGATCCGCCGCTGGGGCTCCGTGGTCATCGCCTGCGCGATCGTTCTCTACTTCTACCGCCAAAACTTGCTGGGGCTCCGCGAGTCGAGCGGCAAGGCCCTGAAGATCATGCTCGCCACCACGGTGATGGCCGCGGTGATGCTCGTCTGGTGCGGGATCACCCTGGCCGTGAGGGGCCCGGCCAACGACGTGCCCGCCACCCCGGACCTGAGTCCCAAGGTCCAGTACGTGGAGGTCACGGCCAAGGATCGCGTGACCGGCGACGTGAAGCTGATGTGGGAACGCAATCCCGAGACGGGCGATCTCGTCCCCAAGCAGATCGGCACCGACCCCCAGGGAGAGCCGATCTACGAGCCCAGGCTCAACGAGGCCACAGGACGGCAAGAGGACCCGCTCGGGTTTCTCACCCACCTCTGGCCCGGCCTGGCCCAAGGCTTGCGCGAGCCGGGCCATTGGCTGAGCCTGATCGGCGTGATCGGGCTGCTGGTCGCCTTCGGGCATTCCATCCTGGCGATGAGCGGCGAGGAGACGCTGGCCCAGGTCTACCGCGAAGTCCAGTCGCCCAAGCTCCCCAACTTCAAGAAGGCCGCGCTGATCGTCTTCATCTACAGCCTGGCCTTCACCGCGAGCATCTGCTTCCTGGCCGTGCTCCTGATCCCCGACGAGATCCGCATGAAGGACTACTCGGGCAACCTGATCGGCGGGCTGGCGATGTACGTGATCGGGCCGTCCTGGGCCCGGCTCCTGCTGAACGCCTTCGTGGTGGTCGTCGGCTCTCTCATCCTCGCCGGGGCGGTGAACACCGCGATCATCGGCTCCAACGGCGTCCTGAACCGCGTGGCCGAGGACGGAGTGCTGCCCGACTGGTTCCTCAAGCCCCACCGCCGCTACGGAACCACGCACCGGCTCTTGACGCTCATCGTCGGCCTGCAACTGGCGACCATCATCCTCAGCCGCGGCAACGTCTACGCCCTGGGCGAGGCTTATGCCTTCGGCGTGGTCTGGAGCTTCGTCTTCAAGGCCCTGGCCATGGTCGTGCTCCGCTTCAAGGACCGCAGCCCGCGGGAGTTCAAGGTCCCGCTGAACGTGCGGGTCCGCGGCGTGGAAGTGCCTATCGGCCTGGCGATCGTGTTCCTGATCCTGGCGGCGGCGGCGATCTGCAACGCGCTGACCAAGGAAGTGGCCACGATCGGCGGCTTGAGCTTCACCGCGGTCTTCCTCACCATCTTCATCGCGTCCGAGCACTACCACGAGAAGCGGCGGGGCCAGGCCGCGCACGAGCACCTGGAGCAGTTCAACCAGCGGTCCATCGAGGAGCTGGCCCCGGCCCGGCTCGGCCTGACCAAGCCCTACCGCAAGCTGGTGGCCATCCGCTCCACGCAGAACCTCTTCATGCTCGAAAAGGCCCTGGCCGAAACCGACCCCGACACCACCGACGTGGCCGTGATGACGGCCCACGTCACCCGGCGCGGCGATCCGTCCAGCGCCCCGGCGGACTTGGATCAGTACGACCGCGCCCTGATGACCGCGGTGGTCAACCGCGCGGAAAAGGCGGGCAAGCACGTCCAGCCGCTCATCGTGCGCACCAACAATCCGCTCTTCGCCGTCATCGAAACGGCCAACGAGCTGGGGACCCAGGAGGTGATTCTGGGGGCTTCCAATGTCTATACCGCCGACGAGCAGCTTGGGCAGATCGCCCTCTACTGGATCAATCTCCACGGCGGGGAGCCCGCCCCGCTTTCGGTCCGCATCCTCAGCCGCCACCGCGACCTCACCTTCGACCTGGCCGGCGGCAACCGCATCCCCAAGATCGGCGAGCGCAAGGCCCGGAGCATCGCCGAGCTGCGGGCCGCGGGAGTCGGCGTCAGCCACGTGCTCGTGGCCCACTACGAGTCCGCGCAGAGCAGCGATCTGTTTGCGGCGGCCCTGACCATGCTCGACCCGGACGTGGCCCTCACCGTCGTCCCCATCCCCGACAAGAGCCGCCCGAGAAACGGCGCGAGCTTCCTCCAGCACGACCTGGACCGGGCCCAACAACTGAAGCGCGAAGTCGAGGTCTGCCAATTGCCCGAGGGGGAACCGGCCGAGCAGCTCGTCGCCTTAGCGCGGGACCTCGGCTGCGGACTGATCGTCCTTGGGATGCTGGAAGACCCGCCGCCGGGCGAGCGGCCGCTGGTGGACGTTCGCGCCCTGGTGCGCGGCGCCCCGTGCGCGGTCTGTCTTTTCTCCGCCCCCGCGCTCCCGGAGGAACCGGACCGGTAGAACGAGTATCCCTACCAAAGAACCGATCTTGACAAGCCACGGCACTTCTCCTATCCTCCGCCCTCCTTCATGACCGCGGCCGGTCGGTTCGATTGCCGGAAGGCAGATTCTCGTGTCTTGGGGCAAATCCGCGGCACTCTCGTGGGTCCGTTCGGCAAGATCCGCTTGCCGCGGCCTCCCTCTGTTCTGCCTGGTTGGTGCCCTGGGAACCACACTCTGCTGGCTCTGTCCAAACGCCCGGGCAGAGGACGTCCTGCAGAAGCTCCGCGACGACGTTCGGGCCGCATCGTCCGGTGCGAGCGAGGCCGGGGATCAGGGGTCTCATCGGCCCAGCGCCTACGACCCCGCCAATCCCGAGTGCGACGGCGGCCAGAGCTTCTTCGAGGCCACCGCGGGGCTGATCCTCGGGGGCCTCAGTTCGCCGTTCTGGGGCCCGCCCGCCGCGCTGGGCGACGAATACCTGACCTTCGCCTCTTTCCCGCGATTCCCCTACGACGGCGTGCCGGGCTACCTTGGGACGACTTGCGTTCCGCCCAGACCCCGGGCCTGGGCCGGCCGCCTCAGCGTCGAATATCTCGAAACGTTCGACGATTTGGACGTAATCGGCGGACGCCTGCTGGTAAGCACGGCCTCGCGCTTCGGGCTCGATACCCAGATGGACCACCTCCGCGAGACGCTCCGCAACGGCCGGCACGACCAGCTTTGGACCGGCGACTGCAACCTGGTCTTCCGCTTCGCCCAGTGCGACTTCGCCGAATTCCGCGCCGGGCTCGGGTTCAACTGGCTGAGCGATTCAATCCGCGACGATTTCGGCTTCAACTTCACCTACGGCGCCGATGTCTTTCCCCGCCGGCCGTGGGTCATCTCCGCGGATCTCGATTGGGGGACTCTCGGCCGCGCCGAGCTGTTCCGCTTCCGGACCACGATCGGGGTGACGGTGCAGCGATTCGAGTTCTACACGGGCTACGAGTACACCGACATCGACCGCATGCACCTCAACAGCCTGATCGGCGGCGTGCGGGTCTGGTTCTGAGGCGGCGATCTCACGCTACCGCACGGGTGGCATGATCACGGGAATGACCTGCCGGCCGGACCGGCGAAACAGCCGAAAGTCCGAGTCGAAGGTCAGGACGGCCGCGTCCGCGTAGCATTCGCTCATCCGCACCAGGCAGGCATCGGCCAGCGAGATGCCCACGTCGGCGTACTTCCGCATCAGGCGCCGGATCGGATCCAAGTGATCCGCCAGAACAAACGGCAGGGTGATGGCTTCCCGCTGCACGCACTCCAGCACTGCCGCGGGGCCGGGAAACCTGTTCCTCAGCAGAAAACATGCCTCCGTCAACACGGCTTCGCACGTCAAGAGCGGGGGCTCGATTTCCGTCAATTCAGCGTGCGTCCATTCGTGATACTTGTCGCGAGCGTCGAGCGACGCGACCAACGGTCCAGTATCCAGCAGAACGTGGCGCCTCATCGGCCGAAACCGCGCATGTAGCGTTTGTTATAGGAAAGGTCCCCCGGGCCGGACACGCAACCCACCAGATCGGACATGAGATCCAGGCAGGAGCGGACGCGTCCCTTATTCTGCTTTTTGTTCTCGCCGTCGGACAGGAAACGATCGAGCGCCTCGCGCACCAGAGCGGACTTGGTCTTTCCCATACGTCGGGCGACCGCCGCGAGCCGGGCCTCAAGCTTCTTGGGCACTTTCAACGACAACGTACTCATGAGACTCCCCTTGGTAATACCACCATGACATAAGTGTATCACCCACTGGTCCCTCCGTCAACTCCGGCCGCGCCGGGTGTGCCGCGGCCTCGCAGAAGCCGCGGCGCACGCCCTTGCGGCAATCGCCTCCGCTCCTATTATAGACAGTATGGGATCTGCCTACGACTTCGACGTCCTCGTCATCGGCGGCGGCCACGCCGGAACCGAGGCCGCCCTGGCTGCCGCGCGCATGGGCGCTAGGACGGCGCTGCTGACCAGCAACCTCGACACCATCGCCCAGATGAGCTGCAATCCCGCCATCGGCGGCGTCGCCAAAGGGCAGCTCGTGCGCGAGATCGACGCCTTGGGCGGCGCCATGGGCCGGGCCATCGACTCCACCGGCATCCAATTCCGCATGCTCAACCGCCGCAAAGGGCCCGCCATGCACGGCCCACGCGCCCAGGCCGATCGCCGCGCCTATCAATCGGAGGTCAAGCGGCTTTGCGAGGACCAGCCCGGGCTGTCGTTGCGCCAGGAAACGGTCGAAGACCTCCTGGTCGAGACCGGGAGGGAAAAAGGGGACAGGTCCAATTTGTGCGAAGCACCCTCCGGGCCGTTCCGGCAAATTGGACCTGTCCCCTTTTTCCCCAGGTGGCGGGTGGTGGGCGTCCGCGTGCGCGGCGATGCGGTCTACCGGGCCCCGGCCGTGGTCCTTTGCGTAGGCACCTTCATGCAGGGCGTCTTGCACTACGGACATGTTACAGTCCCCGGGGGCAGGGCTGGGGAGGGGACCACGGCCGGACTGAGCCAGGCACTCGTGCGCTTCGGCTTCCGCCTCGGCCGGTTCAAGACCGGCACCTCCCCGCGCCTGAACGGCCGTACCATCGACTACTGCCGGCTCGAAGAGCAGCCTGGAGACCCCGACCCGCAACCGTTTTCGTTCCTCACCGACCGCCTCGACTGCCAGCAAATCCCCTGCTGGATCACCTACACCAACACGGCCGTCCACGAGCTGATCCGGGCCAACCTCCACCGCGCCCCCATGTACACCGGGCAGATCCAGTCGACGGGCCCTCGCTACTGCCCCTCGGTCGAGACCAAGGTCGTCCGCTTCGCCGACAAAGAGCGGCACCAATTGTTCCTCGAGCCCGAAGGGCGGCACACCCACGAGGTCTACGTCAACGGCCTTTCGACCAGCCTGCCGCGCGACGTGCAGGACGCCATGCTTTGCCACGTCCGGGGGCTGGAGCAGGCGGAGATCCTCCGCTATGGGTACGCGATCGAATACGACTTCGTGCCGCCCGAGCAGTTGAATCCGTCGCTGGAGACGAAGCTTGTGGCAGGGCTTTATCTGGCGGGACAGATCAACGGGACCACGGGCTACGAAGAGGCGGCAGGGCAGGGGCTTTTGGCCGGAGCCAATGCGGCCCTGGCTCTCCAGCGGAAAGAGCCGCTTGCGCTCCGGCGCGACCAGGCCTACCTCGGCGTGATGATCGACGACCTTGTGACCCGGAGCGTGGACGAGCCCTACCGGCTTTTCACCAGCCGGGCGGAGCACCGCCTTCGGCTCCGGCAGGACAACGCCGACCGGCGTCTGACCCGCATCGGCCGCGCGTTGGGCCTGGTCGATCAGGAGCGTTGGAGAAGGCTGGAGGAGAAGGAAGCCGAGATAGGCCGGGTAGAACGGCTCCTGGAAACCACTCGCGTCGGTGAGCACACGCTCGCTAGGCTGCTCCGCAGGCCCGAGACCACTTGGGGCGACTTGGTTGCACTCGCCTCGGAGCTAAATAGCGTACCCCACGCGGTCGCCGCGCAACTCACGTACGACGCCAAGTACGCAGGCTACCTCGCCCGCCAAGATGCGGACATCGCCCGGCAGGATCGGCTGGCCCAGCGGCGGATTCCGGAGGGGCTCGACTTCGCGCAAGTGACCCATCTTCGTGCGGAGGCTCGGGAGAAGCTCCAGCGTTTTCGGCCCGCCAGTCTCGCGCAGGCGGGTCGGATCAGCGGGATTACGCCGGCCGACTTGGCGGTCTTGGCCGTTCATCTGGACGGTCGGGGCTGAATGCGTAGGACGACTTTCAAGTCGTCCCCCCTCTCCGTTGTGCAACCTCCGCAGTATGCCACCGCTTGCCGCCGGCAAGCAGTGGCACACGACGTCAGCGCGCTGCCGTCCGGTCGCGATTCGCCACCAGAATGGGTTGGGAGCAAGATGGCGAAGACCGCTGATTCAGGGGGAATAGATGCGCCCTGCTTGAATCCGTAAGTTGTTGTGATTTAACAAGTTAAAAAATCCAGGTCAGTATTGACACTTGCGGGAAGCTGGTTATAATTGGTCGCGCCTGGCAAGTTCGGCAATGTCGGCAGATCCGGATGAGCCTGCTGATTACATGCAGTGTCGGGAGGTGCGGAGTCTGCGGGTGTCCGCGGCTTCGGGCTAACTACCGGCGAGGTGACCACGGAGGACCAGAGACCCTCGGGCGATGGGCCGACGATCGCCAACGGGGGTTTCGCTGACAAGCCTGGCTATGGCTGTGGCTGGGAAGAAGGACGCGCACTTACCCATGGCAAACAAGACTGTGTTCACGACCGGCGAAGCGGCCAAGATCTGCAAGGTCAGCCAGCAGACGATCATCCGCTGCTTCGACTCCGGGCAATTGAAGGGATTCAGGGTGCCGGGGAGCCGGTTTCGCCGCATTCCCCGCGAGCAGTTGTTTGTCTTCATGCGGGACAACGGGATCCCGACCGACGCCCTGGAAAGCGGCAAACGCAAGATCCTCCTCGTGGACGACGACGAGGAGCTGGTCGAGCTGATCTCGGACGCCCTGGACCGCGACAGCCGCTTCGAGGTCCGCTCCGTCAACAACGGCTTCGACGCCGGAATGATGGTCAAGGAGTATCGTCCCGACCTGATCGTCCTGGACGTGATGCTTCCGGACATCAACGGCAAGGAGGTCTGCCAGCGGGTCCGCCGCGACGAGGCCATGAACGACGTCCGGATCATCTGCATCTCGGGCATGGTCGAGGAGGACAAGGTCGGGGAGCTGAAGGCCGCCGGCGCCGACGATTTCATGCACAAGCCGTTCGAGGTCGAGCACCTCGTGCAGCGGGTGTGTCAGTTGTTGGACATCGCGACGCCGTAGCCCCGGTTTTTCCTCCGATCCCGGCCGCCGACCGGCATTTGCCGGTTGCCCATGCGCTTCTTGCCCGCACTCGTCCGTGACCGCTCGCGCTGGGCGCTGCCCATGTCCGATCGTTCGGCGGCAGCGCTGGCGGAATTGCTCTTGGCCGACGATCCACCGCAGGTCGCCGCCGCGCTGGCCGAGCAGCTCGCACGGGACCCGCCGCTTGTCGTGTGGGCGGTCTGCCTTGCGGCCCAGCGGGACGGACTCCGGCTGCGGACCATCGCGCAAGTGGCCCAGTGGCTGGGACAACGGGCCATCGAGGTCCTGCAATGGGAATCGCAGGAAGAGGCGGCTCCGGAACCGGCCGACGACGCCCGCATGGAAGCGTTCGCCGACCGGGTGGCGGCCGATCTGACGCTCGCGGACCTGGCGGCCCAGGTCGCGCAAGAGGCATACTTCGACGCATTGCTCCACGGCGCACGGGATTGGCTCGCCCTGGCCCGCATCGGGTCGTCGCATCCCGCGGCAGAGCTACCCGCGGATTGGCTGAGAAGCGTGTCCGGCGGCGCTGCCAACCCGCATGTAGAGCAGGCCGTTGCCGTGCTCGCCGGCCCAGAGCCGGCGGAGTCGAGCGGCCTGGACGCGGACGCGAGCCGCCGTCGCGGCGCCGAGGGCCGGCAAATGTGGATGGAAGCCGTGCCCGGGGCGGCAGCGTTTCTCCCCGTCCTTGCGGCCCGGCTAGCGCGGCTGGGCCAACTGGAACGGCAGTTCCACGCGACCCTGGAATCGGAGAAACTCGAGGCCCTGGCCGAGTTCGCCGCCGGGGCCGGTCACGAGATCAACAATCCCTTGGCGATCATCGCCGGCCGCGCCCAGTTGCTCCTGAAGGACGAGCCCGACCCCGAGCGGCGCCGCGAGCTGGCCCTGATCAATGCCCAGGTGAAGCGGGCCCACGAGATGATCGCGGACCTGTGGCTCTTTGCCCGGCCTCCCCGTCCCGAGCCCCAAACCGTGGACGTGGTCCCGCTGGTGGACCGCGTGATCGAGGAATTCGCCCCCCAGGCGGCCCAGCGAGGGGTCTCGGTCCGCCGGGTGGGAGAGCCCGGCCCGTTTGAGGCCGAAGTGGACCCGGCACAACTGGCCGTCGCTCTGCACGCCCTCTGCAAGAACTCCCTGGAGGCGATGGGCCACCACGGACTCGTCGAGATCGGCCTCGGCGCCGGCCAGGCCGGCGTGGAAATCAGCGTCTCCGATACCGGCCCGGGCATCACTCCCCAGCAGCGCAGCCACGTCTTCGACCCGTTCTATTCGGCCCGGCAGGCCGGCCGAGGGCTCGGGATGGGCTTGTCCAAGTGCTGGCGGATCGTGACCAACCACGGCGGCCGGATTTCGGTCCAGAGCGGGCCGGGGCAGGGGGCCCGGTTCGTGATCGCGCTGCCCGGGAAAAACGAGACTGGCCCGATCTGCCAGAACGCCCCCGAGGGTGCTTCGCCCAGCGCGGACCTGACCCCCGGCTCCGCCCCGAGGTTGACGAGTGACCCCTGAATTGGCGACCAGCATCGAAGTCCGTCCGGGCGGGTCCGCACCGGCGACGCTGGCCGCGCGCGAGCTGGCCCGCTGGTTTGCCCTCGCTTGCGCCGGCCTGTTGCCGGTGATGTCCGCCGCAATGACTTGGCGGCGGTTGGCCGGGGCCCTTCAGACGCCGCTCTCGTGGCAAGGCCTGCTCTGGATCGGGATCCTGCTGGCCGCTGCGGCCGCGGCCGCTCATTCGGCCTGGCGGCATTCGGTCCAAGGGACGCCCGCGGCCCGCTGGGAGTTTCTCCCCGCCGGGCTGATCACCGCGAGCCTCATGGCGATGGGCGGGGCCTTGAGCATCCCGGGAACGTCGCCACTGGGGCTGGTTCTCTTCTGGGGCACGGTGGCCGGCGAGGAGCTAGCCGCTTGGGCCCCGAGGTTGTGGCGGGTCCGGTTTCGTGCCGCGTGCCGCCGCGAGCCCGGGGCATCGATCGCTGCCGGAGATCGAAATGCCGTGGCGGAGGGCCCGCTCGGCCCCAAGATGATCTGGGGCAAGGCCGCGTCGGCCGACGTAGTGCAGCAGCAGACCCGCAGCCGGGCAGCCGACGGAACCGAGGTGCTCTGCGGCTGGCTCCGCGTCCCGCTGGCGGCCGGGCAGCGGAGCGCCAGCGTCCACGTCGCCTTCTGTCCGCCCTTCCCGCGTACTCCCGAGGTGGCAGTCCAGCAGCGGGAAGGGCCGGCGGCGCGGATCAAGGCCGTGCAGTTGTTGCCCCACGGGGCGAGGTTCGACGTGCGGCTGGCCCAGCCGAGCGAGTCTGCCGGGTCGGTGCTGCTGGAGTTCTCGGCACAGAGTGAGCCATCGGGCTTGGGGTCTAGCGAGCCGGATCGGTCGTCTCCAGCATAAAGCCGCCACCGGCGGTGGCGCTCCCATTCGGCGCGACCAGCGGTCGCGGCTTTTTGGGGCACGGAGGGCATAAGCCCCCCCTGGGTTGTGGCATCGCTGAGAAAACCGGGCTTTGCGATTTCGGCTCGGCCGGATAGATTGGCCGCCTGCGGCCCGAGACGCCGCCATCCAATCCCGCAAGGAAGGCAACCCGGAGCATGGAAGCTCGACGCATTGGCGCCGCCCTGCTGGCGGCCCTGCTGTGGGCTCTGTTGGGGGCCAGCTACCAGACTCCCAACTTCATCGTCCAGACCGCCGACCCCCGCCTGGCCGAAGCCTTTGCCAAGGCAGCGGAGAAACACCGCCAGGAGTTGGCCATCTCGTGGACCGGCAAGGCCTTGGCCAATTGGCCCCAGCCGTGCGTAATGACGGCCCAGGTCGGTCCCCACCTTGGCGCCGGCGGGGCGACCACGTTCGTCTTCGACCGCGGGCAGGTCTACGGCTGGCGCATGACCATCCAGGGCTCTGCCGAGCGGATCCAGGACTCGGTGCTCCCGCACGAGATCACCCACATGATCCTGGCCAGCCACTTCCGCTGTCCGGTCCCGCGTTGGGCCGACGAGGGGGCGGCCAGCACCGTCGAGCATCCTTCGGAGCGGGCCAAACACCGGCAGCACCTGGTGGAGTTCCTCCAGACCCACCGCGGGATTTCGTTCAATCGCATGTTCGCGATGACCGAGTATCCCCAGGACATCATGCCGCTTTATGCCCAGGGACACTCCTTGGCCGACTTTCTGATCCAACGAGAGGGCCGTCGGCGGTTCGTGGCCTATCTGGAGGACGGGATGCGCGACGGCCAATGGGGCGCGGCGACCCTCCGGCATTACGGCATCGCCGAGCTGGGGACCCTGCAGAACACCTGGCTGGCGTGGGTGGCCAAGGGCTCGCCGCCCCTCAAGCCAATCGACGAGCCACCCGCCGCGATCCGCCAGGGGCCCCTCCTGGCGGCCGACGGCCGGCTGCCTCGCCCCGAGCCGAACCTGATCTACCGCGCGGGCAACGCTTCGCCCAAGGCCCCGGTGGTGGGCCGACTGGTGCCGGTGGACTGGGACGACACGCGCGTTGTGCAGTCCGAGCCGCCGCTTCGCAGCCACTTGAGCCGGCCGCAGCCCGTCGAGCAGCCGCGGCAGATCATCCTGGAGGGTTCAGGGGTCAGGGTTCAGGGCTCAGCGTTCGGGGTACTGCGGTGACCCGTCACCCCACGTAATACCGCGTGAAGTGATAGAAGACCGGCGCCGCGAAGCAGATCGAGTCGATCCGGTCCAACACGCCCGCGTGGCCCGTCACCAAGGTGCCGTAGTCCTTCACGCCCCGGTCCCGCTTGATCGCCGACATGGTCAGGGCCCCGGCGAAGCCCAT
>Ga0315279_10009841_pt1 | contig 11322 bp, 8 predicted proteins | sample YL17G06_20_MG_FD_203694 | JGI IMG/M metagenome (GOLD analysis project Ga0315279, IMG submission 203694) | Sediment microbial communities from Yellowstone Lake, YNP, Wyoming, USA - YL17G06_20 | ecosystem: Environmental > Aquatic > Freshwater > Lake > Sediment | place: USA: Wyoming | collected...
TTCTTTAATTTCTCTACAATTTGTTTACACACTTCATAAAGAATGCCCACGTCAACGGAAAAAGACATATATTGTACTCCCAAAGAAATCCACTTTTTTGCAGTCTGAATATCATCAGCAAAAGTACCCACCGCTATATTATTTTTCCGACATTTAGTCACTACTTCTTTCATCTTTTCTGTTATTAAAGGATGGTTAACCTCTCCAGGAATACCCAAGGATTGAGAAAGGTCGTAGGGTCCGATAAAAATAACATCTATACCGGACACTGATAATATTTCATTCAGGTTATTTATACCTTCAACCCCTTCTATATGAGCAATAATCATGGTTTCATTATTTGCAGATTTAAAATACTCGAATTTATTCATGGACGAATAATTTGCTGCCCGAACATACCTGCATACTCCACGTTCACCTTGAGGAGAGTACTTCACTGATTTCATTGCTCGTACTGCATCAGAGCTACTGTTAATCTGAGGAATTTCTATTCCTTGGGCTCCGATATCCAGTGCTCGTAATATTAAAGCCTCATCATTATTACCTACCCTAATAACCGGTGTAATATTCACAATTTCAGCAGCTCTTATCATATTTTGAGCATTTTGCATAGATATAGGACCGTGCTCTGCGTCAATAATTACAAAATCAAATCCAGCAAATCCCATAATCTCGACTACGGCAGGATCGGTAAATTTTAAAAATGGTCCAAATACAACTTTACCATCCTGTAAAGCTTTCTTTAAATGATTTTTTTTCAAATCTCTTCCTCCTTTCCAAAAAAATGATTACAATCAGTTATGAGTGTTTGCATCTTTTATTTATTTTAAGCCCCTCATCTATTTGAATAAATGCAGGTAATTAAACTTTAGTTATTTTTTATTATTTCCTTTAAAAGTAACGATTCTCTTTTATAAAAATAAGTAGCACTTTTTTCAACAAGGTCATCAAAAATTTTTGGATCACTTATTCCATTCATTTGATAATATGGATTTGATCCTGGTCCCAAAGGCTCCGCTGTACAAAAAGCTTTTCTTTCGTTATAATTTATTAAATATAAAGCCATGATAATAACATCTAAGTTCATAATTCCACTTCCTAAAGCTCTTCTATTTGTATCAGCCATATGAAGGTTTATTAAATAATCGCTATATTTTAAGATTACTTCTCCAATATGTTCTTCTTCATGGTACATATGATATATATCACCCGCAATATGTCTAATCCCATTAGAATTTATTGCTTTTACCATTTTTAAAGCATCTTTAAAAGTATGACATATGCTAACTTCATCTGTTCTAACCGGCTCTATAGCACCTTTTACATTTTCTTTAACAAAAATATCTCCTAATATTCTCAGCGTATCAACTGCTCTTTCAAATTCAAAATCATCATATTTTTCTGGTCTTCCTATAGCTCCAGGAGAAAATAAAATGTATTCTCCTCTTAATTCACGGCAAAATTCTATGTTTCTTTTAAAATAGTCGATGCATCTTTGTCTAACAAAAGGGCTATTTGAAGAAAGTTCTGATTCTTTGCTCACCATACCACAAATTCCAGAAACTTTTATATCATAATCAAAAAGCATTTTTTTTAATTCCTTTGTTTTGTAACCAATATCACTCCCATATAAATTACCATGAAGCTCAATATAATTTACATTATATTTTTTTAGTCTTTTTAGGGATAGCTCTATTGGTTCTAAGCCAAATCCCCAATTGCTCCAAGAAAATTTCAATTTTTTATTTTTGTTTATTTCTTTTAGGCTAAAAAATTTTTTTCTAATATCTAAGTCTTTTTTCTCATAATTTTGTAATTCCATTTTAAAACTCCATTTATGAACGATAGAATAATTATAATTTATTTTATATTTATCTTTCTCAACTTTTATAAATTCAGCCTTTCTATCCTGACTTTAATTAAGTAAATCAATTTATATTATATTTATTTATTACTTCATCTATTGCATTATTTTTATGAATAATATCTCTCAAAGCATGAATTATTTTTTTTCTATTAGTGTTTTGCCAGACATCCATACCAAACACAATCCCCTTACCTCCAACATCTATGGAATCTTTAGTAGCTTGAAGTAATTCCTTAATTGTGCCTATTTCTGGAGCTCCATAAATTACAACTGGAACGTAGGAATTATCTACAATTTCAGCGAAACTTTCCTTGTCTCCCGTATATGGAATTTTAATAATATCGGCTCCCATTTCAACTGCAATTCTAGAAGCATCAATTATCACTTTAGGATCTTTCCTTTTTTCTTTTGGTATATATTTATTGTCTAAAAAAGGTTTTATCATTAAAGGCATCTGTAATTTATCACATGCTTGAGCTATTTTTGCTATATACTGAATTGACTCAATTTGAGTTTCTCTATCTGTCCCCCAGGCTAATAATACTTTTACTGCATCAAACCCCCAATTAACCGCTTGTTCAACTGAAAAATAAGCACAATTTGCAAATATTTCTTCTACTACTCCAGGAATTTTAGACATTAAAATATAATCTAAGGTTAATATTTTAGATAAAAATTTTTTTTGTTTAAATAACTCTGTTGATATTTTATTTAGTCCTAAACTAATTAAGATTCCATCTAAATCACATTCAATAAATTCTTTGATAACTTCTACTGGATGTTCTATACCCTTTACTGCGCCCATATATAATCCGTGATCAATTGAAGCTATAAGAGATCTACCTGTTTCCGCATTAAATAAATTTTGCATTCTTTTTTCTTTAAGGTTTAACATAAAAAACCTCCCTTGCTTCCCCATAAAATTGAAAATAAAATATTATCCTGAACATAAAAAACATTATAAATATATTTTTCTTAAATAGAACTATTAAATTAAATATTTTTACCAAATTAATAAAAATACTAAATTTATCTTTTCCTTCGACAAATTTTAGAACTAAAATTAATATTAAGCAAAATAATGATAAAAATTTTATACTTTAAATTAAATATTTAATATATTCATCTAAACCAAGTCTTGTTAGAGATTCTTTCGTAGGAATACCATTTTTATCCCATGCTCTTAATCTATAATACTCGTCTAAAGCCTTATCATGGGGAAGAGGCACTTTACCTTTTCGTCTTCCTTCTTTAGCTGCTATTGTCATTTTCTTAGGTAATATATCATCCTTTCTAGTAATCCCATCTCTAACATTAATCAATCGTTGAGTAGTAAAAGCTCTTCTACCAGCAGCAATTATTTCATCGACTGTCCAATTCCAACCTGTCACAGAATTAAATATTTCAAGCATTTGAGTTAGAGTCATACCCGCAAATGCAAACATAAAATAGCAAATTGTAAGTTGATTAAAAAAACTATTGATATTTTGAACGATAAAGGTACGTTCCGCTGCCTTATCCATAGAATCAAGTGCTTCTTCTTCCTTTATCCCTAGTTCAGGAAACATATTATAATAAGGATCCCCTACAGCACCACGTATATGACAGGCACCTCTAGTACCAGTAGCATAATTTACCCCAAAACTTAAACTACATCTGGGATCATGTGCCGCATAATCCATATTCTTAACATGTACAATTAAATCTTCTGATTTTGGTCCAATAATCTTAGATGCTCCCTGAATGCCTTCTTCAAACCATTTTCCTATCCCTTCTACTTTTGCAATTTTTTCGGTAAGTTTAACTAATACTTCACCATCTCCCCATTCAATCTTAAGGCCATTGGTATCCTTTTCATTAATAAGGCCCATCTCCCAACACTCTGCTAAAAAACTAATCCAGGCTCCGGTTGACACTGTATCAATACCCATACTATTGCAAATATAATTTGCTTTACAGATAGCAATCAAATCAGAACAAAGAAAACTTCCTCCCATCATGCCCAATGTTTCATATTCAGGACCATTTCCTTCAAATATAAATTCTCCAGGTTTTTCTATCTTAATATGTCTATGGCAACCAATTGGGCAATTTGCACAATATAGTGGTTTTGCATTTAGAGTATTAGTATATCTTGGTGCACTAATCTTTGGTGCATCTGCCCATTTATCTTGAGTCCAATATTTCATTGGTAAATCGCCTTTCTCTTCAGCTGGAACTACAACTTGTGGAGTACCATGCTTAGTACCGCCAGCTCCTTGTTTTACTAAGATCTTCATTAATTCAATTGATTTCTTCTTAGCAACCTCTAAATCATAAACAGGAACTTGTTTTCTTCCAAAGGCAACAATGGCTTTTAAATTTTTTGAGCCTAAAACTGCTCCTGCACCACCACGTCCAGCAAAACTATGACCATCACAAGTAATACAAGCAATTGGATTACAAATCTCACCTGCTGGACCTATATTTAACATGCTAACCTGAGTATTACCTATCTCTTGCTTAATAATTTTAGTAGTTTCAATAGTATCTTTTCCCCAAATATGAGAAGCATCTTTAAATTTGACCTCATCTTCTGTAATATAAAGATATACAGGAAACTTGCTCTTTCCTTCTATTATTAATGCATCATAACCAGTTTTTTTAAAAAGCGGAGCCCAATGCCCAGCACCAGCTGAATCAAGAAAAGTTTTAGTTAAAGGAGATTTAGTGACTACACTCCATTTAGCACTTCCTGGAGCTTTCACTGACTGCCAGGCCCCTATTGCAAAGATAATTTTATTTTCTGGAGATAAAGGATTGACCTTGGGAGGCGTTTCCTCCAAAATAACCTTAGCACCAAAACCTGAACCACCAACAAATTTTTTCCAAATTTCTAAGGGTATTTCTTCAATTATATAATTTTTGGTGGTTAAATTAACCCTTAATACTTTACCCCAATATCCATACATCATATATCCTCCTTACTATTTATATATTTAAAAATCACAACAATCATTAATATTAAAAAACTATCTCTAATTATAATAATTTAGTAAAAATTATATTTTATAAACTATTATTTACTTGTGAATGGTATTTCAAAATTTTATACTCTTTGCATAAGTTATTATTATTTCTTACTTTACATTCTCTCTTTAATATTTTTAATTTACCCATTTCAAATATAATAGAATTACATATAAGGAGTTATAAAAATGATAATTAAATAAGAATAAGTTAGATTGCAAAGTAATATTTATCCAATACATTAACAATATTATCCCTAACTAATTCTTTAGGATCATCTTTAATAATGCCATCTCTAATTTTTTGGTATTGGATTGGCATAAATTGACTAACAAGTGTAAGTGGAATCTTTTTTTTCTTTAGATTTTCAAATAATATTTCTACAGCTTTTTTTACTTCAGATACATTCCAATAATATCTTGATCGATCTAAGAAGCTATATTTTCGCATTAATCTCTTTTCTTCGTCAGTTCCTTCATAATAATCTACCCAATATTTGGGGTTTTCAAGCATTGCCTCTTCCATAACTTCTATCAAATTAGATTGTACTTCTGAAGTGTTAAAAAAAAGCTCCTTCTCTACATAACATAAAGCAAAAAGAGCTTCTCTAAACGCAAAAGTTAGAGCAGGCCCTACTTTTAAAATAGCTACACCATCTTTAACCATATTCTTAAGAGCACTTCTTGGCTGGTAGTCAGCTGAATGAGCTTCAATAGCAAGATTAGGATATTGTTTTATTACCCTAAAAAGTCCTTGAACGCTTTCTCTGTTATACTCAAATATCTTTTTATTGTTAAATTCTATTCCTAAATTAACTACAACTGCAATAACTCTTTCCCAAGCACTTTCTAAATTTAAATCATAAAAAGCCTTTTTTGTTAATTCAATTGTATTTTTTAAATTAAATGAACTAGTTATTTCACTATTTTCTTTGGCTTCTTTTGTACCACCCGGAGCTGGAACTTCACTTCCAATTACATATACTGGTAATAACTTATCACTATCAAAAATATTTTTATAAGCTTTTTCGGCTTCAAAGCAAAGTTTTGCTTCTCGTTCTGCAATAATTTCTGAGTTAAGAGTTCCATATTTTTCTTCTGAATCACCCGCAAGACACATACTAGCATCTAAATGAATTTTAGAAAATCCTGCCAATGCATATTCTTTTACCATAGAACATGCTTTTCCCATGGCATTTTGGGAAGTTTCTTTCTTCCAAGGGTTTGGTCCAAGATGATCCCCTCCAAGAATAATCTTATTTTTGGGAAATTTCACCGTATCTGCAATAGAAAATATAAAATTAGCAAAATCGAGAGGCTTCATCCCGGTATAACCACCAAATTGATTAACTTGGTTACATGTAGATTCAATAAGAACATTTATTTTTTTTTGCAATGCATATTTCAATGCAACTTCAATAACATATTCATTAGAGCTACAAATTGAATATATCCCTTTTGGAACTCCGTTTTTTTGACTTTTTATTATATTATTAAGAGGATGTTTAAAATTATTCATTTTGATTTAACAATTTTTTTATAAGACTTTTATTAATTTTTCCTTCCATCGGTCCAAACATTGCGGTATTGAGAGCCCCTGCTGCTGAACCCATTCTTCCACATTCATACATTGATTTACCTTCAGCAATCCCACAGAGAAATCCAGCATCAAAACAATCTCCTGCACCAGTTGGATCAATTTCCTCTATAGAGAACGCTGGAATATTTATTTTCTTCCCTCTTAAAAAAATTGTACAACCTTTTTTGCCTTTTTTTAAAACAATCGACTTCATTAAATCATTTTTAAACAATTCATCAACTCCGGCTTCAATACTGTCCTTACCTGTTATAATATTAAGCTCTTCAACCCCCGCAAGTATAATTGAACAATGCTCAATAATTGGTTTAATAATTTCTCTAATATTTTTACCCTTGAGAAGTTCTTTTCTAATATTTGGATCGAAGGTTATTTGAGCTCCCTTCTCCCAAAAAGCCTTAGCATTCTTAATTATATCTACTCTAAAATCCTCACTTATCATAAGTGAACATCCCATAATATGAAAAAAATCAGCTTCAGGCATAAGTTCCTTTGTAATGACCTTTGTCTTTGTTGCAGAAGTCCCATCAATATAGAATATATATTTTCTTGATCCATCCTTAAAATAAGTTACAAAAGCTACAGCAGTGGGGTTTTCAGGAACAACTAAAACATTCTCACAATTCACACCATCCTGTTTTAACCTTTTAAGAATATTTTCTCCAAAGCCGTCTGCGCCAATACTTCCAATAATTCCAGCTGAGTGACCAAGCTTTGCAACAGTATCAGCAAATATTGCTGGTGCACCACTTGGAAAAGGTCCCAAAAATTCTCCTCTTTTATTAAATGGCATATTGGGATGGGGTCTCATTATCTCAACTAACATCTCGCCCATTGTCCAAATATTATATATTTTTATCACTTCTTTCCTAATGATTAAAAAATTAATACTTGCAAAATATGATGTTTTTTCTATTTTACTAAACTATAATATTTATTTTGTAAAATATACTTTGATTTTAATAATTTAATAGCTGTACAAAATTATTAGCTCTTTTTTCTAATTCTGTAAATTTAGAATTAATGATAAGGCTATTGTCAACAAGAGAATCACCAATGCCTAGACCAATGGCCCCCGATTTCATAAAGCTTTTTGCATTATCTAAATTAATACCTCCAACAGCAATAAACTCTATATGATTTAATGGACTTCTTATGCTTTTCAAATATCCTGGGCCTAATTCACCTACAGGAAAGAGCTTCAGAATATCTGCACCTAGCTCCATCGCTCTAACAGCTTCACTGGGAGTCATAATACCAGGGATGGCAACCTTACCATACCTATTGCAGACTTTGATCATTCCTTCTGAAATACTCGGGCTTAAGATAAATTCAGCACCAGCGTTTATAGCTAATATTGCGGTCTCCTGATCTAATACAGTACCTGCCCCAACATACACATTTTATCTCCCATTGTCCTCTTTATGGCTTCAATCATTTCTATAGCCTTATCAGTGTTAAATGTAACCTCAATTAATTTTATTCCACCATCAAATAATGATTGTGCTATTTTAACAGCTTTTTCAGCCTCGGTTCCTCTTATTATTGCACAAATTTTATATTTTTTAATCGCAGAAATTATTTCTAATTTATTAGACATAAAAATCACCTAATCTTTCTAAAATATAATTATCATAAAGATATTACCTATAAATTTTGTTAACAAAATTTATAGGTTTATTCCCTTTTAAAACATTAATCAGGTCTTTAGCTATCGTTATTCCAGTGTTATAATTTGATTCATATGTATAAGCTCCAATATGAGAAGTGGCAATAAAATTATCCAATTCAAATAAGGGACTTTCTTGAGGGGGTTCTTCTAAAAAAACATCACAAGCAGCACCTGCAATTAATCCACCCTTTAATGCTTCATATAATGCTTCTTCATTTATTATTCCGCCTCTAGCAGCATTTATAAGAAAACTGCTATTTTTCATTAATTTAAATTCTCTGGTACTAATTAAATCTTTAGTATTTTTATTAAAAGGTATATGAAGTGTCACATAATCAGCATTTTTAAGGACGTAATCTAAATCATAATATTTTATTTTATATTTTTTAGCAAAATTTTTATCTTCTTGAATATCATAAGCTAATATATCACAATTAAAACCCATAACTCTCTTTGCTACTCCTTGGCCAATTCTACCAGTCCCAATAATACCAACCTTTTTTTCCCATAATTCATGACCGATTTTCCGTTTCCACATACCACTTTTTGTCACCTGATCAATAATTATAAGCTTCCGGCTTAGAGCCAACATTAGAGCTAATACAAGATCAGCTACCGAGTTACTATTAGTACCAGGAGCATTTATTACATAAATTCCCGCTTGGCTAGCAGCATCTACATCAATATTATCCACTCCTATCCCATTTTTTGCAATTACTTTCAACTTTTTTCCGTATTGTATAACCTTTTTAGTAACTTTATCAACGCCAACAATTATTCCATTATATTTTGAAATAATCTTAATTAAATCATCTTCTTGAAAAGGTCTATCTTGTTCATTCCAATCTATAATGCAACCATTTTCTTTTAAGTATTCTAATGGTTCTTCACTAAACTTACTAAATGATCTTGAGGCAATAAAAATATTGTACACTATTTTATTAACTCCTTTTTATAATAAATATACCTACTAACTATTTAGAACAAAAGACCCAAAAATATTCTAAGTTTTCATTGTTAGGGTTAAATGTTTTGTGAAATATTCCAAAAGGAATGTGAAAACAATCACCAGTTTCAATATCATATTTTTCCTCATCAATTTGAATAACTCCCTTACCTTTCGTGATGTAATATACCTCTTCATATTCACAATGTTTATGCCCATTAGTATTGCATCCTGGATAAACCATAGTATAACCAGCTGTCATTCTTTTTGTTTCAGAAGACTTGGGATCAAGCAAAATATATGTATCTCTTAGCATTTTATTATCTTTTTTATTTAATAAATTACTAAATGAGTTATCTCCATAATCTTTTTTCATTTTATTAAAATTTTCTTTTTTATATTTCATTTTATATTATACCTTCCCCTACAAATTTTTTTACGGTCGGTTAATTTTTAAATTAGATAAACATTCTATGGTCGGAATACCATTTTCGTCCCACTCACGTTCTCGGTAATATTCATCTAACATTAAATCGTAATTTTTTTTAGTGATAGCATGTCCGGCAGAAGCACCTTTGCCTCCAAGAGGTTCTTCCATGCGAGGAGGTAGATAGTCATCTTCCCTAGCAATACCTTCTCTAACCAATATCATTCTTTCTAAAGAATAAATTCGGGATCCGATTTCCATAAGATTAGAATTAAAATCATAACCAGTAATATCTTTTAAAATAACATCCTGAGGATTATTGGTAAAACCCAAGACTTTTCTCGCTTGTGTGCATACACCTGTACTATCTAAATAAGCTCTTACATCTTGCGCCTCTTTAACAAGTTTCCCTTTATTCTCAAAGGCAAATCTATTATTTTTTTCAGAACTTAATTCGTCACTTATAGTATATCCTCCAACATTATGGCATGCTCCTCTACTTGAAGTACCATATGCTAAGCCCATACTTGGTATCCCTCTGGGATCATAACCAGGGAAAGGCAATCCCTTTACGTGAAGGGCATATTCTCTTACTTGAGGTATTTTATGAATAATAGCTTTTATTCCTTTAGATAACAGTTCCCCAATACCCTTTCTATAGGCGATCTTATGTATTATTTCTATTAATGCATCGTCATTACCAAAATTCAATTCAATTCCCTCTGTATCATCTTTATTTATAATCTTTCTTTCAAAAAGTTCCATCGCCAAACCAATTACACAACCTGTAGAGATAGTATCCATAGAATATTCATCACATAACTTATTAGCTTTTAAAATAGTAGCAAAATTATTAATTCCACAATTTGACCCTAGAAGAGCAACTGTTTCGTAATCTGGATCTACTATAGTTCCCTTATATTTACCTTTCTTTACCTCACAATCTTGTTCACATTTTATCGCACAATTATAGCATCCTCTGTTTTTTACAAAAAATTCTTTTTTCATCTTATGGGCATCAATCATAGAGGCATCTTTGAAGGTTCCCTCTTGAAAGTTCTTTGTAGGTAAAAATCCGAAATGATTAATTAATTCCAAAGTTTGCAAAGTTCCATAATAATTCATATCTTTTTTGCTTTCATAAGATTCCTTAATAAGAACTTTGATTTTTTCTTTAATATTATTTTCATTAGCAATAGGAATTTTTTTTGTTCCTTTAATTACTATTCCTTTTAAATTCTTTGAAGCCATAACAGCACCCGCTCCTGCCCTTCCAAAACTTCTACCCTCAACTTGAATTGAAGAAAAAACAACTCCTTGTTCGGCAGCAGGTCCTATACTTACTATGCTAAGGTTTTTAACATTAACTGATTTTTTAATTTCTTTTTCAAATTCAGAAACTGTCAGTCCCCAATAATTGTCTACATCTTTAAAAATTATCTTACTATCAATAATAATTAAACAAACTGGGTTTTTAGATTTCCCAGAAATAATTAAACCATCATAACCTGCTTTTTTTAAATTTGCCCCAAAAAAACCTCCTACATTTGAACATAAATAATGTCCTGTTTCTGGAGATTTAGTTGCACAAGATATTTTAGCTGAAGATGGTACCAATAAGCCAGTTAATATTCCAGTCATAAAAATAAGTTTATTTTCATCTGAAAGTGGATCTATGTCTTTACCAATTAACTGTCTATAATATTCAGCAGCTAAACCTCTTCCTCCTAAAAATTTGATAATTTTATCTTCCGATAGAATTTCTTCTTTAAATGTTCTATTGAAAAGATCAATTAATAATATTT
>Ga0315279_10009842_pt1 | contig 11322 bp, 9 predicted proteins | sample YL17G06_20_MG_FD_203694 | JGI IMG/M metagenome (GOLD analysis project Ga0315279, IMG submission 203694) | Sediment microbial communities from Yellowstone Lake, YNP, Wyoming, USA - YL17G06_20 | ecosystem: Environmental > Aquatic > Freshwater > Lake > Sediment | place: USA: Wyoming | collected...
CGCGCAGCGATATCTACAGTCTTGGCGCGACCCTGTTCGAGTTGCTGGCAGGCCAACCGCCCTACGCCGGTGGCTCACCGCAGGAAGTCTTCCAGGCGCACCTGGGCGCGACAGTGCCTGATTTGCAGGCGTTGCGGCCTGACGTATCCATACAGACAGCAAACCTGGTGAAACGGATGCTGGCCAAGAAGCCCGAAGAGCGCCCATCGAGCGCCGCCGCAATCGCGGAGATAATTGCCAGGTTGCTCGCAGCCCGGCCACGGTCCCAACCGCCCGCTCCACCAGCAGCCGCTCCGCCTAAAGTGGTAGCGCGGCCGTCCTCGCCCGTGTCGTCCCGCCCGCCCGCTCCCCCCGCCGCGGCTTCGCCGAAGAAACTGTTGCCCAGCCGCGTCTTGCAGCCATTGGGCGGCAAGCCGGGCCTTCAAGGGCGGCCGTCTTCCGGCATACATCCCGCATTGCCCCCTCAGCCCTTGTCCCTCTCCTCCAAGGGGCGAGGGGTGCGCCCCCCGCACCTAAAAGCTAGCGGAGCCCCGCGCCGGCCCAAGAACTGGAAACAGAAGCAGTGACCGACCCAAATCCGAAACTCGAAATCCGAAATTCAAAAGAAACCCCAAACTTCAAACTGACAATGCCCGAAGTGGGATAGCGTGTCAGGCTGCGAGCATTTCTGTTTCGGATTTGTCAGTTTCCTTCGAATTTCGGTTTTCGAGTTTCGAGTTTTCGTCTGTCATTTGTAGTCCAGCCTCCAGACCTCGCAAACCGCATCGCTGTAGACGCTTTCTCGAAAGGCACTCAGTTGCTTGCCGTAACCGCGCGCGACGGGGGCCGTGCGCCGCCAGAAAACGTAGTCGGGCCTGTAATGCTTGAGGAAAGCCAGGTAGTCTGCGATGGGAATTGGATAGCCGAATGTGCCACGCTGAAGCGCGCCCAAGGCCATATAGTCATGGTCAGAAAGTACGAAGTGCCAGAGCCATTCGTTGAACACCCGCTGACGGCGGGCGATCAACTGAAAGTGGTCTGCTCGTTGATACAGCTCGGCGCCGTCAGGCCCTCGATGCGAGATCACGACCTGAGAGGACGGGGGAACCACGGACCAATCAATACCGTCGTCCACAAGGAACAGCGAGTCCTTGGGCGTGTTCCGCGCAATCCATTGATATGCAGGGATGTACTGCCGGTCTTCCTGGAGGCTCCACATCTGGTTCCAGGCGTAATGCTCAAAGTCGTATTGGCAGTGCCAGACCGCAATGACGCCGCAACAACCGAGGCTGAGAACCAAGCCCGCCGCGGCCGCGCGCCGGGCGAACTCAGCGGCCCGTTTGCCGCGCCGCCGGCCTGCTGCTTCGTTTAGCGCCAGCATTGCGCCCGCCACCAGCGCCACCGCGTAAAAGGAACCGTAGCGATCGTAGAGGAGCAGCTCTTGTGCCTCGCGTAACAACCCGCTGATGAAGGGCAGTGCCGCCGCGGCAACTGCCGTGCACCCAAGCACTGCGCGCCGTTCCCCACTCACGCGCCATGCCATGGTTGCCAGCAACGCCGCGGCCACAATATGCACCAACCAGCGCGGATGCACTTGGTACGGCCAATGAGTGTAATAGCGCGCGTACATTTCGGCGTACACAGGCGATTGGCCATTGTGCCAGGCGATGGCCAGCCACGGCACGAGCAACGCCACGAGCGCCCCAACCGTGGCGAGCCAGACTCGTCGCGGCAGCCTGCCCGTGACAATGCGCCAGAGCATGTACAGCGTGATGGCAGGCGCCCAGCCTATCACAGCATAGGGCCGAAGGTACACCATCAGCGCGCTGAAGGCGGCAAGAGCCACCCCGGCGCGGACGGACGGTTCGAAAGCCAGGCGCAGCCAGGCCCAAGTTAAAAGGAAGGCAAGTGGGTACTCAATGTTTGTGGGAATGCGATAAAGGTATACGGCGACCGGCTCCTCGCCCTTAGCCAGATGCGAAACCAAACAGAGCAAGCCCGTCCCCGCCAGTAGCGCTGCGCAGCGCAAGGGCAAACTCCACGTCCGCCGTCCGGCCAGGCAAACACCCGCCGCAACCCAGACCACGGCGAGAAGCACGAGCGGGAATGCGAAGCGCCAGATCCAGAACATCCAGGGCGCCGGCAAGCGAGTCACTGTGAGCACGCTGCGCACCAGATCATCAAGGAAGAAAGGAGAGAACACCGTCGGATCGTGGAGACGGTTGACGGGGTTCGTGGCCGTCGCACCCGCCACAAGCGGCTGTATGCGCCAAGCATAGTGGAACTCGTCCGGCATGACGCCGAAGGAATAAAGATAGCTGTGAGGCCCGAACGCGGCCCGGCATGGCAAAGCCCAACTGGCCGCGATATAAGCCATCAAACAGGCCACCGCAAAGACCAGAAGCTGCCGCCGTTCCAGTCTCTGACTGGTACGCAATAGAGAGCGAGGCAGCGTTCTCATTCGTCCCCATGGTAGCTGGCCCAGGCAATTTGCAAAGGAAAGCGGCCTATGCTACCGTCTACTGAAGCGAGGCGTAATCGGACTCGCCCTGCATGAAACCTAGACGCGCGCGCCAACTTCTGATCGCCGCCTCGCTCCTGGCACTGCTGGCCGCGCTGTGCGCGTGTTGGGTCATCCCCTATCGGCTACGATTCCAGGGGCAGGGCTGCGAGTACACTTTCGGGTATGTCGGCGACGAGTACAACTATGCTCAACAGATGCAGCCCTTCCTCCCCGGGGCAACGGCCGCCAATCCCGTCAACGGCTTCGGCGACAAGCGCATAGTCTCACCTTTTCTCGTCGTGGACATTTGCCGCCTTCTTCTGACTGTCACGGGCATGGAGATAACCACGTTCGTCTGGACTTGGCGCCTGGCGGCCCCTGTGGCGCTCGCCGCGGTCCTGTTCTGGCAGGCGCGGGCTGCCGTGCCGGCGCGCCGCAAGTTCTGGGCACTGCCGCTTGCCCTGGCGCTTACCGCGGCGGCTTTGCCAGCGCTATACTGTGTCTACGATCTGGTCACAGTTTTTCCGCCGCTGCAAGGCTTCCTCAATCGTGTCCCCACGAATATCGAGTACCTTCTCGCGGTCGCGCTGGCGTGCGCTCTCCTCCTCTTCCTGCAACGGCCGGCAATCAGGAGTGGAGTCCTGCTGGCGCTGCTGAGCGCCGCCTTGGTCTACTTGCGTCCGCTGGCCGTATTGCCGTGGTCTCTCACGGTCATGGGCTGCGTGCTATTCCCGGTGCTTAGACGCGAAACACCGTTGCGAGTCCTGGCGGTTGTCGGCGGCCTCTTCCTGGCCGTTCTGCTGCCGTGGTTCCTGATCGTGCTGCACAACGACTCCGTGCCCATCTACCGGCAGATGATGCTCCGCTGGTTTCCGCCGGCACCTTACGTGGTCCATCCGCGCTGGCCGCTGTTCATCTGCCTGGCTGCCCTGCTGGGGGTAGCGGCCGGCTTTCTGGGGAGTTGGCGGCGTTGGGTGGCGGTGGTTTCAGCGGCGGTAATGCTGGCGTTACCATTCCTTCCGGGATTGATGTCGCAGTCAGTACAGCTCACTCTATTCGACCGCTTCGGTTGTTATTACCTGGTGGTGCTCGTCTGCGTGGCGATGCTTGGAATAGGCCAGTACGCGCAGCGCTGGTGTGGCAGACGGGCTCTGGCGTCAGTGACCCGGACGCTGGCGTGCCTGATAGTGCTGTCCTTCGGCTGTGCCGCCGCACTGTTCGCACGCAATCTGACCTATGACTTTGGCGCCCATGGCGGGCCCTACCCGTATGCCGTCCAGGAACTGCAATATGCGCAAGCGTACCGCTGGGTGGCCGAGAATACGCCTGCGAATAGTCTGTTCCTCCTGGACGATGGCCGCGACTGGTCTCAGGCGCCGCTGGACGACGCAACGTTGCAGGAGTGGCAGCGTGACATGATGATCGAGGAGGATCTGTTCCCCATCATTGCGCGCCGCCGCCGCGTCTATACCAACTGGCTGTTTACCTGGGGCGTTTCCAATCAGGAGCTTCAAGATCTGGCGTTGCTGCAGCGCGGCACGTTCGGTTTTCGCGGCACGGCAATATGGAAATTCGAGGCGGGAACCTACAAGACGGTTTTGAAGAAGTACCTGCCGCAGTATATTTTCTGGCGCAAGACCGCCCCGATTCCGCGGGGCTTCGCCAGCAACCTCCAGCCGCTCAGCGAAGTGGTCTATTCCGATCCCGTCTGCCAAATCTGGAAACTCGATTACCGCAAGCCGCCCGCTGAACACGTGGCTCCTTAACCGCAGAGACGCAGAGGGGCAGATGCAGACGAGGTTTCTGGTTGGTGGTTTGTGGTTTGTGGTTCTTCTCTGCGTCTCTGCGCCTCTGCGGTGAGAAGTCCAGAATAGCGGGGCTTGACAGTCGGGCGGTAAAACGCGAGAATGCGGACCGGTTTCAGGAAGAATGGGGATAGGGAGGTGGGTTCATGATCCTTCGCGACTGCTTGCGCGTTGCCGGATGTCTGCTGGCGGGGTTCGGGTTCCTCCTGACCTTCAGCGGCTGCGATGATCCTGAGGCGCGCGCTGAGGCCAAGGCGGCATCCAGGACCATTGATGGGCTGAAGGCCGAGGTTGATGCGCTCAAGACCCAAAACGCAAAACTGCTGGAGGCGCTCCAGGGCATCCCCGCCAAGCTCGCAGACCAGCTTAGCAAGCGTGCAGACCAGGTTTCAGACCAGGTCCTTTCCAAGAGCAAGGAGTTGGAGGACCAGTTGGGCAAAAGCGCCGCGGATGTCCGCAAGGCCGCCACGGATAGGGTGGAAACCATGCAGGGCGACTTTGACAAGCAATTGCAGACCGCCAAGGCCAGCCTGGCGGGCGACATCCAGAAAATCCGCGAAGAGACCAAGGCGGCCTTGGACGAGCTGAAGAAATACATGGACAACCAGCTTCGCGAACTCTACCCATACGCATACCAGCCCCGTCGCGAAGGTGCGAAAGCCCCGCCTGAGCCGGATACGAAACCCAACTGACGACGGCTCTTGGCTCTTAGCTCTTGGCTCTTAGCTCTTGGCTCTTAGCTCTTAGCTCTTGGCTCTTAGCTCTTAGCTCTTGGCTCTTAGCTCTTGGCTCTTGGAGTTCGCGTTCGGTGCTCCCTGCCAAGAGCCAAGAGCCAAGAGCCGCTCATATCGCCGGCATGACATTTCCGCCGCAGACGGGGATGTAGGCGCCAGTGACAAAGCTGGCCAGGTCGGAGGCCAGGAAGGCCACCACGTTGGCGATCTCCTGGTCCGTGCCCCGGCGCTTCAGCGGCACCGGCTTCTCGTAGCTTTCACTCCGCTCAGTGCCCGCCTCCCGATAGCGGTCGCTGATCGTCCAGCCTGGCGCGACTTGGTTGACCGTGATCTGGTGTTCACCGACTTCTTTCGCCAGCACGCGCAAAACGCCATCCATGCCGCGCTTCCCGGACACGTATGCCGATTGCGTCACGAAGCACTGCATGGCGCACTCGGTGTTGATGGCGACTATGCGGCCATAGCGCTTCTTGATCATCGCCGGCACAAAGGCCTTGGCCATGAGCACGTTCTGCAGAACGCAGGAACGGAATTGGCTTTCGAAGTCCGCGACGGCTTGCTCCAGCACCGTGACCCACTTGTACTGGCTGACCGCGTTGTTGACGATGATGTCGGCGTCGCCCAGCTTCTTCTGCACCACATCCCGCATCCGCATGACCGCATCATAGTCGGTGATGTCAGCCTGAATGGCGATGGCGCGCCCGCCGAGTTCCTTGAGCTCGGCTTCGAGTTCCAGGGCCTTTTGCTTGTTTTGCAGATAATGGACCGCGACGTCGGCGCCGCAGCGGCCCAGCGTGCGGACCATCACCCGGCCGAGTTCGCCTGAGCCGCCAGTTACCACGGCGATCTTCTTGGATAGATCAATCTTCATATCAGTTCCTCCGTTTGTCAGAACTGATATACACCGGCAAGATGGCAGCGATGGAAACGTACGAGGCCCTTGGCTCTTGGCTCTTGGCTCTTGGGCACAACGCGGCAGGGCAATGCCAAGAGCCAAGAGCTAAGAGCCGCCGTTTCTGCCGTCGCATCCGGCGGCGATTGGCGTAGATTACTCAAGGGGTGCAGTACTTGGAGGTTGCTTGATGGCCCAAGGAAAAGGTCTCTTTCTTGCCGCATGGCTGGTCTGGGCCGTGCAACAACTCATGGCGGGCGAAGACGCCGTCATCGCCGCCAATGAGAATGCTGCCGCAGCCTCGTGCAAGGCCTACGCCCAAGCACAAGAGATTTATCACCGCACGGACTACAACCGGGATGGGGTCCTTGAGTACGCTCAGACCTTGCACGGCGGCAGGAAAGCCACTGTCAAGCCGCCTGACGCCGCCTCGGCGCCGCAGCCCACGGAGGAAGAGCGCCAGAAGACCGCCAAGTTCATCACGGACCTCGCCAGCAACGATTTCGCCGTAAGGGAACAGGCCAGCGATGAACTGGCCAAGCTGGGCGCCAAGGCGCTCAGACAACTCCTGGCCGCGCAGAAGGAGCAGGCTGACGCGGAAGTGCTGCATCGCTGCCGCAAACTGGTGGAACAAATCACCGTCGCTCTGTCGCCGGCGGCGCGTCTGGACCTGCGCTACGGACTGTTCAGCTCAGGGAACGCGCTGGGCGTGGAAGGCGACCTGTGCCTGATTGACAGGAACCTGGCCGATGCCGAATGGCCCCTCGGCTGTGACGGCAGCGATGCCGTGCCGAAGCAAGGCTACTTCTTCCGCGTGCTCACGCGCCAGGGCGCCGCCGCCACGGGCGGCGTGCGCAATTACATCAGCGATGGCCGCCACATGACCCTGGGCTATGGCTTGCTGGCGTTTCCCAAGGAGTACGGCGTCACAGGCAAGAGGTGCTTTATCATCAACAACAACGGCACTATCTTTCAGCGCGACTTTGGCGGCAAAGAGCAGACCGAAGCCTATGTAAAGGACTGTGGCGAGTTCAACCCGGCGAAAGACTGGACACCGGCTGATTGAGGTGCGGCATGGCCGAGCAGCGCGTACAGAAGGCGGCAGAGAGCGGCGGCAGCAGCGCCCCGGCCCCGCGGCGAATCTACCTGGCCGGTCCGCTGTTCACGATTCCTGAACGGCGTCTGAACCGTGAACTGGCGCGGGCGCTGGAGCGCGAGTTGGCTGGAGCGGCCGTGATCCTTCCTCAGGACTTCAAGCATGACGGCCGCTACAATTCGCCGCGCGCTTTCGGGCTCATTTTCAAAGGCTGTCTGGAGCTGCTCGATTCGAGCGACTGTGTTGTGGCGTGGCTGGACGGTCCTGACGGCGACAGCGGCACCAGTTTTGAGGTCGGCTACGCTTACGCCAAGGGCATCCCCGTCGTGGGCGTGCGGACCGACTTCCGCCTGAACCAGGAGCGCGGCGTCAACGTAATGCTGTCGCGCGGCTGCAGCGCGTTCGTGTACCGGCCGTCGTTCGACGAGGATCTCGCCGGCCTGGCCCACGGCATTGCGCGCGCCGTGATGAAAGTACTGAGCATGAAACACAGCACGTAAAATGGGTGCTTGTCGTTGACCGCAGGTGTAGCGCAGGCTTCCAGCCTGCTGTATCGCCGACTTCCAGTCGGCGGGGCGTGGATGACTCGGGGCTGCCTGGGAAGAATAGGACGGTCCGCGGGCTGGAAGCCCGCGATACGGCAGACTGGAAGTCTGCGCTACATTAAGCGACATGAACCCCGTAAAACGGCACTGGGGGAAACACGATGGCGGGCATGAGCAATCCGAAGAGAATCTACCTGTGCGGGCCTATCATGGACTGCAGGGCGGATGAGAAGAAAGACTGGCGCACGCGGGCCAAGGAGCGCCTCGCGGGCCGCTTCGTGCTGCTCGACCCCATGCGCAGGAGCTTTCGCGACAATGAGTTGGAGAGCGCCAATGAGATCGTCGAGTTTGATTTGCAGGACATCCGGGACGCGGACCTCCTGCTGGTGAACTATTCCAAGGCCAGCATCGGGACGGCGATGGAGGTATTCTACGCCAGCCACGATCTGGGCAAATTCGTCATCGGGTTTTCGCCCTTTGAGTACAAGAACTGTTCGCCTTGGATGGTCCGCTATTGCACCAAGATCACACGGGACCTGGAGTCCGCATTGGATTACATTGAAAGGCATTTCTAGCCTGGATTCCTCTTCGCCGAAGAGACTTTTGAAACCGCGGACAAACGCAGATGAGCGCCGATAGGAAAGAAACCGATCACGTGTCCGCGTTTGTCCCCGATTCATCAGGGCGCCTGGGAGCTTTGCCGCCGCCCACGCGCGGCAACGCGTTCCTGCTGCTGATGCGCTACCGTTGGGCCGGCGCGCGCAACGCTCTGCGGCAGTTGAGCCATGAGTCGCTCCTGAAGATCACCGTCGTCACGATCCTGGGGGCGGCCTTCTGGATTGGTTTGTTCTTCCTTTTCACGCACATGTTCAGGTTTCTCAACGAGAATGTCGGCCCGTTCCGTCTGGACCTGGTGAGCCGCATCTTCGGCCTTTTCTTTTTGGCCCTGACGTTCATGCTGGTCTTCTCCAACGCGGTTATTTCGCTCTCCAGTCTGTTCAAGTCACCCGAGACCGCGTTCCTTTTTTCGCTGCCCGTGCGGCACGACACCATTTTTCTGTACAAGCTCGTGGAGTCGCTGCTTTTCTCCTCGTGGGCGGTCTTCGCGGCGGGGCTGCCGCTGCTGCTGGCCTACGGCATCCAGTCACACGCGGCCTGGTATTTCTACCCCTGCGTGGTGCTCTACCTTGTGCCGTTCGTGGTGCTGCCTGCCGCGCTGGGCGCCTTGTTGGGCCTGCTGCTCACCACCATTGTGCCGCGGCGGCGCACACAGGCGCTGGGCCTGCTGGCGCTGCTGCTGCTCGTAGGGGGCGGCTACTTGGCGGTCAGCGTTCTGAACGCGCACCGCTCCGCCTCCCAGGCGGGCTTGGATTCAAGCGTCATGGTGGTGCTCACGCCCCTCAATTTCACGCGCCACCCGCTCACCCCGAACTTCTGGATCACCGAAGGGCTGCTGGCGGTCAGTGAGAGCCGCACGGATTGGCCGCGCGCGGCCGGCCTGTTTCTGGGCGCGCTGTCATCGTCCGCCGCGTTTTTTCTGGCGCTGGGCTGGTTCCTCTCCGGCTGGGTGTATGAAGCGGCCTATTCGCTTGCCAGCAGCGCCAGTACCACCCGCAAAATAGTGGGCCGCACGCTTTTGGAGCGGTTTTTCAGGCCGCTGCTGAGGCGCTTCCCCGCCGTCACAATCCTGGTGGTAAAGGACCTAAAGACTTTTCTGCGCGATCCCGCGCAGTGGTCGCAAGTGCTCATTTTCTTCGGCATCTTGACACTGTACATCGGCAACCTGCGCAACTTCCGCTACCCGCTGGAGCAGGCCTTCTACCGCAATCTGATTTCGTTCCTCAACCTGGGCGCGACCTGCATGACGCTGGCGACGATGACCAGCCGCTTTGTTTTCCCGCTGGTCTCGCTGGAGGGACGAAGTTTCTGGGTTTTGGGGCTGGCGCCGCTGCAGCGCCGCCACATTGTCCTGGCCAAGTTCTGTTATTCCTTTGGCGGCGCCCTGCTGCTGACACTGTCCTTGGTGGGCCTCTCCAATTACGTGCTGCGGGACGCCGGCGAAGTGCTCTGGATCCAGCTTGCCACCGCTGTGCTGCTTTCGCTGGGATTGAGCGGCCTCAGCGTCGGCATGGGCGCGTTCTTCCCAAGCTTCAATGAGCGCAATCCCTCCAAGATTGTCTCCGGCTTCGGGGGCACGTTGACTTTGATCCTGGCCATCTCGCTGGTGGTGTTCACGATCACCGGCGAAGGCCTGGTGTGCCACCGCTACCTGGTGCTGGGCGCCGGCGACAATCCCGCGCGGGTTGAAGCGCAGGCGCGGACCATCCTGATAGCCACGATGGCCGCGGTCGCGGTGTTAAACCTCCTGGCCGCGTACATTCCCATGAGACTGGGAATTCGCGCACTTGAGCAAGCGGAGTTCTGACCATGAGCTATCTCGACCAGCCCCTGCGGCAATTCATCGAAGACCTGGCCGCGCGCACGCCCACGCCGGGAGGAGGCAGTGCCAGCGCCCTCCTGGGCGCTCTGGGCGCCGCACTGGGCAACATGGCCGCGGCCTTCACCACAGGCAATGACAAGTTCAAGGCCGTTGAGCCGGCGGTGGCGCGGCTGAACGAAAAGCTGGCGGCATTGCGCGCGCGTTTCGCGGTGCTGCTCAATAGGGACATTGAAGCTTACAACGCCTACGCCGCGGCCCGCAACATGCCCAAGAACACGCTCGCCGCGAAGCAGGCGCGCAGCGCGGCGCTCCGCGCGGCCAAGGAAACCGCCACGGCTGTGCCGGAGGAAATAACGGTTGCCGCGCGCGAGGGGCTGCAACTGGCCGTGGAACTCAGCGCCCTAGCCAATCCCAGCCTGGCTTCGGACCTGGCGGCGGCCGCGTATTGTCTCGAAGCCGCCGCGCGCGGCGCAGGGATACAGGTGTTGTGCAATTGCGCGGCTGCCGATAGAGAAGGTAGGAACGCCATGCGGCGGACAGCGGTCCTGGAGATCATTCAGCAGTGCCAAGCGTCGCGCCGACGCATCCACACTGCCACGACCAAGATGCTCGGGGTATAAAGGTGTTAAAGCAGGCTCAGTCGCCACTACCTAATTGTAGCGCAGACTTCCAGTCTGCTGTATCGCGGGCTTCCAGCCCGCAGACCATCTTTTGCTTCTCGCGCCGCCCCGAGCTATCCACGCCCTGCCGACTGGAAGTCGGCGATACAGCAGGTTGGAAACCTGCGCTACGGCGGCTCGGCAGCCGCGCTCAGCGACACGCACCCGCAGTCCCTGGACGGCTGTACTCTTTTTGCGTTTTTCCTTTCTACTTTTTACTTTTCGTTCTGGCTCTGGCCGGCTGCAAGTCGAAAGAGCACTCTGCGCCCCTGCCGGGCGCCACGCTGGGCCACGAACCGGGCGCCCCAAAGGCCGACGAACGGCGGATGTTGTTCGCGCAGATCGTGGAGGACGCCGCGCCGGACGTTTTTGCTGAAAGTGCGGTCATTGAGGGCGCGCCGTACAAATGGTTCCTGCGGTCGCTGGTGGGCGCAAGCCACGATGAGGTGCGTGAGCGGACCAACGAGGACATCACTTTCGACAAGCTGATGTCCCAGCCCGGCCAGAATCGCGGGCAGGTGGTGACGCTCCAGCGCGGCGTGGTGCTGGAGGTTTCCCGCGCGCCGCTGCCGCCGGAATACGGCCTGCCGCCCGGCTACACCGTCTTGCCGGCGGTCTTCGTGGACTCCTTCCGCGACGTTTACGCGCTGCGCATCCTTTGCCCGCCGA
>Ga0315279_10009843_pt1 | contig 11322 bp, 15 predicted proteins | sample YL17G06_20_MG_FD_203694 | JGI IMG/M metagenome (GOLD analysis project Ga0315279, IMG submission 203694) | Sediment microbial communities from Yellowstone Lake, YNP, Wyoming, USA - YL17G06_20 | ecosystem: Environmental > Aquatic > Freshwater > Lake > Sediment | place: USA: Wyoming | collected...
TAGGGTTTCCTTAAAGCCCGAGTTCTTTGAAAAAGCGCTTCAATCCCCATTTGTTCAGGAGCGAAAGAAAGGGGTCCCTCCACAGAATATATCCCCTGAGATAACAACTCCCTTAGTGGAGCACATACTGAATCTGGCAGAATCTCAATTTCTGGATATTAGCAAGGTGTTTCAGAAAGAGGTGAAAAAGGGAGCCCCTAATTTTGAAGTGAAACGATGTTCAAAATGTGGAGAAGCTGTTTTTACAGACAAATTGAAGAAAACATCCAATGGCGAGTTGCTCTGCATCCCCTGCGCAGAGACAAAATCAGGATAATACTTATTTTCAGACTTTATTGATGCTGAGTGGGGCATGAGACAGAGTACTGCCCCATTCTAAAGGACAATGATGTTTCTATTTATTGTAGCTGCCATATTGGTTTTTCTTTTTACCACGGTCTTGACCATTGCGGGCGTTGGGGCGGCGTTTATCATTATTCCCACCTTCTATTGGTTGGGTATCCCCCTTAAAGAAGCAATGGCCGTGGCCCTGCTCCTCAATACCTTCAGCATGGCCTTTGCCTCGGCGAACTACATCCGGCGCAAACTGGTGGTTTTCCAAACGGCAATCCCTATTATTGTTCTTGCCATAATCTTTTCGCCCCTCGGCGCTTATTCAACGAAGTTCTTTTCGGAAAAGCTACTCCTGGGTCTCTTTATAGCCTTTCTTGTCTTCGCAGGCTCCATGATGTTGTTTTATCGCCCAAAACAAAAGGTTTCATCAGAATCAACAAAAAAGGAATTAGTATCGGGTATCGCCACCGGGACCTTTGCTGGGTATCTCGGAGGATTGCTTGGCGTGGGAGGAGGAAACTTTATTGTACCCGCTTTGGTATGGCTGGGATTTGATCCGAAGAAAGCTTCGGCAACGACTGCCTTCATTATGATTTTCTCCTCACTGAGCGGCTTTTTTTGGCCATGCCACAACGGGCCATGTGAATATGACCCTCCTTTCGTTCTCTGCCATTGGTTCAATTGCTGGAGCCTTGATCGGTTCCTGGCTTATGACAGAGAAGTTGCAAAGCCGACACGTCAAAATGGTCATTGGAATAGTTCTTTACGGAATTGCCATCAAAATGGCATAGGGAGTCATTTTCTAATTTCAAAAATGGGAAGAGAACATAATTTACCGTAACACAGGAATTTATCCGCGACGATACAGGATGATTCTACAAGGAGATTCAAAGTTTACTGGAAATGTTTAAGGTGGATTGGAATTCAAGATTCACCCAGCAACATTCTACAGGGAGGAAACAATGGACGACAAAGAAATCTTGATGGACGCACTGAAGTTTCATGGGCACAAATGTTGGGCAAGTGTGGCTGGCGTGCGTGTGGGATTAGCAGGGCTGCGGACGTTGGGCGCGAAACGTGCTGGCGGCACGCAGCTTTTCGGCATCGTGGAAATTGGCGAAGACCACGGCGGGATGTGCTTTGGCGATGGCGTGCAATATGCCACTGGCTGCACCTTTGGTAAAGGTAACATTCGTAAGGAGCCCTACGGCAAGCTCGCCTTCACGCTAATTGAGAAGGCCACCAATCGCTCCGTACGCGTGAGCTACAAACCCACGCTTCAAAAGCAGATTGGGGAATCGGCTTTTATGCGCAAACGAGGCCTTGGTGTAATGCCGGATGAAATTCCGCTCGAAGAACAGATGGAGTTGGTGAACCTCGTCTGGGATGCACCGGAAGCCGACATCCTCACCATCGGCGAGGTGGCCACGTACAAAGGAGAATGGTTCCCCGAGTTGATGGGCTTTAAGCCGTGTGCAGGCTGCGGTGAGCTCGCTGCCCATGCCTACCTCCGCGTGGTCGGCGACAAGCACGTCTGCATCCCGTGCTCGGGCTACGATCACTAATAGCAACTACATTTTCCTGACGTGACAAATCGGAGAGAGAAAACAGGTCAGATATTTTGAGAAAAGATTTTAAATATTTCCCCGAGAGAGTATTGATATGACTAAAGTAGAGCAAAATCTGGTAAGACGATGAGGGCTTCTTTAAAACCCGAGGGAAGGTGAAATCTTCAGAGAGAGTGCCATCGAACTCGATGTTCAAGAAGTGGTTGGATGAGGAAAAGGGATGCAAATCAAGAATGTGGTCCTGAATCTTAGCCCCGAGGAAACCTTGAGGCTTACAAGAATTCTCCTCGACGAAGATAAAGAAGAAGCCCTTGCACTTTTGAAGGAATGTCTCAAGCCGCAACTGGATCAGGCCACACGGGACCACTGAGTGCCGGTCTTCGAGGCTTCGTATAAGCCTTCTCAAAAAGATACGTTCAGTAAGCGTTAAGCGATAAGGGATCGGAGAGGAAGAAATGTCGAGCGATTCAATCGTGCTCAAATTAGCTCCGGAAGATGTTCTTAGACTCACGAGAATTCTCATCGATGATGACAAGGAGGAAGCGCTCCTGTTTCTCAAACAATGCCTTAAGCCTCAACTGGATCAGGCAGCCAGAGGCCGTTTAGTGCGTTCTTTCGAAGCTCCATAATACCCTCATAGGAGAGGAGAACCGATGAAAAAGGGAAATATCCTATTTTTGACGTTAATGCTTTTCATGATCGTGGCTTTTCCTTATCAAACCTCTTTCTCAGAACCATCCGTAGATCGTCGGTTTCCAAAAGAGATTGCTCAAAGCCCTCTTCCAAAACTCCTCGATTTTGGAGCGGGCACGTGTATCCCCTGCAAGGCGATGGCTCCCATTTTGAAAGAGCTGACCGAGGAATATAAAGGCCGGGTGGTCATCAAGATTATCGAGGTCTACCAAGAACGGGAGATGACCCAGATCAACCGGATTCAACTCATCCCGACGCAGATCTTCTTCGATTCAAAGAACAAGGAGGTTTTCCGGCACGAGGGGTTTATGGATAAGGAAGCAATCAAGAAGATATTTGATAAGATGGGGGTTAAATAGGCGATGGAAACCCTCCTCAATCAACTTTCTCAATCGCTGACTGACAATCCTCTCCTCGCCTACCTTGGCGTTTTCGTGGGAGGGATTCTCTCTTCGTCCAGTCCCTGCGTCCTGGCCACAATCCCGTTGGTAATTGGCTATGTGGGAGGCTATTCAGAAGGAGACCGGCGTAAGGCTCTTTTATATTCCCTCACCTTCATCCTTGGCCTCTCTCTTACCTTTACGGCATTAGGGGCTATTGCTTCCGTGATCGGAGGCCTCTTCGGGATGATCAGCCGCACATGGTACTTTATCGTGGGTAGCGTCGCTGTTGTCATCGGTCTTCAACTGGTCGGGCTCTATGAATTCAACCTCCCCACTCCAGGTCACCTTCAACCCAAACAGAAGGGGTTATTGGGAGCCTTTATCCTTGGACTCATCTTCGGCATCGTATCTTCACCCTGTGCCACCCCGGTCCTGGCCTTGATCCTTACCTTTGTCGCAACAAAGGGTGAGATCGCCTATGGAACTTCCCTTCTTTTCGTGTATGCCCTTGGACACTGCGTTTTGATTTTCTTGGCCGGCACCGCAACGGGCTTTGCCGAAGGATTCATCAAATCGAAGGGGATTTCGAGTGTGACAGCCTGGAGTAAAAAAATTGGAGGATCGGTTGTCGTATTGGTTGGGGTTTATCTATTCTACCTGGGAATCACTCTGTAGTCTTGAAAGAGGGAAATCTATGCCAAAGGTGCTCGCTATTCTTCTCTGTCTACCTATCCTTCTTGTGAGTCCTATCGCCAACGCCCAGCAACCTCCTACGATTCCAACGTACATTTTTTATGCTGACGACTGCCCGAACTGCCAGGCCATTCTCCAAAGCTATGTTCCGACCCTCAAATCGCAGTATCCTTTCCTTGACATCAAGACCTTTGAACTGGGAGACCCCTCGAATTATGAAGCCCTTGCTAAATTGGAAAAAGGATTTAACAGGAGGGGTCAGGAACTTCCCGTAATATTTATCGGGGACCAGATGCTCTCGGGTGATCAGGAGATTATGGAGAAGCTCGATCCCCTGATTATGGAGTACCAGATGAAGGGAGACCTCGTCCCTTCTCTTCCTCCTCTTGAAATCGCTTCCACGGGAAAGGTTTCGGAAAAGACCTTTTCAGTTGATATGGCTTATTTTTATCAGAAGGGATGCCCCAAATGCGACCGGGCGAGCTACCTGCTTAAATATATCAGCAAAAAGTACCCCCAGTTGAATGTCACGCGAATCGATTTGAATACGGATGACGGCAAGCGCCTGAACGAGACCCTGTCGACCCGACTCAATCTTCCCCCGGAAAAACGTTTGATTGCCCCAAGCATTTTTATCGGCAACGATTCCCTCTCTCCAGAAGAGATCGCGGAGGCGAGAGTGGAGGCCCTGATTGAGAAATACGAGAAAGCGGGGGAAAGCACTGTCCTAAAGGTTGAACAGGAAGAGGTTAAGAAAGCTGAAGAAACCATCGTCGAACGTTTTAAATCCTTTGGGATCCTTGCCATCTTGCTGGCAGGCCTGGTCGAAGGGCTCAATCCCTGCGCCTTGGCCACCCTGGTCTTTTTCATCTCCTACCTCACGATGATCGGCGGAAAACGCAAAGAGATCCTCATGGTGGGAATTGGTTTTTCCGTAAGCAGTTTCATGACCCATCTTTTGCTGGGCGTAGGGATTCTTAGCTTCATTCAGCATTTTTCATTTTTCCCTTTCTTCACACGTTTGGTTTATGGCTTTACGTTCGCGGTCTCTCTCCTCTTGGGAGGTCTGAGCTTCTACGATTATATCCAACTCAAGAAGGGTCGCCCTGCAAAGATGACGCTTCAGGTGCCTGACTTCTTAAAGAAGAAAATCCACAGGATTATCCGGACAAGAAGCAACGAATTTGAGGCGAATCAAGGAAGACGGCCTGTCCGCTTTCTGCTCGTGGCATTCTTGATCGGGTCCATCGTCACCCTTTTTCAGTCCACCTGCACAAGCCAGGTCTATATTCCAACCCTTCTGTTCGTCGCGAATATCCCTTCTCTGAAAGGAAGCGCTGTTTTCTATCTCGTTCTATACAATTTGATTTACGTCCTGCCACTGCTCGCCCTTTTCACCATTGCTTATTGGGGGATTTCCTCAGAACGACTCTCTTTTCTTCTTCAAAGGAGGGCATCCACGATCAAGCTCGTTACCTGCATCTTCTTCTTCGCCCTGGCTGGAGTATTGATTTTAGCGTTGAAATAGGAGGGACCATGCTTTTTCATTCCTATAAGATCACCCGCATCCTTCCCTGGCTGGCCGCTCCAGAGAAGATCCGGGTGACCGCAGAGGTATCGGGTGAGATTCACGAAGCTTTCTTTGATTTGAATGGCATCCTGAGAAGATGCATCTACAGGCTCAGGGTGAACTGATTGGTACTACGTGATGCGGGATTTGAAGTCTCATCGGAATCTTAGGGGAAAAAACCAATGGGAAGCTATTTCGAAACAATTGTAGATTTAAAGAAGTCTGGAGAACCTGCTGCCCTTGCCATCATCGTCATGGCAGAAGGGTCCACTCCCAGAAAAGTCGGAACCAAGATGGTGGTTCTCAAGGACGGGAAGACTGTCGGAACGCTCGGAGGGGGTGACTTGGAGAAAAGGGTCATTGAGGAAGCCGTAGATGCCATCAAACAAGGACAACCGAGGATTGCCTCTTTCACCTTGGATATTGAAAAGGGGAAGCTGGATATGATGTGTGGGGGTAAGCTCGACGTCTATATCGAACCCATCCTTCCGGACGCAAAGCTCATCGTCTTTGGAGCGGGTCATATTACCAGAAGTCTTGTCCCCTTAATGAAATTGGCTGGTTTCCAAGTTTCTGTGGTGGAAGATAGTCCGGATCTCCTTCAGAAGGATAAGTTCCCCGAGACTGAAGACTTGGTCCTTACCGACATGGAGCAATTTGCAAGAGATTTATCCTCTGACCCACGGACATATATCGTGCTTCTGTCGAGAGGTTTCTCAAGAGACAAGGCAATCTTAACCCAACTCATCCAAAAAGATTTCAAATACATAGGAATGATTGGAAGCTTCAAAAAAATTAATACGATGAAGGAGGATCTACAAAAGGAAGGAATTCCCGAAAAGGCCTTCTCCAAATTGAAAGCTCCCATTGGATTGGATATTGGGGCAGAGACTCCTGAGGAAATTGCCATCAGTGTTGCCGCAGAAATCATTGCAGCAAAAAAGGAGAAGTTGGCCCTTTATGGAGCCCCACGGGCTTAGCCCGTGGTATCTCCATCAAAATACCCTCCTACACCCCTGGGCGCCGAAGCACTCCAGTGCGCAGGCATTAAGGCTTCGGAGGGTTATCCGCCACTGGCGAAATCCGCCGAAGCTTCGAGCTTTGACACATCCAGTGATGAGGCACAGGTTACGCATTCACCCACGGGCAGAGCCCTTGGTTCTCTGCGTAGGCGGATAAAAAGGGGCCTTGAGGAGAGAAAATGTTACTCCGAGATTACACCTTAAGGATTGTCCTCTCCGATTGCAACCCGTCGTCCCAGAAAGTGAATGCGATCGCCGAACTTTCCGTGGATATTAGCGAGATTCTTCCCTATCTCAATTCAGTGCTGAAAGGCCTCCAGTACAGTGAAGAGGAACGAATATTGACCGTAAAGAGGGGGGGACACCTTATTTCATTTAGACCGAAGGAGATCGCGATTACCAAATTGGAGGATGAGGACGAGGCCAGGACGGTCGTGGAAGAGTTGAAACAAATTATCAACGATACCTACACGACGCGAGAACAGATCAAACCTGCTTACACTTCCAGGCCGATGCCCCGACCACTCGACATCTTCAAGCTCCTACCGGGTAAAAACTGTAAGGAATGCGGGGTGGCCACCTGTTTGGCGTTTGCTTTAAACCTGATCAATGATGAAAAGAAACTTCGTCAATGCCCTTTGCTCTATCAAATTGATTTTGAGAAAAATCGTATCAAACTGGAAGAGCTTCTTCCTGATTCGTAGATATAATGGGGAAAATGGGATCCATCCTGAAAAGAAGTAGAACAAAAATGGGCGTCAGTGTCGGATGCTTACAATGAGAAGTTTGTTGATCTTAAAAAGACCGAGAAAGGAGAACGAAGATGGCAGAAGAACAAAAACACTGGCAAGAAGGAATGAAGACTCATGAGAACATCATCTTTTCCTGTTTCGGGGGGCTCTCGAACACAGGTATCACCAGCGCCTTAGCCTCTCTGGAAGCGGTCAAAGAACTTGGACTGGAGAAGGTGGCCATCGGCTGCTTGGGAGCATTGCCGGAGAAGATTCCCCCTGTTATGGGGAAGACAAAGGCGGCTAAAAAGGTTGTGACGGTGGATGGATGTCCGTTTGAGTGCAGCCGTAAGATAACGGAGAAAGCCGGGTTCAAGGTGACAAAAAGCATTGTGCTTGTGAGAGACATTGGCATGAAAAAGAAGGCTCTCCACGAAGACATCGGTCAAAACATGAAAGGTCTCATGGAATATGTCTCCCAGGATGATGTGAAGAAGGCGAAAGACCTCATCGTGAAGACCATTCTGGGAAACTAGAGATGACATTTGCAAGAATTTAGAAAACAGGTCAGCTCTTAAAGCCGTTACAAAGTGGTCATTCGTGAGGATCATAAATAACATCTTTTGTCCCCGAGGGTAGTGTTATCTTGGGCTTAGGAGGCATTTAGCTATGTCAATGATTGCGGATGTGGATCAGGTGAGGCGACGAGGGGCGAAAATGATCTCGATCTTGACCCTTTCGGGTTCTCCTGTTGGTGTGAGGCTACTTCCTGACGGCGCCGAGGTTCCCAAAGGAGCTGAGAGGCTGCAACAACACCGTTATTGTCAAGCGTTGATGAAGGCACGTCGAGGGCGCGATGTTGTGTTAGGTAAGGAGGGGATTTCCTGCCCGGCGGCTGCAGCGGCCTTCGGGTTCCACCCACTGCCTAAGGGTCTCCAATCCGGTCAGGGACTAGTCGGCTTCGGCATCGTATCCGATAACGCGGTAGGACGGAAAATGTTTGCCGACATGCCGCGGCTTGACCTGGACAAAATCGCGATGTTGCACCTCTTTCCCTTAGAGAAGGCGGAATATGTCCCGGACCTTGTAGTGGTGGAGGATGAGGTGGAAAAGCTCATGTGGATCGTTCTTTCCTATTTACACGCGAAGGGGGGCGAGCGAGTTCAGTCTTCAACCGCAGTGCTACAAGCGACCTGTGTGGATTCCACCATAATCCCTTTTTTGGAAAACCGTTTGAACTTTGGATATGGGTGTTACGGGTGTCGGGATGCCACAGATATTGGAAATAGTGAAACTGTCCTTGGCTTCCCGACGCCTTTCCTTCCCTTGATCGTGGAACACTTGGAGTTTCTCGGCCAAAAAGCAATTCCTACTTCTCGTTCAAAAAAAGCCTGGCATACACTTCAAAAGGAAAAAGGGGGTGAGGGATGCATTTCCGATGAAGACAAATGATGGGCATGGAAAAGGAGGGGTCCGTAAAGAAAATCCATGCAAGTCTAAGAGAAAAGATAGCTGATCAAATTAAAGGAAAGGGGGTATTTTCCCATGACCGATCAAGAAAACGTTCCGGAGAATGCCTTGTTTGTCTGTTTTGGGGCGATGTCGAGTTCGGGGACGCTTACTGGCATTGCAGTCCTGGAGGCGATGAAGAGGCTCGATCCGAAAAAGACGGGAATCTTCTGCAGCTCTGCCCTAGCGGTCGACGTTCCTAAACATAGAAAAACCACTCAAGCGGCAAAAAGGATCATCGCCATCGACGGCTGTGCAAACCGATGTACCAGCAGAATCATTGAGAAAGCTGGGTTAAAAATCGATAAGTCTCTTAATCTCGTAAAAGACCTATCTGTCGAAAAACGCGGGCCTTTTCGTCCTTTTGACTATACGGAGGAAGAATTGCAGAAGACCGTAGAAGCCATCATCAACATCTGCGAGGGGCTTTCCACAAGTGAAAACTCTGTAAATGAAGCATCATCGAAAGGTTGATCAGCGAAAAGATTCGATCAACAAAATAATATAATGTTACGATAGATATGTTTTGAAATCCGTCCACTCCAATGTCTAAGATGAAGAAACAAGCAGAACAAAACCAGAGGGAATCAGGTTTTCGCTCAGAAAGCTTCTATTCATCCTGCAAGACTGCATTCGGTCTAGCGGCCCCGTGTTGCACCATTGTGGAAAGCATCAGCGATGGGGTTTTTACCGTTGATTTCGAAAAGAGGATCACCTTTTTTAACAGGGCCGCCGAGTTCATTACGGGTTTCAAGGCCGAAGAGGCCATCGGGCAGTACTGCTTTGATATTTTTAGAGCAGATATCTGTCAGGCTAAATGCCCCATTGATGCTGCGATAGCAGGACATCCGCAGATAAGTGTTCATGCCCACATCATTGATAAGCCCGGAGAGCAGAAACCCGTTTGTATCAACAGCGCCCTTTTAAAAGACCCCCACGGTGAAATCCTGGGTGGGGTAGAAACCTTTCGCGATCTCTCCGAGATTGAAAGGCTAAGAAGAGAGCTATCCCGCAGCTTCACCACTGAGGATATTGTAGGAAACCATCCTAAGATGCGGGAAATCCTTTCGCTTCTGCCTGACATTGCTGAAAGCGACAGCCCGGTCCTCATTGAAGGGCCTACCGGTTCAGGAAAGGAGCTATTTGCCAGGGCTATTCATAATTTGAGCCCCCGCAAAGACCACCCATTCATCGCAGTGAACTGTGCTGCTCTGCCTGAGACGCTTCTTGAATCAGAACTATTTGGCTATTCCCGGGGCGCTTTCACCGGTGCCTTGAAGAATAAGCCGGGCCGCTTCTTGTTGGCCAATAAGGGCACGTTATTCCTCGATGAAATTGGCACCACATCCCCTGCATTCCAGGCCGATCTTCTCAGGGTGCTGGAGGATGGAGAATTCATGCCTCTTGGGGAGACAAAAGCCCTTAAGGTCGATGTCAGGGTAGTGGCTGCGACGAATGTCGATCTCAAGAAACTGGTTTCCCAGGGTAGATTTCGAGAAGACCTGTATTATCGGCTGAACGTGGTCAAAGTCAGCCTGCCTGCACTTCGTGGAAGGAAAGAAGACATCCCTTTATTAATCGATCACTTCATCCAGAAGTTTAATCTTCTGAAAGGCAGAGCAATTCGGGGAGTTACTCCTGATGTGCTCTCTTATGTGATGGACTATCCATTTCCCGGTAATATCCGCGAGCTTGAAAATGTCATTCAATATGCATTTATCCGCTGCAAGGCCGATCTCATTGCCATGGAGCACTTGCCCACGGAGTTGTTTGAGAAGGTTGACTCTCAGAAAGAGTCCCTGTCTAATCTCCATACTCTTCACCATCCGGAAGAGGTCGAGCAAATTCGATCGCTATTGAATCGACATGGAGGCAACCGCATAGAGACGGCAAAAGCCCTTGGCATCAGTCGTTCCACTTTATGGAGAAAGATCAAAAAATACGGCCTGGTCAAATAAAAATTGAAACATGTCGCAAAACAGTCTCACTTTTTGAAACGAAATCCGCACACCTTCTCGTTAATTCTCCTTCTCCTCATTAACTTATCTAATTGATTTTATTATACTAATCATATAGGCCACACAAGAATCCTTTGTGGCATCATTATTGCTCTTGTACTCTTTAGGAGTGGAAAACGAGATGATAAAAGTTGCGGTTCCTTTGTTCAGGAATAGGGTATCCCCCCATTTTGGCGCTTCTCCAAAGGTTTTATTGGTGATGATAGATCACAGCGTTATCCAAAGTGAGGCGACATGGGATGTCGGTGCAGAGAGTCCAATGGAAATGGCCCGCCGTCTCGCAACCATGGGCATACAATACATTATATGCGGCGGAATTAATCGAACATACAAAGACTGGCTAGTCAGGAATGGAATTACCGTGGTGGAGAACCAAAGAGGGGTAGCAACGGAGATTATCAAAAAATTACTAAAAGAGTTCAAAAATGATGGGCAGGACTAAAAAGGAAAAAAGAGGATCGAATGTCGGGCAGATTGCCAAACCAGCAGGTGTCAAGCTAACTCAAAACGGCATGGGCAAGTTCTTCCGTTTGGCCGGTATTGGAGGTCATGTCAGCGGGATGATCGAATTCCTACGAAAGAAGAATAGAAGCGAAAGAAAGGAGGTGGAGGCGCGGGACAACCGGGATAATTACAGGCGGAATCCGGCGAGTGGGGACCGGAGTGTGCATGTGACGGTGGACACGACGCCGCCGACGATCAGCAACGTGTCGGCTTCGGTGGATGCGAACGGGCGGGTGACGGTACAGGCGACGGTGACGGACGATGGGACGGGCGTCAAGAGTGTGCATTGCAGTTATCA
>Ga0315279_10009844_pt1 | contig 11321 bp, 8 predicted proteins | sample YL17G06_20_MG_FD_203694 | JGI IMG/M metagenome (GOLD analysis project Ga0315279, IMG submission 203694) | Sediment microbial communities from Yellowstone Lake, YNP, Wyoming, USA - YL17G06_20 | ecosystem: Environmental > Aquatic > Freshwater > Lake > Sediment | place: USA: Wyoming | collected...
AAAGTCCTTTCGACGATCCGAGCGCACCAGGTGCGCGCGCTCCTGATGGGTGGCCAGGCGTGCGTGTTCTACGGCGGAGCGGAATTTAGCCGCGACACCGATCTCGCCGTTCTTCCCTCCCCTGACAACCTCGCCCGGCTGCGTGAGGCCCTCGCCGAACTGGCGGCCGAGCCTGTCGCCGTTCCCTCGCTTGCCGAGCGGTACCTGCTGAGGGGCCATGCCGTCCACTTCCGCTGCCGTCATCCCGAAGCGGCCGGCGTCCGGGTGGACATCATGTCGGTGATGCGCGGGGTCCAGCCCTTCGAGGAGCTGTGGCGGCGGCGAACCACCTTCGAAACCGACGACGGCGAGACCTACGATCTGTTGTCACTACCCGATCTGGTGGCCGCCAAGAAAACGCAGCGCGACAAGGACTGGCCGATGATCCGGCGGATGCTCGAAGCCAACTACCTCGCGCACCGCGGAGCAGCGGAGACACCAGAACGGGTGGCCTTCTGGCTGCGCGAGCTGCGAACGCCTGCGCTTCTGGCCGAAGTCGTGCGACGACACCCGGAGGCGGCGCGCGGCGAGGCCGCCAGTCGCGCGGCGATTGCCGCCGCTCTTTGCGGCGACGAGCCCGCCCTGGAGGCGGCGGTCGCCGACGAGGAGCGGCGTGAGCGCGAGCGCGATCGCGAGTACTGGCGTCCGTTACGCGAGGAGTTGGAACGCTTGCGCCATCGACGCGGGGAGGATCCGGGCGAGTAGAGGGTGACCCTGGCTCCTGGCTCCTGACTCCTGGCTCCTGGCCAAGCCAGGCCGTAAGCCATGAGCCGATTTCTACACAGGGGCCGCCCCTTTGGTGCGTACGCCGACATGACGAGCGGTGAGATGACCGCGCCCCCGATCTCCCAGATCAGGTCGGCCGCCAGGTCGGTGATCGCGCGATCGTCTGCGGCATCGACGCGGTCGAGCAGCACGAGACAGTCGATGTCCGACTCCTCGTTCGGATCACCTCGCGCATAAGAGCCGAAGAGGCTGACCGCGACCACTCGCGACGGGAATTCTCTTCGGACCCCGGCGACGAACGCGTCGAGCGTTGCCTGGATCACCGGAGGGAGCCGCGGCTCGAGTCGATACCGTCCCGTCGCAGAGCCGGAGTCAGTGCCCGATCGCGCGGCCTTTGGGATTAGCGCTCGGAGGGCGGAGGTGTGCGCGAGTCTTCGGATGGCGGCGTGCCGGTGCCGCGGCAGTCGCAGGGCTGGAACTTCTCGCCGTGGCACTGTTCGCAGACGCGATCGCCAAGGCTCCGTCCGGTGCCGGCGCATCGCCGGCAGATCAACATCCCCGTTCCATCGCAACGTTCGCAACCCGCCATATAGTCCCTCGTTCTTGGCCGCTGGTCCGCAGTCCCTGGTCCCTGGAAGTGGTTTCAAAGCCCGTCCGGGTCCTGTCCGCCCGCGGCCACCCGCACCGGTTTTGAAACCACGCCGAACGAGCGACAAATGACGACACGGAGACGACAAATGTCGACAAATCCCGTCACATGACGACGGATTCCGGTTCCACAGGCTCCGGGCTTCAGGCTTCGGGCTCTAGCGGAACAGTCCTGCGTCGGGCGGAGCAAGCTCCGCCCCTACCAGTCGGCGGATCATGGTTTGGGATCGTCGAGCGTGCGGAGGTCGACGTCGGCGTCCGTTGCGAGATCCGTGCTGTCCGCCGGTTGGTCGCCGTGCCAGGCGTACTCCTCCAGCGGCTCGGGCACACGCCAGCCGCGCCAGCCGCAGCCGTGGCAGCGGTACGGGCGGCGCGAAGTGGCGAGCTTGACGGGACGCTCGTACCACCGAACGCGCGAACGGTGTACGTGGCCGGATTGGCAACGGGGACAGCGAAGCATGGGTACCTCGCCGAGGGTTCGAGTGGTCGGAAACGCGCGGGGAGATGATATCAAAGATGATGTCCGATGTCCGATGTCCGAAGTCCGAAGTCCCCTGAAGCGGCTTGCGCAGCGGCGTCGAAGCGGGGTTGTGGTATCCTTCCCGCCGCCGCAACGGCTGGGGGCTGTACTCCAGTGACAATCCAACGGGATCGATGGTGGCCGGGGCCGCGGCATGCCCGGCAGGCGTCATGTGTCGGGCGGCGGATCCGCCGCGGGCCCCGGGCTAAAGCCCGGTGCCTACGATGTTCGGGCGAGTCGCGAGCGCGTGAAGGGGACGAGAGATGGCGGGTCGGGTTTTTGGCGCGGCGGCGACGATTGTCGGCAGCTTTCCGCACATCGATCCGGATCGCTTGGTCGATCAGCTGATCGCCCGGCTGCCGGAGGTGCCCGCCTGGCCGCAGCTGCCCGCGCGCGACTGGCGCGAGAGCATGTACGTCCAGTACTCGGAGCACCTGCCGGGCGCGGTCATCGACGACCAGGCGCAACGCATCTTCTTCCGCGTGGACGACGGCTTCGAGGCGCAGCTCGAACGCTTCTACCAGGCGTTGGTGGACGAGGACGTCGAGCACTTCGCGATCTCGCGCGAGTACGCGGCGGGGTTGCATGTGTTCCTGGAGAAGATGGCGGGCGGTGGCCCCGGGCTAAAGCCCGGTGCCTACGAGACCAAGACGGGCCCCGGGCTGAAGCCCTGCCCCACCGGTGCAATCCGGCAGTGCCTCAAGGGCCAGGTCACCGGGCCGTTCAGCTTCTCGATGACGGTCACAGACGAGGGCAAGCGGTCGCTCGCCTACACGCCGGAACTGCGCGAGGTGGCCGTGCAGGGCATGGCGATGAAGGCGCGCTGGCTCGCGCGGCGCCTGCGGCAGCTCAACGACGATGTGCTGGTCGTGCTCGACGAACCGTACCTCTGCTCGTTCGGCTCGGCGTTCGTGAACGTCGCGCGCGAGGACGTCATTGCGGCCATCGACGCCGCCTGCGCCGCCATTCACGCCGAGGGCGCGCTGGCCGGCCTGCACTGCTGCGGCAATACCGACTGGGCGCTCGTGCTGGCGACGGGCATCGACGTCCTCAACTTCGACGCGTACCAGTTCTTCCACGGCCTTCCGCTGTACCCGGCCGAGCTCTCGGCCTTCCTCGAACGGGGCGGCACGCTGTCGTGGGGCATCGTCCCGACCTCCACCGCGATCGAGACGACCAGCGCCGCGGACCTGCTTCGCATGCTGGACGAGCGCATCGAGCAGCTTGCGGGCAAGGGCATCGATCGCGCGCGACTCTACTCGCAGGCGTTGCTCACGCCTTCCTGCGGCCTGGGGACCCAGACAGTTGCTGTTGCGGAACGGGTGCTCGACACGCTGGTCGAACTCACTGCGCTGGCGCGCAGCCGCGAGGCCGCCTGGTGATCGTCGCGGTCATCGGCAAAGGCGGCGTCGGCAAGACGACGGTCGCAGCGCTGCTGCTGCGCCGGTTGCTCGACGCGGGCGAGACCCCGATCCTCGCGGTCGATGCGGATCCCTCGAACTGCCTCGGTCCGGCGCTGGGCCTGGAGATCACCCGCACGCTGGCGGACCTGCGCGACGGCATGCGCGAGGGCACCGACGATCGCCCGCCCTCGATGGCGAAATCCGATTGGCTGGCGTTGCAGGCCGAGGACGCGGTGGTCGAGCAGGCGGGCTTCGACCTGCTGACGATGGGCCACTCGGAGGGCCCGGGCTGCTACTGCTTCGTGAACAACCTGATTCGGAGCCACCTGGATCGGCTCGCGCGCAGCTACCGGCACGTGCTCGTGGATTGCGAGGCCGGGCTCGAGCACCTTTCCCGCCGGACCAGCGGACGGCCGGACAGGCTCGTGTGCGTGGCAAACGGATCGCGGATGTCCGTGGAGACGATCGATCGCGCGCTGACACTGTACGAAGGGCTGAACGGAGCGCTTCCAAGAGTGGACCTGGTGCTGAATGGGCAGGTAGGGGGGCTGGGGCAGGTGGGGGGGCTGGGGCAGGTGGGGGGGCTGGGGCCCGACACCGGACTCCGGACCCCGGACACCGGACTCGTGATCCACATACCCTGGGATCCGGCGATCGCCGCGCTCGACGCGGCCGGGCGCTCGCTGCTGGAGCTCGACGCCGCGTCTGTCGCGCTGCAGGCATTGTCGGCGTGGGAGGTCCGCCCGTGAAGATCGCGATCACGGGAAAGGGCGGCGTCGGAAAGACGACGGTCGCCGCGTTCCTGGCGCGCGCGTGGCGCGAGCTCGGCTACCGCGTGATTGCCGTCGACGCCGATCCGGACGCGAATCTCGCCGGCACGCTGGGGTACCGCGGCGCCGACATCACGCCGCTCGTCGGGCTGAAGGCGCTGCTCGAAGAGCGCGTGGGCGGGGGCGACGGCTTCGGCGGGTTCCTGAAGATGAACCCGAAGGTGGACGACATCCCCGCGCAGTTCAGCGTGGCGGTAGATGGCATCAGCGTGCTGGTGATGGGCACCATCGACCGCGGCCGCCGCGGTTGCGCCTGCCCCGAACACGTGCTTTTGCGCGAGGTGCTGCGCCACCTGATGCTCTCCGCCGGCGAGCATGTCGTCGTCGACATGGAGGCCGGCATCGAGCACCTGGGCCGCGGCACCGCCGAAGCGGTGGACGACATGCTGGTGGTCGTCGAGCCCGGGTGGGCCAGCCTCCAGACGGCCACGCGCGTGGCGAAACTCGCGGGCGATCTCGGCATCACGCGCGTGCTCGCGGTGGGCAACAAGATCCGGAGCGGAGAGGACGCCGCGTTCGTGCGCGAGGGGCTCGGCGATATTCCGCTCGTGGCCACGTTACCGTACGACGCGCAGCTCGAGCGCCGCACGCGCAGCGGCGAATTCGACCGCCAGGGCGCGGTCTATACAGAAATGATGCGGCTCGCGAAGACGCTCGCGACGCGGAAACCGAGGCTTAAGGCTTAGGGCTCATGGCTCAGGGCCACCAAGGGCTTTAAGCCTCCGGAAGCTTAAGCCGAGCCAGGCCATAAGCCGTAAGCCTTGAGCCTTAAGCCATCTGGTTGAAGCCTATGAATAGCCACCACCGTTCCGTCGATCCGGCGGCTCAGCAGATGCTGGTGCGCGCGGGCGAGCTGGGCTCGTCCACCGCGTGGGATCGGTTTGCGGCGCTGCAGCCGCTGTGCGGGTTCGGCGATCTCGGGATCTGCTGCGACATCTGCTTCATGGGCCCGTGCCGCATCGACCCGTTCGGCGACGGCGCGCGCGTGGGGACGTGCGGCGCCGACGCGCACCTGATCGTCGCCCGCAATTTCGCGCGAGCGGTGGCGGCGGGCACGGCGGCCCACAGCGACCATGGCCGCGAGGTCGTCCAGGTGCTGAAGCGAGCGGCGGAGAGCGGGGGGGGTGGCAGACCTGAAGGTCTGCCCCACCGCTCGCCGTACACGGTGTCCGACCCCGCGCGGCTGCGGGCGCTGGCGCGCGAGTGGGGGATCGCGGAAGCCGGCCGATCGGACGCCGACGTCGCCCTGCAACTCGCCGAGGCGATGGCCGCGCAATTCGGCCAGCAGCACGGGACGCTCGCGCCGGCGCGGCGCGCGCCGAAGGGGCAGCGCGAACGCTGGGACAAACTGGGCATCACGCCGCGCGGCATCGACCGCGAGGTAGTCGATCTGCTGCACCGGACGCACCACGGCGTCGAGTCGGATCCGATCGCGTTGCTGCGCGCGGCGATGCGGACGGCGCTGGCCGACGGCTGGGGCGGGTCGATGCTGGCCACCGACGTGCAGGACGTGCTCTTCGGCGGCCCGCGCGCGATCCGCTCGCGCGCCAACCTGGGCGTGCTCGAGGAGCGGCAGGTCAACGTGCTGGTGCACGGTCACGAGCCGGTGCTGAGCGAGATGATCGTGGCGGCAAGCCGCGAGCCGGCGGCGATTGCGAAGGCGAAGGCCGCGGGCGCCGAGGGGATCAACGTCGCGGGCATCTGCTGCACGGCCAACGAGATCCTCATGCGCCAGGGGATGCCCGTGGCGGGCAACTACCTTCACCAGGAGCTGGCGCTGCTGACCGGCGCGGTGGACGCGATGGTCGTCGATGTTCAGTGCGTCATGCCCTCGCTGCCGCAGGTGGCGTCGTGCCACCACACGAAGGTGATTTCCACCTCGCCCAAGGCCCGTATCCCGGGCGCCGAGCACATGGAATTCGAACCGGCGCGCGCATGCGAGATCGCTGCCGCTATCGTCGCGCACGCCATCGACGCCTACTCGCGGCGGGACCATGCGGCGGTGCGGATTCCGCGCGAGCGCATGGATCTGGTGGCCGGCTTCACGAACGAGAACCTGCCGCACTACCTGGGCGGGCGGTTCCGCTCGGGCTACCGGCCGCTGGTCGATGCGGTGGCCGCCGGCCGTATTCGCGGCATCGTCGGCGTGGTCGGCTGCAACACGACGCGCATCTGCCAGGACAGCCATCACCTCGCGCTCGTGCGCGATCTGCTGGCGCGTGACGTGCTGGTGGTGCAGACGGGCTGCAGCGCGATCGCGTCGGCGAAGGCGGGACTGATGCGGCCCGAAGCCGCACTCGAACACGCGGGTCCGGGGCTCCGGCAGGTGTGCGAGGCCGTCGGCATCCCGCCGGTCATCCACGTGGGCAGCTGCGTCGACAACTCGCGCATCCTCAACGTCTGCACCGCGCTCGTCGCCGAAGGCGGCATCGGCAGCGATCTCTCGGAGCTGCCCGTCGCCGCCGCCGCGCCGGAGGCCATGAGCGAGAAGGCGGTGGCCATCGGCCTCTACGCCGTTGCCTCGGGCATCTTCACCGCGTTCCTGCCGATTCCGCGCGTGGCGGGCAGCCACGTGGTGCGCCGCTACCTGGAAGAGGACGTGGAGCAGGAAACGGGCGGGAAGTTCCTGTTCACGAATGACGTGCAGGAGGCGAGCCGGGCGATTGTCGCGGTGCTCGACGCGAAGAGGAAGGCGTTGAAGCTGGCGCCAGTGATGTACGAGGCGGAAGGCGGAAGGCGGGAGGCGGAAGGCGGCAGGCAGGCGACTGCGACCTACGAGACGGCGCGCGGGCTCGAAGGACTGGGCTGCGGCCACCAGCAGCTGCGGAGCCAGGCAAGGCCGCCCACGGAGTGAGCAAGAAGGCTCAGGGCTTAAGGCTCAAGGCTCAGGGCCTGACGAGGGCTCAGGGCCTGCCCTGGGCCGACGATGCCCTAAGCCGACGATGCCGTAAGCCTTGAGCCTTAAGCCCTAAGCCTTTTTCTGATGCCGCGAAGACTGACCTTCGATCGTGAGCGCTGTCTGGCCTGTCGCAGCTGCGAGCTGGCGTGCGCCGTGGTGCACTCGCAGAGCGGCCTGCTCGTGGAGGCGATCGCCGAGGACCCGCTGCCGACACCGCGCGTGTCGATTGCGAGCGGGCCGCGCGGCGTGGCCGCGCTGCGCTGCTCGCAATGCGACGAGCCGTTGTGCGTCTTCAGCTGCAAGAGCGGCGCGCTCTACCGGCTGGCCGACGGCGGCGTCGAATTCGACGAGTCGCGCTGCGTCGCCTGCCTCATGTGCTTCGCCGTCTGCCCGTTCATCACGACGACGGGGAGTAGGGAGAAAGTCCGGAGTCCGGAGTCCGGAGTCCGGAGTCGGGGCCAGAGCAGCCCGGAGCCACAACCGACGCCCGGAGCCTGGAGCCTGGAGCCTGGAGCCGGCGTTCGCTCCGATCGTCCCCTGCGCTGCGATGTCTGCGCGGAGCGCGAGACGCCCGCGTGCGTTGCGGCGTGCCCGACCAGAGCGCTCGGGACGGCCCGCCGCGAGCTTCGCGCACGAACAGGCGCACGCCCCACCGCGTTCACGGGCCGGCTCGTCGTGGTGGGTTCATCGGCGGCGGGCATTGCCGCCTGCGAGGCGGCGCGCGAACTGGCGCCGGACTGCTCGATCACCATGATCACGGCCGACGCCCGGCACTACTCGCGTCCGCTGCTGCCGTACGTGCTTGCCGGACGCATCGGCCGCGACGCGTTGGCGTGGAGGGCGCATGACTACCTCGACAACCTTCGCGTGGACGTGATCGATCAAAGAAGAGCGACCCGCCTGTCGCCCGAGCAGAAGACGGTGTGGCTTGATGACGGGCGCAAGGTTCCGTTCGATGCGCTGGTCGTTGCCACCGGCGCGCGCGCAACCTCGCTCGGCGTGCCGGGTTGCGATCTGCCAGGCGTGTACCCGCTGCGGGACCTGGCCGATCTCGAGGACCTGGATCTGCTGGCGAGCTCGTCGGCAAGGCTGGAGCCGGGGGGCCCCGGACTAAAGCCGGCGGGCCCCGGGCTAAAGCCGACGGGCCCCGGGCTGAAGCCGGCGGGCCCCGGGCTGAAGCCGGCGGGCCCCGGGCTGAAGCCCGGTGCCTACGGGATCCAGGCGGTGGTTGTCGGCGGCGGCAACGTCGGTCTGCAGGTGTGCGAAGCACTGGCGCTGCGCGGAGTCGACGTGACCGTTGTCGTGCGCTCTTCGCATCTCCTGTCGCAGATGCTGGACGAGGAGGCGGGGCGCAGGGCAGGCGCGCTGTTCGCGCGGCACGGCGTCGCGGTGCGTACCGGGCGGGACGTGGTGGAGATCGCCGGCGACGGTCGTGTGGAGCGCGTTCGCCTGGACGATGGGGAGTGCATCGAGGCGGACCTGGTGGTTGTCGGCAAGGGGATCCACCCGAACGTGGAATGGCTGCAATCGAGCGGAATTCGTATCGGCCGGGGCGTCGTGGTCGATCGCAGCGGCCGCACCAATTTGCCCGGCGTGTTTGCGGCGGGCGACTGCGCCGAGACGGACGATCCGATCACCGGGCAGCGCACGGTGAGCGGCATCTGGCCGGTCGCGTACGAAATGGGGCGGACGGCCGGCAGCGCGGCGGTGGGCGGCGATCGGAGGTCGCCCGGCGCGTTGCACATGAACTGCGTCCGGTTCTTCGACGCCGCGATCATCTCGATCGGCGAAGCGCGCACCGGACGGGTGGCGGGGGCCACCGAGCACGTGCTGGCCGCGCGCGACGATGTGTATCGGAAGCTGGTGATGAAGGACGACCGGCTGATCGGCGCGATCCTCTACGGCGATGTGGCCGGCGCGGGGCTCTACTATCGACTGTACCGGGACGGCGTCGAACTGGGCGGCCTGCGCGCGGAGGATCTGGATCGCCGGCGGGCGGAGTGGACGGCCATGGTGGCCGGGGAGCAGGGCTTCGGGCTCCAGGTTCCAGGCTCCAGCCCGTAGGCCCCGAGCTCGAGCTCGGGGCCTACGCGAGAGACGGCGTAAGCCCAAGGCCCAAAGCCTGGAGCCCAAGCCCGGATACAGGCCCCGAACTAGGGTACGGTGCCTACAGCGTGCAGCACTGCGTCGCGGAAGCGCTGAAAGTCGGAGAGCTGCTTCTGCAGGATGTCGACGACCACGCCGGGATTGATGCGGGCGTATTCGTGCACGAGGACGTTGCGGAAGCCGGCCATTCCGATCATCGCATCGCGGACCGGCGCCTCCAGGATGCCCTGGTCGCTCAGGACCTGAAACGCCTCGGCGTACGTGGAAGCGACGGGCAGGCGACGATCGGCAATCAGGTGATTGGCGACATCCAGGCAGGCTTCGATCGCCAGCTGCAGCGTCCGCTCGACGATTCGCTGTGTGCGCCAGTCGCCCCGGTATGCGTCCACCGTTACGCCACGGTACTCGGCAGCCTGGCTGGCATACTCGTCGATCAGCGCCAGCTTTCGCAGCAGCAGATCACGGTCGACCATCTGCGAACCTCCTCGCGAGGAGCCGGTGCTCGAACTTCCGGAAGTCGAGGAACTGACGTGCGGTGACCGATTCGAAGCGATGCCGGACGAACGGCTGGCGGTCGAGGATCACCTGTCGCGACAGCAGGACGCGCCCGGCCAGCGCAATTGGCGCCGTATTGAGCAGGACGAGATCGACTTCGTCGGTCCGCAGGTAGTGCGTGACGGCAGCGAAGACCCGCGATGTGACCGCGGACGGCTCTCCGCGGTCGACGAAAATGCCGATGTCGACATCGCTGAACGGCGCCAGGCGGCCGGTGGCCGCTCCACCGAACAGGTACGCGAACGCAATTTCCTCGAAGGGCTCGAGGACGTCCGCGAGATTCACGAGGCGCCCGCGGATTTCCGCGGGTAGGGGAGTGCGGTGGATCACCCAGATATGATAACCCGCGCGAGTGCGAACGAAGCAGGCGAGCCCTGAGCCCGGGGGCGAAGGTTTCGGGCTCCAGGCTTCGGCCACGAAGGCGCCATCGATGCCCGGAGCCCGGAGCCTGGAGCCCTGAACGATTATCGAACATGTCCAAGATCATTGCTGCCGCGGCCATTCGCGGTGCCCACGCGTCGATGTGCCGTGCCGAGACGATGCTGCGTGAAGCCGTTGCCGCCGGCGGCCGGGACCAGGCCGTGAGATTCGAAGGCACGGCCTACGCGCTGCCGGTCATCCTGGCGCTGACCGGGCGGCGCGTCGAGAAGCTGGGCCAGCTGGAAGAGGCGCTTGCCGAAGCGCGCGCGTGGCTTCCCGAGGGGCCGTCCGATCGCCTCTGGCTGCCGTACCTTGGCGACGCGCTCGATGCCGGCGCCGCCACGCTCATCGCGCACGAAGCGGTCGAGGCGTTGAAGCCGCTGCGCGGCATCCCGCTGGCCTTCGACTACTGGCTGGGGCCGACGCCGGACAGCATCCTGCGCGAGCAGGGGATCAAGCTGGTGGACGGCCGGATGCCGGGCTTCGCCGCGTGCGTGGGCGCGCTGCCCGACGACGAGACCGCCGAGCAGCTCGCGCGCGATCTGCAGGAACGCAACATCCTGGTGTTCATGGGAGGGCACGCTTCGCTGCCGGCTCCGGGCTCCGGGCTCCAGGCTCCAGCGACGATGGCCGCGCAGCTGGCGCGCCGCGGCGTCGAGATGAACTGGGACACGTTCCTCGTGCCCTACGGCCCCGACACCTCCTCGATCGTGCACGCGCTCGGCTTCGCGTGCCGCGCCGCGATGACCTTCGGCGGTCTCAAGCCGGGCGGGCTGCGCGAGGCGCGCGAGATCCTCCTCTACAACATGCGGCGCGTGTTCGCCTTCGTGCTCGCCCTCGGCGAGGTGGACGACGAGAAGTACGCGACGGCAGCCGGCGCCATCAACTTCGGCTTCCCGGTCATCGCCGATACCGACATCCCCGAGATCCTGCCGAGCGGCATCTGCCCGTACGAGCACGTCGTGGCGAACGTGCCGCACAAGACGATGGCGGCGCGGGCCATCGAGGTGCGCGGCGTCAAGATCCGCACCGTCGAGATCCCCATCCCGGTGCGCCACGGACCGGCGTTCGAAGGCGAGCGGGTGCGCAAGGAGGACCTCGCCATCGAGTTCGGCGGCAAGTTCACGCGCGCGTTCGAATACCTGGTGAGCCGGCCGATGGATCGGATCGAGGAC
>Ga0315279_10009845_pt1 | contig 11319 bp, 11 predicted proteins | sample YL17G06_20_MG_FD_203694 | JGI IMG/M metagenome (GOLD analysis project Ga0315279, IMG submission 203694) | Sediment microbial communities from Yellowstone Lake, YNP, Wyoming, USA - YL17G06_20 | ecosystem: Environmental > Aquatic > Freshwater > Lake > Sediment | place: USA: Wyoming | collected...
GCTGCCGGAGGCCCAGCTCGACCGGTTCATGCTCAAGGTCATCGTCGGCTCGCCGGGCGTCGATGAGCTCGTGGGGATCCTCGACCGCACGACCGGCCCCGACTCACCGCGGGCAACCACCGTCGCCGACGCCGCCGGCGTGCTGGGAATGCAGGAACTGGTCCGCCGGGTCCCGGCCGCACAGGCCGTCAAGAATTACGTCGCCAGGATTGTCCGCGCGACTCATCCGGAGGCCGAGCTCGCCCCCGCCCTGGCACGCAAGTACGTGCGGTACGGCAGTTCGCCTCGCGGGGCACAGGCGATACTGCTGGCGTCCAAGGTTCGGGCGCTTCGGCAGGGCCGGCCTAACGTGGCGTTCGAGGACGTCCGCGCAATGGTGGCCCCGGCCCTGAGGCACAGGCTTATCCTGTCCTTCGAGGGACAGGCCGACGGCGTCGTGGCCGACGACCTGCTGGCCGAGATAGTCCAATCTCTGCCCCAGGCCCAGGGCGCGTGAAATCGCCGCAAGAATCGCCGCCATGGAAACCGACCGACCGGACCCGGAAATCATGGCCTTGCTGGCGCCGGAGATGCTCATCCCGGCCTATGCCCAGGGGATATTCCCAATGGTGCAGGACGGCGAGCTCATGTGGTTTCGCCCGCGGCGGCGCGGGCTTCTGCCGCTGGATGAGCGGTTCCACGTCTCTCGCAGCCTGGCCAGGACGATTGCCCGCGGGCGGCTTGTCTGCACCATCGACCGGAGCTTCGACGACGTGGTCCGGCTGTGCGCCGACCGCCCCGACGGGCGACAGACGTGGATCAGCCCGGAAATACGCCTTGCTTACGCCCGGCTGCACGAACTGGGATTCGCCCACAGCATCGAGGCCTGGCCGGCGGAGAAGGCGGGCCCCGGCGAGCCGGCAGGCGGGCTTTACGGCGTGGCGCTGGGCGGGGCGTTCTTCGGCGAGAGCATGTTCCACACGGTCACCGATGCCGGCAAGGTCGCCCTGGTCCATTGCGTCGAGCACCTGCGAAAACGCGGCTTTACGCTTATGGACATTCAGTGGACCACGCCGAACCTCCTGAGGTTCGGCGCGTATGACGTGCCGCACCGCCGATACATCGCGATGCTGCTCAAAGCGATCGCCGCCCCGGTTCGGTTCTGAGCAGCCCGCATAACGCTACTTTGCCGGTTTGGTCATTGAGGCCGCAAGCTTGGCGGCCTTCTGCTCGTCAGTCAACTTGTCCCACGCGGGGGGGCAACTGCCGCAGCAGAAGCCGACCTTCCGGCCTTTGAAATCGCGGGTCAGCGACACGGGGACTTTGGCCGGGTCGATCGGGTTGCCCATGATCGGGCAAGTGCCGTTGACGCAGGCGACCGTCTTGGCCACGTCGCCGCTCGCCTTCTTCTCTTCCTTGCAGGCCGTCAGGCCCACGACCAACACGCACGCCAGCAACAACGCCGCCGGCATCGCCAAACTCCTGATCGCACGTGCAAACATGATGTGTTCCTTCTTGTCCTGGGTGGCCACGTACACGTCATTATAGCGCCTTGCATTCCGCGCCTACCGGAATTTCACGCCGACCTCGGCCGCGACGGAGCGGACGTGCCTGGCGGCTTCGGCGTACTGATCGGCCGTCGAGAGGTGTTCGAGCATCAGCGGCGTGTCGGCGTCGAGCTTGTCAATCTGCGTCAGCAGCGTGCGGTAGTCCAGCCCGCCGAGGCCGGGGCGGACCTCGTCGAGGTGCGTGGTGAGCTTTGTGCCCAGCAGGATGTCCTTGCAGTGGCAACTGCGGATGTGCGGGCCCAGCTTGGCGACGAACTCGCGTATGACGGCGCCCGTGTCGAAATACCGCTGCGGGCTGCAAATCAGGTTCACCGCGTCGAAGTGCACGGCGAAGCGGTCGCGGTCTATCGCCTTGAGAAGCCGGGCGTAATTGTCGGCCGAATCCGGCAGCATCCAGGGCATGGTCTCGAGGCTGTAGAAGGATCGCTTCGGCTTGACGGCGTCGATGATCTCGCGGACGCAGGCGACGATGCGGTCGAACGTCGCGTCCTTGAGGGCGTCGGGGTGCGGGCCGTCCCACTGCTTGCCGGGCGAGCCGGCGATGTTGACGCAGCACCGCGCGCCGATGCGGTCGGCAAGGGCGAGCGAGGCCTTGCACTTGGCCATTGCGGCCTTGGCGGCGGATTCGTCGGGGCTCAGCGGGTTCGACCACGCGCCGACCTCGGCGATGACGAGCCCGGCCTTTGCCGCGGCCTTGGCGTACGAGGCCACCTTCGCGTCGTCGTCGGCCGGTCCGGCCGGACAGTAGGCCGCGCCGTAGCCGAGGTCCTTCACCGCCCTGGCCCATCCGTCAGGGTCCGCCCAGTGTCCGAATACCGGCCCGCCGAATCTCATCGAGACACCTCCGCCAAAGTCAAATTCCAAATAACAAGCACCAAACAACAGATAAGCACCAAATAACAAGCACCAAAACTCAAACAAGGACCAAACAACAAATTCCAAAACACAAACGAGGACCGAAGCAACAAATCACCAAACACCGAGCCATAACGACCCCGTCCACCGGCAAACCATTGAATTGTGGTCCTGCAATCAAAGGGAACTCTTGTTTTGAGTTTGTCGTTTTGGGTTTTGGTTCTGGTTTGTTATTTGGTGCTTGTGATTTGGAGCTTTCCGGCGGCTTGAGTTCTCACCTATCGAGCCGGGAGCGCCCCGATCGCGCACGTCACTTTTCCCAGCGTCCCGAAGTCGCCGACGTAAGTGCCCGCCTCCCGCCCTTGCGGCGGCTTGTACGGCGGGTTCATCGAACCGGTGATCACCACGTCGCCCGGCTCGAGGGCAAAGCCGCTCTTGACCAGTCCGTTGACCAGCCACAGCAGCGACGCCCACGGGCTGCCCAGCACGTCCCTTGCCTGCCCGGCCGCAACGGCCTGCCCGTCGAGCGTAAGGGTGGCGGCGACGGCGTCGGCGTTCACCTTGTCCGGCTCGACGGGCGGGCCTAGCACGAACCGGTGCGCGCCGAGGTTGTCGGCCACGATGTCCTCGAACGTCTCCCGGCCGGCATTTGGGTCGAAGTGCGCATCCGGCAGTTCCAGGGCCGGGCAAACGGCCCGCACGTAAGGCTTGAGCTCCTCGATGCTCTTGACGTGCTTGTTTATCCGCCGACCGACGACCATCGCGACTTCCAATTCGACGGCGACCTTGTGGAAGTCCCCGGCCGGGATCGCCGCGCCGCTGTCGCGCCGCTGGCTGGCCAGGAGCCTTCCGTATGCCGGCCCCGGCGCGCCGAAGGCCTGCCGCGACGCCGCCGACGTGAACGCCACCTTGTAGCCCACCACCTTGTCGCCCCCGGCGACGATCTCCTTAATGAGGTAGTCCTGCGAGAGATACGCGACGTTCAGCGACGCCGGGCCGAAGCTGGCCGAGGGCGGAGCGACCTGAGAGCCGGTGACCCTGGCCGCCAGGCAACGGCGCGAGATGGCCAGGCTCTGCTGGCACGTCGGGCAGCAGCCCAACGTTATCGCGATGATCGTCGCACAAGCCGCCACCGCCGCCTGATGCAGATGTTTCACTGTCCTCTTCATGTCATGCTTACCAAGGGTTGCCGGCCCCATCACCATCCCGGCCGGAACCATACGGCTTGCCGTTTTGCCAGTTTGGCATTTGGCATTTAGCATTGAACATTTAGCATTTGGCATTGAACATTCGCAGGCATCCGCGGAGCGGATGATCCGCGCGAACATTCGCGGCGGCCTCGCCGCCGCGCTACATCTCCAACTGCGGCAGCTCGTTGCGGATGGCCAGGTTCGTCTTCCGCATGAGGTCCACGTAGCCGACCTGGGCATCGAGGTACTGCTTGTAGAGGTCCGACGCGACCAACTTGTCGTTGAGTTGCTGGAGCTTGCGCTTATCGTCCGGGCCTATGGGCTGGCGGGACTGCTCCAGGCGCGCCATCTTCATGGCATGCTCCTGGAAGGCCTGGATTTCCTTCATGGTTGCGGGGTCTTCCGCGAGTCTCTTCTGGGCGGCGGCCAGGGCCGTTGCCTGGGGCGATGCCGCCAGGGCCTTGCCCAGCCGAGTTGCCATTTCTATGCATGCCGTGCTCAAGGGGCGTCTCCTGTCGAGTCGAGTGACGTTCGTAAAACAGCCGTCTGATGACACGCACGATACCCGCCGGGCCGGGCGTTGGCCAGTTCAATCCGCCTCGCATTTTCCCGGCCCCGCCGCACGCTTGAGGGGTTTACATTAAGAGTCGTGCGCGTCGGCGGCAAAGGCTTTTGCAGGAGAGATGTGTGAAACGGTTGACAGCATTCTTGTTCCTGGCGACCGTCGTTTTTGCGCTTGTCGGCCCGGCCGGCGCCCCGGCCGCCAAGCCCCCAAGGAATGCCGCGGTGAAAGCCTTGCCGCCGCTGGGCAACCCCGAGACCTTGCGGGCGGCCATCAGGGACCTTTCGGCCACGTTTGGCAAGCGATATCCAAAGGCCCCGGAGCTGCTTGCCAGGCTTGATGACATCGAGAAGCGCACCAAGGCCGGCGAGGCCCCGCAAGAGGAGTTCGTCGAGCTTCAGCGCCAGGCGCTGCTGGCCAATCCGCTGATTGCCGATCATCCGATCCTGTTCATATCCAGGCCGCAGTACAGGAGCGACCATCACAACACGGCCACGATGTTCCAGACCGGCGAGATCAACACGGGCAGCTTCGTCGGCGGCTCGGCGGTCAAGACATTCGACGCCCGCACGGGCCAGGTCCGCACGCTGGTGGAGGTGCCCTCGGGCATGGCCCGCGACCCGGACGTGAGTTTTGACGGCCGGCGGGTGCTGTTTGCGATGCGGCGCGACAAGGCGGACGATTCGCACCTGTACGAGCTTGCGGTGGACGCCGCCGGCGCCGCGGCCGGCGGGCCAAGGCAGCTTACCGGCGGCGCGGGCGTGACGGACATCGACCCGCTGTACCTGCCGGACGGGCGGATCGCCTTCAGCTCCACGCGCCAGCCGAAGTACTGCATGTGCAACCGGCACATCATGGCCAACCTGTTCCGGATGAACGCCGACGGCACGAACATCGAGCAGATCGGCAAGAGCACGCTGCACGAGGGCCACGGCTCGCTTACGCCGGACGGGCGGATCCTTTACGACCGATGGGAGTACGTGGACCGCAACTTCGGCGACGCCCAGGGCGTGTGGGTCTGCAACCCCGACGGCACCAACCACGCCGTCTTCTACGGCAACAACACCGCCTCGCCGGGGGCAATGCTGGATAACCGCGTCGTGCCGGGAAGCGGCGGAAGCCTGTTCATCTCGACGTACTCATCCTGCCACGACCGCCCCTGGGGCGCCATCGCCCTGGTGGACCGCACGCGCGGCTACGACTCGCCCGCGGGCGAGCTGCGAACCTGGCCCGCCTCGGCGATGGGGATGGTGGGGCGCGGCGGCTACGACACGTTCAAGGGTGTCTTCCCCAAGTACGAGGACCCGTTCCCCCTGGCCGACGGCCAAGACTCGCTGGGGGCCGGCAAGTACTTCCTCTGCTCGCGCCAGACCGGCAACGGCGAGCAGATGGGCATGTGCCTCATCGACGTGTTCGGCAACGAGATACTCTTGCACGTCGAGGAGCAGGGCTCGCTGGGATGCTTCGATGCCATGCCGCTTGGCCCGCGAGTTCGCCCGCCCGTGATGCCCGACCGCCGCGACGTCGCCGACGCCCAGGGGGCGTTCTACATCTACGACGTTTACGTCGGCACCGGAATGGACAAGGTCCGGCGCGGCGAGGTAAAGAGCATCCGGGTCGTCGAGTCGCCGGAGAAGCGGTTCTGGACCAAGCCGGCCTGGGACGGGGGCACCGGGCAGCAGGCCCCGGGCATGGCCTGGAACGACTTCAACAACAAACGTATCCTCGGCACGGCGCCCGTCGAGCCCGACGGTTCGGCCTATTTCACGGTCCCGGCCGACAGGTTCCTGTACTTCCAACTGCTCGACGCCAACGGGATGATGATCCAGTCCATGCGGAGCGGCACGATAGCCCGCCCGGGCGAGACGCTCGGGTGCGTGGGATGCCACGAAGACCGCCAGTCGGCCGTAGGCAACCACCCGATGGCGGCGACGCGCCGCCAGCCAAGCAAACTCCAGCCGTTCTACGGACCCGAGCGCCTGTTCAACTATTACGCCGAGGTCCAGCCGGTCTTCGACCGCAACTGCGTGAAGTGCCACGACTACGGCAAGCCCGGGACCCGCAAGGTGACGCTTGCCGGCGATCTTGCGATCATCTTCAACGCCTCGTATATCGACCTGCGATCCAAGAAGCTCGTGAACGTGCCCGGCGCCGGCCCGGCCAAGACTTATGACCCCTACGCCTGGGGCAGCCATGCAAGCAGGCTCGTCGAGGTCCTGCAAAAGGGCCATAACGACGTCAAGCTGAGCAAAGAGGACTTCGACCGCATCGTCACGTGGATAGACCTCAACGCGCCGTACTACCCCACATATGCCAGCGCATACCCGGACAACAAGTATGGGCGAAGCCCGCTGGACGACGGGCAACTGCGCGAACTGGGCCGTCTGACGGGCGCGAGCATGAGCCACTCAGCCGTCAGCTTCACCCGCCCGGAAATGAGCCCGTGCCTGACCAGGCTCGACAAGTCCGACCCGAAGTACGCCCAGGCCCTGGCGATCATCCGGGCCAGCAAGGCCTCGCTCGCCCAACGCCCGGGGGCCGAGATGCCGGGCTTCAAGCTCACCGGCGCGGATGCCCGGCGCGAGGCCAAGTACGATGCCCTGGAGGCCGAGCGGGAAAAAATTCGCAAAGCCATCGCCGCCGGCAGGAAGCTGGAACCGCCCGCCGCCGGCGGGGGGAAGTAGCCGGGAGCCAGGAGCCGGTAGCCGGTAGCCGGTAGGCGGTAGTCGGTAGCCGGCTACCGACGACTGGGGCTGTCCGGTAATTCTCCGATGCGGCAGGGGGTAGTGTCCCAATTTGCCCGGGCACCTAAAGTCCTTCTCTCTCTAGCCTGATGTGCGCGGTCATCGAAGATGTGCCAAATATGTCGGCGAGTTGCTTCTCGATAAGCTCGCGAACCCAGTCATCATTGGGATCTACTCTCGGATGCGCCGTGATCTTGGCGAGAATGGCTGCAAAACTGCTTCTCAGTTCGTCTGTGGGCATGAGCAGATGTCCAGCAAAGGCATTTGCTTGCCATTCAAGCCGGCCGTAGGCCTCTCTTGGCATGGCTTTCATGGCTTGCTGCCACTCTGACAGCGTGTTGTAGTGGAATTTCCCGAGGATGTCTCGATGCACGACAATATGAGCGAGTTCGCGCTATGCTGAAACGGAATCGGGGCGTCTGCCTTTGCCACGCCTCTTCATCCACTGTTATGCAAGTCAGATCCGAGTTGACGAATGCGATGATTCCGTCGTTGTCTGTGGTGGCTCTGGTAAGCCCTGGAAGCGGGAAGATGTCGATTTCCATCCGCGGATCTATGATGTCATCGACTGGGATCGGGAGTTGGCGCGAAGGGTGATACTCACAAATGATCTTCTCCGCAAGTGCCCCAAGATGCGAATATTCCAGATATGGGACGACAGTATCTTGCTTAGTCATTATCGCTTCCTAAGCAAGTCTACAACGTGTGCGAGTTGCTCATCACTCGGAGGATCGCCTCGCATGGTCCTGAATAGGGCGGGCAACTGCGATAGCAATTCATTGTCTCGCAGATCAGGCGGAAACTCGCCCCTGACCGCGGCCGCCAAGTCGCAGAACTCGTACCACTCCTCCGAGCCCTCCGAGAGCCCAAGCGCTCGAGCATAAGTATAAAGCCGCTCTCCTCTCGGTGGCGGAAAGAGGTCCCGCTCTAGCTTGCTGATATTCCCAGGCTCAAACCTATTGGTCTGGCAGAACTGCCTTAGGCTCATCTTTAGACTGATCCGATGGGCCTTGAACACTTGGCCAAATGTTTTGCTATCCATTGGGTTTCTCCTTGCGCTGTTGTAATAATCTTACAACAACTCTCGACAAACCAACAACCAACCATTTGCAAAAATTCTTGTGTTTTTTTGTTTGTGTTGGGTTGTATTGTGTGATAGCGTGGCTGGTACAAGGAGATCTCCAATGATACCGAATGGCAACCGAGAAGAGGCGATAAGGGTCCTTGAGGCATATCGTGATGACTTACGAACACAACTAGAACAACAAAAGGCCGTTCTTGGTGCCGTCGAGGCGGTTATACGATCCCTGCATCCCCACCAGGGCACTGGGGCTGTTCCGCATTCCGTGCCCGCCACGCAGGCGACATCCTATGCCAATCTCGGGGCGCAGGATGCGGTTAAGAAATACCTCCAGACTCATGCCGGGCAACCATTCAAACCAAGCACGATTGCCAAGAACCTTCGGGCTTTGGGCTATCAGCCAACCACTGAGAATTCTAATGTCTTTGTCGCTATGGTCAGGACTGGTTGCATCCGTTTGACGGACAAAGGCATCTTGAGGCAAACGCAAATAGATGGGAAGATTGCATTTATGTTTCCTAAAGCCGAGGCAGAATCATGAGAAGAGCAGTCAGCGGTACCCGATAGGCCGTAGGTTATCGCCAGCACAGAAAACGAGAAAGCCCAGGCGGTAACCTGGGCTCTAGCAAGGCTTGCCCAGACAGCCTTTCAAGTTGCTCGACAGAAACCCCGGCCAGGCCGCAAGGCTCATTTCCCGCCTTGCTTTGTTTCGCTTTCGAGGCGGCGGGCAAGGCAGGTTTTGGCTTGGCTGGACATCTCCTTGATCGCCGCGGAGCACTTCTGTTGCCCATCCGGATCGTTATGCTTCACTTCCGCGAGGAAGTCCCACTGATCGGTGCGAAAGCTATGCAACGGTTGCCACGGCTTGCCTTCCACCTTGAGGTTGCCCATCGGCGAGCACGCCCACGCGTAGCGAACCGCCAGCGGTTCCTTCACGAGGGGGCTGGAGACGAGGATCTGCTTGTTCTTTTGCTCCTTGTCCTTGACGTCTTTCGCGACGGCCTGGGCCATGTAATAACTGCCGGATGCATCCGCGATGGAAAAGCCCTCGATTTCCGAGCCCATGTCATCGGGCAGCACGGCCCGGTCGAACGTCAACAGCATCTTGCCGCCCTCCGGGACCGCCGACAGCAGCTTCGCCGATTCCCATGAGATGTCTTTCATGCCGTACACGGTCTGCAAGGCCCAGATCGCGGCACGGATACCCAGTTCCTTCTTTTTCTTGGTGTGCAATTGAGGGATCTTCTGGTCGTAGCACGGGATGAAGACCGTGTGCTCCGGATTGCCGGCATCGGCGAGGCCGAGGCGCTGGGCCTCGCGGATATAGGCCGCGGTCGAGAATCCCTGCTCTTCGAAGTTCAGGCGAGTCTGGGCCTGACCGCCCGCACAGAACTCGATCACGGCAACCGGCAGGTTGGGGTCCTTGAAATCTTCCCGCCAGCCTTCCACCATCAACTTCATCAGGATGCGGTAGAACTTCGGCTTGCAGCTCGTGTTCATCATCGCGTTGTTGAACCCGCCCATCCCCAAATCGTGATCGGTTTGTCGCGCTGCAACACCATGTTGCTTCTGAAAATGCCGTGAACTTTCAATTGCTCAGCCGCTGACAGCGTTTGCACATTGGCAATCAGCAACAAAACGAAAGGCCATACGATCCCGTGTTTCTTGTCCATCGTTGCTCCTTGGAATTCCTTCGACTAGGTTTGCTGCTTGGTTATGATTAAACTTCACCTTATGCGTAAGGTGCTTCATAATCTGCAACTTGCCGTTTTCGGGCATAGCCCGCTCCCCAAGGAGAAAGCCGCCGGGCGAGAGGACCGCATGATGAGACCCTTGTTCATGACCGCATCGACGTCGTGTCGCGTTGGACTGCTCGCCATTGCCGGGCTCTGCCTTTGCCTTCAGGCCCGGCCAGCCCGCGCGGATGAATCCCAGGCCCGGCAGGTCCTACAGGCCTCCGGCGTCCAGGGGGGGCTGGTTGTCCACATCGGCTGCGGAGATGGCCACCTGACCGTGGAACTGTGCCCCGGCGCAAGTTACCTGGTCCAAGGACTGGACAGCGACCCGGCCCGCGTCGAAGCCGCCCGCGGGTACGTCGCCTCGCGGGGCATTTACGGCCGGGTGTCCGTGGAAACGTTCGACGGCAAGCGGCTGCCTTACGTCGACAACCTGGTGAACCTGGTGGTCGCCGACCGCCTCGGCGATCTGCCGATGGATGAGGTGATGCGAGTCCTGGCCCCGTGCGGCGTGGCGATCATCGGCGGCAACAAGACGGTCAAGCCCAGGCCCGCCGACATTGATGAATGGACGCACTTCCTGCACGACGCCTCGGGCAACGCGGTGGCCAAAGACAGAGAGGTCGGTTCTCCGCGCGGGCTGCGATGGACGGCCGGGCCGATACACACCCGCGACCACGACGCCCTGGCCAGCATGAGCGCCATGACCACCAGCGCCGGGCGGGTGTTCTACATCCTCGACGAAGGGGCGACGTCGCTGATCCACCGTCCGGCCAGTTGGCGGCTGATAGCCCGGGACGCCTTCAACGGGGTGCTGCTGTGGAAACGTGACATCCCAACGTGGGTGACGCACCTGTGGTACTTCCGCAGCGGGCCCGTGCAGTTGCCCCGCAGGCTCGTCTCCGTCGGCGACCGCGTGTACGTCACGCTGGGGATCGACGCGCCGGTCAGCGAACTGGACGCCGCCACGGGCAAGACGCTGCGCGTCTTCGAGGGCTCGGAGAAGACCGAGGAGATGATCCTCCACCGCGGAAAGCTCCTGACGGTCGTCGGCGATCCCGCGCAGATCGACCGGGAGGCCCCGAATATCTCCGGCTACTGGGAGTTGAGCGTCAAAGACAAGCCCGCCGCCGCGAAGACCATTGTCGCCCGCCAGGCGGACACGGGGAAGGTCCTCTGGACGAAGACCGGCGGCAACATGGGCTACCTGGCCCCGCTTTCGCTAGTCGCCTGCGGCGAGAAGGTGTTCTACCTCGACAACGAGAATCTCCACTGCCTGGCCCTGGCCGACGGCAAGGAACTCTGGAAGGCGCCGTTCGCCACCGAGGGCCTGTTTCTGCACAACTACGCGCCCACCGTCGTGGCCTGCCAGGACGTGGTCATGTGCATGACGTGGGACAGGCTGCACGCCTTTTCGGCCGGCGACGGCAGGAAGCTGTGGGAGCAAAAGGGGGCGATCGGCCTGGCCTCGCCAGGGGACCTTTTCGCGATTGACGGCCTGGCCTGGTGCGTGCCGGTCACGGAATCGATCTGGAACGGCGACAAGCTGGACCGCAGGGGCAAGATCGTGACCGGCGCGCCGATTCCCAAGGAGGATCTTCTGG
>Ga0315279_10009846_pt1 | contig 11318 bp, 10 predicted proteins | sample YL17G06_20_MG_FD_203694 | JGI IMG/M metagenome (GOLD analysis project Ga0315279, IMG submission 203694) | Sediment microbial communities from Yellowstone Lake, YNP, Wyoming, USA - YL17G06_20 | ecosystem: Environmental > Aquatic > Freshwater > Lake > Sediment | place: USA: Wyoming | collected...
ATATCCGCAATGACCATGACATCAGGTCAGATAACAATGTTATCGCTCCAACAGGAGATAGAACGAGAATACGAACGAATCCTAGGTGGGAAAGCGTCTTGAGGCTGCCACATGGTGTATCCATGCAGGCTACCAGAGGATCTCTGATAGTCAGATCAACTAAACATGTGAGAGTGCTTAGCTCCGCGATTCTGAATGGGGGGTGGAGAAGGGCGGATTCGATTCTGATTCAGAAGGTACCGAAGAATTTCAGATGTGATAATCCCCTCGCGTATCTGTTGAGGGCTGCTGCAAGGACCCACTTGGATGCGAACACCACGGTGGGCTTCTTGACGGCCGCTGATCCTAGCAAGTTCGGATTCTCCACATGCCAAATAGGACGAATAATGGTTTCCACGGTAGCCACAGCGGGAACCTCCAACTCAGCGAGAGCAGGTGAGCCTATCAAGATTCTCGATAGTCCTGGAACTATCAACACATTGGTTCTCACAAATACGCGGATGACTGATGGCTGTATTGTAAACGCTCTCCAGACGGCGACTGAGGCAAAGACGCTCGCATTAAGGGAACTGGACATTAGAAGTTCGAATTCGGGGGGCGAGGCAACGTGTACCACATCTGACGCTCTTGTGATCGGAACTACGAACGAGGGAGCAGTCTGCAAATACGCGGGTGCGGCAACGGAACTGGGAAGAGCGATTGCTGAGTCCGTTCGTTTGGCAGTCAGGGATGGCATAACAAAACATGACAAAATCTTACCGGGTCGAAGTCTGCTGCAGCGACTATATGAGCGTGGTATAGACACCAAGGATCTTGAGGATGCATTCTTTGAAAAATACATACACCACCAATCATTTGGCAGTAGAAATCGCGTCAGGAAGAGGTTCAGGAAGTTTCTTGAAGAAGCTTCTTCAGACCATAATGTCGCTGCCTTAGTTCTTGCTGCTCTGCGTATTGAGGATGATGGGTGCCTAGGGCTTATCCCTGGACTTTCAGAAAAGGAATTTGTCAGAGATCCCGTAAGTCTTCTGGCAGATGAGCTCATAGGAATTGCGATAAGCAACTACATTGCAGGGTCGAAAGGCTTATTTGAGTACGTCAGGTTCGACCGCAAGAAGCCAAGTGTCATCAGAAGGCTGGGGCCTTTTGGGGATGATGCGATCGGAGCACTTGTGGCCGGAGCCTCGTCTAATGTTTACTCGAGTCTGTTGGGAAAGAGGTAACCTCTGCTGTCTCTGTTTAGGGACTTAAAGAGCGCCGTAGCATTCCTGACAATTATTCCGGTAAGCGAAAGCTCAGTGACTGTTCAAGAAGTAGCCCTCAGTGCGTATCTCTTCCCTGCAGTGGGTGCGGTTCTAGGTCTAATCATAGGATTACTAGGATGTGTGCTGACGGTTGTTCTTCCGGGTCTAACATCAGCTGTGCTTGTTGTAGGCAGTCTCTATTTTTCTACCGGTCTGCATCATTTTGATGGACTTCTTGATTTTGGTGACGGCCTTATGTTCAGAGGCACTCCCGAATCGAAGGTGACTGCCATGCGAGACAAGGCAACAGGTGCTGGCGGTCTAGCTTTAGGACTGATCAACACACTACTCCTGGTCTCGTGCCTTTGGACAGTATCAGCGGACAATTTTATTCCTTTCATGCTGGTATCTGAGACTTCTGCAAAGCTAGCTATGGTTTTCGCAGCATTCACTGGCAAGCCCTCTTCGGACGGCGTTGGAGCCGTGTTCACTGGCAGCATGAAAGGCAGACGAGGTAGAGCTGCGCTTACAGGAGCAATCATCTTCTCAGTCGTGATTGCGGTAGTAGCTCTCAGAATCAGAGGCTTAGCCGGTCTATTATCGGCACTGGTGGTTGCGGGATCCCTTGTCATGCTGTCACATAGACACTTCCAATCCGTGACTGGCGATGTCCTGGGAGCTGTAAACGAGCTGGCAAGATCCTGCACGTTACTGATCTTGGTGGTTTTCAGATGGTTGTAGTTGGATTGATCATGGCTGGAGGGAGAGCCACCAGAATGGGTTCCGAGACCGAGAAACCTCTAATCAATTTCAATGGGGAGTCAATGATCAAGTGGGTCATCAAAGCTCTCGAAGGCGCATCAGAGATAGAAGAGATCTTTGTGGCGACCAGCCCTAACACTCCTAAGACTCAGGAAACCGCAATAGAACTCGGATTGCAGGTCATAGAGACTAAAGGAAGAGGCTACATTTCTGATGCGCAAGAGGCGATCCGACAACTCATTCCCAAGACCGTGCTCGTAATCTCCTCTGACCTGCCCTCCGTATCCAGTCAGGTGATAGATGAGATAATCCTACAATATGCCGAGTGCGGTAAGCCGTCGCTCAAGGTTGTGACTCAGAATGGACTCCCCAAAGACTCAGATCGGCTGAACCGCTACTTTGGGCCAAACGATGACAACGTTATTCCGGCTGGCATAAACGTGATAGACAGCCTACATATCAATGACCCACAAATTGACGAGGCAATACTCCTGGTGGAGTCAGCGGAAGTCGGCGCAAACATCAATACGCCCGCGGACCTGGAAACGCATTCTCAATACAAATGATGAGTGCGCCCATCCTTCCGCAGAAATTGAACCCTGCGTCGGAATCCCAGATTTCACATGCACCATATATATCAGGCATGCTATGTGGAGTCGGAGTATCCCGTCTGAGAGTCACTCCGTAACGGTCAGATGATGGAAGATGATGAATTCAAAGGTCAACAAAGTTGCTCAAGAAGCAGACACGCCTATCCACGTAGAAACCTCCGATAAACCGAAGTGGGGAGCGAAATATGCTTTTCTATGCTACCTCACGGTCGCAGTCGGTGTCTTGATAGTTGCTGCATCTACGGGTCTACTGCTACATTTTTCAGGTTTCAACCTAGCCGAACCACCCTATCCGATATCGCTGGTGTCAATTCCAGTGAATGAGATTTCAATACTCCTGATGACGCTGGCTTTCATCAAAAGGAGTGGGGCGAATATTGGCCAGATGGGCTTCAGGAGGATCTCCGCGGCGGCCGTCCTCAAAATGATTATTCTTGGAGCTGCGCTGCTTCTACTTACCGCCACAGTCGGAGCCACACAGAATGCTATTCTCGGTCATGACCCGGCGGAGCAGATCTTCGCCAAGTTCGTTGTCCCAAGAACCCAAATCCAGCTTGTTTTTTTGGTTGTTTTCGCTATGGTTCTTGTTGGACCGATTGAGGAACTATTCGCAAGAGCATACATCCAGAAGGGTTTAGAGAACCATTTTGGCAGGGTCAAGGGCCTGTTGTTGGCTTCCCTTCTGTTCGGCATGCTCCATGCATTGAATGTTGTAAGGGCGATAATTCCGACCTTTGTTGCAGGACTGTTTCTGGGGTATATCTGGCAAAAGACTGGGCGGAACACGACCTCCGTGGCCGTACTGCATGGAGCCTACGACTCGATCGCTTTAACGCTTGCCTTCCTCTTTGGGGCCTAGGTTAGCTGGGATTATGGGCGCGCGCGAAGAGCAAGCGTGATGAAATGGTACTGTACAGAGGTATGAGAAATAATAGGCTCACAGAGAGAATGCTCTCGCTCATGAATCTGAGCGTGCTATTTTGCGCAATTCTTATAATCTGAGATCCACAAAGATCATTCTTTGGGTAGTTCTATCTTGCCAAAGAAGAAGACGAAGAAGAAGGCTAAACCTAAGAAGAAGGCAAAGCCCAAGAAACGAGCAAAGGCTAAAGCAAAACCAAAACCTAAACCTAAACCGCCTGAGATCCAGCCGGCCCCGCTTGAAACTCCTCCACCTGAGACAATCCCTCTTCCCCCTGAAGCAACGTTTACGCCGAGTGAAGCTCCAGGAGCTCTAACCTGACCAGTCGCACAAGATTGTATTCTACCAGATAGGTTTAGACTTGATCTGTTAGTTCTCCACATGACAGAGTGTGCGGCCTTATCGCCGCCGCTTTTCTTTCTACGTGAACCAACAGAGACTAGCGCGCGCTAAGTGCTCTGGAAATTATCAAATTGAAGCGTAGTTTAGAACACTTTTTCAATCATATATCAGGTGAAGCCGCCAAGGGATTGCCAGTCATTCAGATAGGTGGATGTCGTTCGCTAATAGGTTATAAGTCGAGTGCATCCAATTACTTTTCGGTAGTCAATGTCCGAGGCCTCTGAACCAACAAAGATTCGGAAACGCGATGGGCGAGTTGTTGATTTCGAGCCGGTCAAGATCAAAACTGCAATAGAGAAGGCCATGAAAGCCGTCTCGGCCCACGACGTTGATGCAGCGCGCGACGTTACCCAAGTCGTCATTGAAGAAATCAAGAGGAATTTCGAACGTAATATCCCTGGTGTTGAGGACGTTCAAGACCTCGTCGAGAGGGCCCTTATGGAGCAGGGCCTACCGGAAGTTGCCAAGGCGTATATTCTATACAGGAAGAGACGCGCTGATATCCGTGAGGCCAAGAGGTTCTTCGGTGTTGAGGACGAGCTTAAACTCACAGTGAATGCCGTAAGCGTTCTGGAGCGTAGGTACCTTATCAAGGATGCAACGGGCAGAGTAATTGAGACTCCCAGCCAGATGTTCCACAGGATAGCCAAGGCAATCGCTTGTGCAGACACTAGATATGAAACCCCGGAGAGAATGGTCAAACATGAGCAGGAATTCTATCATCTCATGTCTGATCTTGAATTTCTCCCAAACTCGCCGACCCTGATGAATGCTGGCACAAGACTGGGGCAATTGGCCGCGTGTTATGTTCTTCCCGTTCATGACTCAATTGTTGAGATATTCAATACCGTAAGGGACATGGCAGTCATCCATCAGACTGGAGGAGGGACAGGATTTTCTTTTTCTAGGCTCAGGCCGAGAGGAGACTCTGTAGGCTCAACCGGTGGCATAGCCTCTGGACCAATATCCTTCATGCGCGTATTCGATACGGCGACTGACGTGATTAAGCAGGGTGGAAGAAGGAGAGGCGCAAACATGGCCATCCTCAGGGTCGACCATCCAGACATTATCGAGTTCATTACGGCCAAGGAGAAAGAGGATTTCCTGACTAACTTCAATCTCTCAGTAGCGGTAACCGACACTTTCATGGAAGCTGTGAGAGGCGGCAAGGATTTCGAGCTAATTAACCCGAGAACCAAAACGGCTACAAGGAAGATCAATGCCAGAAACTTGTGGGCTCTAATCGTGACATCAGCCTGGAAGACAGGAGATCCAGGCCTAATATTCATTGACGAGATCAACAGGCGTAACCCCACGCCCCACGTCGGAACCATCGAAAGTACCAATCCTTGTGGGGAGCAACCCCTCCTCCCTAACGAATCCTGCAATCTGGGATCCATAAATCTGGCGAAATTTGTTGAAGGTCAGAACATGAATTGGAAGAAGCTTGGGGAAACCGTGAGAGCATCCGTCCACTTTCTCGATAATGTGATTGACGTCAACAAGTTCCCCACAGCTGAGGTTGAGAAGGTCACCAAAGGGAACCGCAAGATTGGGCTTGGGGTTATGGGCTTCGCAGATGCTCTCATCAGACTAAGAATCCCCTACAACTCCAATGACGCCCTCAAGCTTGCTGAGAAGATCATGAAATTCATACGCGACGAAGGTCACAAAGCCTCAATTGACATGGGCAATTCTAGAGGATCATTTCCGAATTTTGAGGGAAGCATCTGGCAGGAGAAAGGATATGCGACTATGAGGAATGCTACAGTAACTACTATCGCTCCCACCGGTACCATAGGAATCCTAGCAGGAGTCAGTAGCGGAATAGAACCTCTATTCGCCATAGCGTTTGTTCGAAATGTGATGGAAGGGACCCAACTCACGGAAGTCAACTTAGAATTTGAAAGACTTGCTAGTGAAGGAGGCTTCTATAGTCCCGACCTGATTACGAAGATCGCTCGGACAGGATCGATCCGAGAGTTGGCCGAGGTTCCGGATGATATTAGAAGGCTCTTTGTTACTGCATTCGATATTTCTCCGGAATGGCATGTGAGAATGCAGGCGGCCTTCCAGAAATACGTCGACAATGCTGTCTCCAAGACGATAAACTTTCCAAATCACGCCACTCCAGACGATATTGAGAAAGCCTACTGGCTGGCCTATGAGCTGAAATGTAAAGGAATAACAGTGTATCGCTACGGAAGCAAGAGTCAGCAGGTGCTCTACATAGGCTCAGTCATGGGAAAAGAGACCGGCCGGCTTTTTGATTATGTTAGTGCTGACGCTGAATATAGTGGGGGTTGCCCTACCCCTATGTGTTCAAGCGGTTGAGAAATGCGTAGGGTTGGCTTTCTCAGGGCGCGCCAGCAATGCGCAATTATAGGATTTATCTGTAGGTTGCACGCGTAGAACTTACCTTGCCCCTCCTCCGCCTCCGCCAAAACCTCCTCCCCCTCCGAACCCGCCGCCACCAAATCCTCCTCCAGCTTCTCCTGATGAGCTGGGCAGACTTGCAACTACAATTGGCTGAATTATGAGAGGTATGTTAGGGGTAAACTTCAATTCCTCGATGAGGATGCCAAGTTCTTTCATTGCTTTGACAACGCTGTCGCCTACTCCCAGCGTTGTTCCGTAGATAAGCCATTGTCCCCACATTGAGAGGTCCTGCGGTGCGTACTTCTTGATCATGGCTAGATCTGAGAGGAACGTTCTGAAGGATCCCCATTCGAGTCTCTCTTTGTATGCTTCGCCAAGCCACCTGCCGAACAGTGTTGATGGAAATGCGACCGCCATCAAGGATTGCAGCAGCAGTATGATGGCTGTGAAGCCGGCCGGAACCAGAATGTAGGCTGTACTTGTGAGCACTGCTGATAGCAAAAAAGAGACGATCAGTAAAAGGACTGGAACTAGTACGAAGGGGGCTAGCCTCATCCTGCCGCTAACCATGAACCGTTCGGCCTCTTTGGCCTCCGCTTCCTTCGTGAGGTAAGATAGCTCCTGTTGAAGTTGGGTTAGATTGGACCAGAGGGCGCTGTCTGATGTGAGCTCCGCTGCAAATGTCTTTACGCGATCTGTATCAACGACTCCGTTTTGGGAGATGTCCTCGAGGAATTGTAGTACTCGGCTTTCGTAAGAGTCAGTGCCTGCCCGATCTAGGATTCTTAATGTGAGTCCGCCAATCTTAGGTTCAATTCGGATCTTCCTCCTGAAATGGAGATCAAGAAGGGTTGCATAGAAACCGTCCTTATCGTAATTCAGTGCATCGTTCTTGAATACTAGATTCACGAGCCATGGTTTTCTCTCTTTGTTTGGTATTTCGCTAAGGTATTTCGGTACCACATAGTTCTTCTCTTTGCCGTAGACGACGTAGGTCAGAACAAAGAACAAGGGGAATAGCAGTGCTAGGAGTCGAGTTCCCTCCTTCAGGCCCGAAGCCCCATAGTATTGAGCGTAGTATAAATTGTTAGCTTGGATCGCAAGGGATTTCACATCATCATATTTTGTTGGAAACCCCTCCAAGACCTTCAGGGCGTCTTTGTTTAGTAGCAGCTCCACCTCGAGGAGTTCATCTTTGGCTGAGCTTCCTCGAATGATGAGCTCGGAATCTCGTCTGCTCACCTGCATAAGAGGAGGATGAGGGTAGACCGCTTCGACGTAGCTTGCATCTTTGATGATTATTGTGACGTTACGATAGGTCAGATGCGTGGATGCCAACTTGATGTTCAGATGGCATCTGTTCTCGTCATATTCCAGCGGCGGTCGGATCTGAAATGCAAAGCTGATCTTGTGTCTTCCCAGTTTGAACCGATCAGGGTTGAAAGCGCCGGCCTCATTTCTCTCAGCCAGATTCTGAACTGTGCTCAGGGCAGCTGAGTCCTTCTGGTAGGGATCCGCCAGCCATGTTGAGCCCGTGTAATCTTTCGTGTAGAAGATCAATTTCTCAGAGGATGAAGCGTTGACGAATTGTACGTGTGGTGTGTTAAGCTTCTCCATAGACAGTGGGGCTTGCCAGCTTCTATACAACATCCTGTAGTGATAAGCTGTCTTCACATTGTATGTGTAGTCCTCAAGTAATAGCCCGTTGGGATACAGTTTAGCTGTGTACTCGTCAACGACCACGTCGCCCTCAAAAAGCGACGGCGCATAGTTGATTATGGACAAGCCAATAATGCCTATGATCAGGGTCAGGATTGTTAAAGTGACTATCTGCTTAGTTTCAGCCAAGTCTTCATGACCTTAGAATTCGATTCGAGGCCGTTTCTCCACTTCTTCCTCGAATTGTAGGTAATTCATCTTGGTGAGGCCTATGATGAGCGCCACAAATCTCGACGGGATTGTGTCCTGCCTTATGTTGTATTCCTGCACTATGTTGTTGTATGTGTATCTTTGGCGGGCGATTTCGTCTTCGACACCCTTTACGGACTCCATTAGGTTTGTGACTGTGCTGGAAGTCTTGAGGTCAGGGTAGTTCTCGGCCACGGCCATTATGTTGCCAAAGAGTGTTCGGGACTCGCGGTCGACTTCTCTTAGGTCCTCAGTTCCAGCTTTGAAGACAGAGGTCCTGAGGCCTGTGATCTTCTCTAAGACCTCCTTTTCAAACTTCGCGTAGCTCTTAACGGATTCCAATAGTTGCTCAATCATGTCTAACCTCTTTTTCATTGCTACTTTGATCTGGCCCAAGGTGGCTTCAGCCGAGTTTCTCAGACCGAAGAACCGGTTGTAGATGGATACGAAATACCCGATCAACGCCAGCACTATGATGATTACTATGACTATGGCAACCAATGATGTCCAGTCCAACTCAATTCCAGACCTCGTTTAGGTTTGTCGCGTTAGTCTATTTGTTCTCCTCTGGAACATATGAGCCTTCCTGAAGTACTGTCCCTTGGCCTACTCCTACTGCGCAAGAAATATGAGCTCGGTAAAACAGAAGGATCTGTGGTGTGAGATTTGGGTACGGCGGCTCATGAATTCTAGGAAGTGTTGGGCAGCCTGCTTGAGGCTTTGGTCGGGATTCTGATTGCTTTCTTCGCGCGCGCTGAGAACACTTGGCTTCGAAACATTGTCTGAATCCATAAGGGAATCTGCCAGGGACTTCGGGGTATCCTTAGGTGCACTTGTTTGGGCGATATTCGGATTGATTATCGCGATATTTGCGATATGGCCATTTGCCATGTTCCTGCCAGCATTGTTCAAAGCTAAGATTTTCAGGCAAATCAACATGGGCGATGACGCCTTTGACACCTTAAGGCTGCGCTATGTCAAGGGGGAAATAACCAAAGACCAGTACCTTGAAATGAAGAAGATACTCCAAGAGGAATCCTAGCGGATCATGGCAACAAATTGAAGTTCCTTCACCCTGAGTTCTTCAGGCACAGCGCTCTATCTGACTTCTTCCCACAATCATGAAGTCATTGACGCCGGAGCAAGTCTCTCTGATATCCTGCAGACGAGATCTGGAACATTGACTCCAGTCTTCGAACTTATCTCTAGGATTTCCTCCACATCAAAAACCTTGCGGGTTTCCTCAAGCACCCTGTCTAGATGTTCACGTGTCACTATATCGACTTTGTTTATGCATATCAGAAAAGGAACTCCACTGATCTCTTTGTCCATGATTTTGCGGGAGGCTAGCAATTTCCTCTTTAGAGTCAAAATCTCATCGCTGCTGTCCACGAACAAAAGAATGAGATCCGAATTTGAGAGTTCGCTCAATGTGGTGTGAAAAGCGTTCAGGAGTAGAGGGTTGAGGTCTTCGATAAATCCAATAGAGTCAATGATGATGAATGAATCGGAAGATTTCCTGTCGGAGGAGGTGGAGACTTTTCGGGCAAACGTGGACAGTGTGGTAAAGGGCCCCAGACCCACTTCCTTTGACTCTGATGCGATCCTATTGAATAGCGTGGTCTTTCCACTTTGGGTGTAGCCCGCCAACGCTACAATTTGGAAGCCTGATTTTCCTCGGTGTTCGCGAAGATGGGCTTTTCTCGATCTTATGTCGCGGAGTTGGCCCTCGATCTTGCTTATTCTTTTACGCGACATCGCTTCATAGGCTTCGTAAGGGTACTCGCCAGGTCCACCTGGGCCCATCTGTTCACCAGCAATTCCACGCATTCGAACTGATTCTCTGCCCCAGGAAAACGTATAGCGCAATCTGGCCAAGGTCACTTGGAGCATAGTCTCCTTTGTAGCACTACGTTTTTCAAAGATCTCTAGAATGAGTAAATTTCGGTCGAGAATGCGGACTCTATCGCCAAGTTTCTTTTTGATTCTGAATATTTGGCCGGCAGAAAGCTGTCGAGTAAAAATCACCGCTTCTATCGAATCATTCTCTATAATCTTTCTGATCTCGTCGAGTTTTCCTTCGCCTACACAGTAAGCGGGATCGACGGTCTTGCGATTTTGTATCACTTGGCCTACTACGTTGTAGTCCGCGGCCTTCGCTATTTCGGCAACTTCATCTATTCTGGGTGTGCTTTGGGGAAGCCTGCACTCTACGAGAAGCGTTTTCAGATCCTGCCAGCCTCCAGAACGCCTTTAGCTTGCTGGAGCCCCTCATTTGTAGCGACGATTTCGTCTATCCCTTGTCTCGTTCTTTTGCCATGCCCTCTTTCTCTGGGTCTCGATCCTTGTATTGCCAGACCTGAAAGGACTCAAGTCTCTTCGGTAGTCCTTTATCTGAGCGTAGAAGCTCGAATAATAATTCTCATCATTCGCGAGAGAAGATATCAGTTCGTTAAGTCTCACCCTGACAGATTCGGAGGTGTTGTCCTCCCAAGCTCGGCAATATGCTTCGTATGCTATGTGAAATTTGAAATCTTGAGGTCTGTCGAGATCGAGTTTGGCTTGAGCCTTGTTCTCCGAAATATTTTCCGCCATATGTGTTAAGCTCTTTTGTGCGCTGTCTATATGGAATCCTCGTATTTAGGTCATCCTGACGTAGTTCATTCGTGCAAAAGATCCTTGGTGGAGGGAGAAGACAACCGCAGCCCTTTCTGATGACTGGCTATCACACTAAAATGGAGGCTTTGCCATTGATGAATGGAGGGAGTAACCTAGGGTGCCAAATCGGAGGACGAAACGTCGCAGCAAGAGCGGGTACCCTGTAGCAGTTCTCGTGGGGTTCGAAGAGAAACGAGCCGTCCTGTGGCAGATATTCAGCAAAGTAGTTAGACATTATGCTACCATAGAAATCAACGCTGAAGACAAGAAAGGCCTCTACAATTTTCGAGAATCCGTCGTGAATTTGTTGAGACCCCTCTTGCAGGAGGGGGTAAGGAGCATAGTAGTTGCAGGTCCCATGAAGACCGATTATGCCAGAAGCTTTCTTGACCACGTCAAGAAACGTCACCTGTGGCTCTTCCATGATAGAAG
>Ga0315279_10009847_pt1 | contig 11317 bp, 11 predicted proteins | sample YL17G06_20_MG_FD_203694 | JGI IMG/M metagenome (GOLD analysis project Ga0315279, IMG submission 203694) | Sediment microbial communities from Yellowstone Lake, YNP, Wyoming, USA - YL17G06_20 | ecosystem: Environmental > Aquatic > Freshwater > Lake > Sediment | place: USA: Wyoming | collected...
GCGGCGTCGAGGTCCAGGATTTGATCGGGCAGGCCGTCGGCGGAGGTGTCATACCCGATCCGGTTGATCCGCCCGTTGGGATCGACGAAGGTGAAGTAATCAGCCACGCCATCGCGGTTGGCGTCGTAGGCGGCAAAGGCCCCGGCGGCCTTGGCCGGGCCGGCCAGCGAATCGGCAGGGAAATGCAACGGCTTCTGGCAACCGCAGGGTAAACAGAACATGGCCGCGCTCAGCGCTGCGAGCAGGAGTCGAAACGGGCCTCTCATGCACAAGCCCGCCTGTTGCACTGGGGGTCGCCAAACGCAATACTCCGCGTTTGGGGGCCCCACTGGCCCGGCCGGACAGGTGTGAAGCCTTTCCTTTTGTCGAGGTTTCCAGGCCGCGTTTCACAGCGGCCTGGATTCCTCTCCCCGCCGGGGTTATCTCTATCCGTGGTCATGCGGGCGGTAGTATATCACATCCATCCGCTGGGTTGGCTGGCGTGCAAGTTTCTGGGCAGCTTCCGGCCGGGCCTGCGGTTCTCGCGCCTCGGCGGGCTTAGCCTGCGAGAGGTGGAACCCCCCAAGCTCCCGGGGGACGACTGGGTCGTCGTTCGGACACTCATGGGCGGCATCTGTGGGACGGACATTGCGATCCTCAGCCAGGCCCAGCCGCCGGATTCGATCCTCCAGGCCTTCAGTTCCTCGCCGATGATTCTGGGCCATGAGAACGTCGCCGTGGTGGACCAGGTCGGTCCGGCCGTGGAGAGGGAATGGGTGGGTAGAAGGGTCTGCGTCGAACCGACGCTTTGCTGCGCAGTCCGGGGGATACAGCCTCCATGCCCGCGATGCCAGGCCGGACAGTTCGGCGTGTGTGAGAACTTCGGCGCCGAGGGCGGCGGTTCGGCAGGCCTGCCGCCGGGGACCAGCATCGGCTACAACCGCGCCACCGGCGGGTCCTTCGGTGAGCAGTTCCTTGCCCATCGCAGCCAGCTCGTAGCCGTACCGGAGGGCATGAGCGATGAACAGGCCGTGCTGACCGACCCGTTGGCCTGCTCCCTGCACGCGGTGTTGCGGGCGGACGTTTCCTCCGCCCGGCGCGTGCTGGTCTACGGTACTGGCGCAATGGGGCTGGGCGTGATTTCCTGCCTCAGGGCGATTGGCTACCGGGGGCAGATCGACGCGTCGGACCGTGCAGAATACCTCGCTGACTTGGCCCGGACTGTTGGGGCTGACGCATTCCTGCGTCTGCCGCGCAAAACGGCGTCGCGCTTCGCCGCGATCGCCCAGCGGACGGGCGGCGAGGTCCACGCCGTGCGGCTGGGCAACTACATGCTCTCGGGCGGGTATGACGCGGTCTTCGATTGCGTGGGCGCCCGGCGGTCGCTGGGCGAGTGCCTCAAGTGGGCTTCCGGCGGGGGGCGGGTCGTCATGGTCGGCACGGGTTCCGGCCCGGCCGACCTGACGCCGGTGTGGTTCAGCGAACTGAACGTCATCGGCTCCTACGGACGGGGGCGGGAACGGTTCGAGGGCAGGGAGATCGCCACGTATCCGCTGGTCCACCAGTTGATGACCTCCGGCAGACTCCGGACCGCTGGACTGTTGACGCACGTGTTCCCCCTGGCGGAGTACCGCCGGGCGTTCGAGGTCGCCTCCAACAAGGCAGCCTACCGGGCGATTAAGGTGGCCTTTGACTTCAGGCCCCCCTCCAGGGGATAATCCCCCCGGCATCTGTGCGAGGCCCCCAGGCCGCGATTCTCGGCGGCTTGGAGACCTCCCATTCAGCGAGGGCGGATCATGGCCAGGAAAAAGAGCAAACCGCTTGTCGGCGTCGTGCTGGGCAGTCACAACGACCTGGAGACGATGCGCCGATGCGTCGAGCAGTTGGAGGCGTTCGGAATCCCATACGAGTTGCGCGTAATCTCCGCTCATCGAAGCCCCGACGTGGCCCATGAGTATGCCGCCACGGCGGTCCGGCGAGGGCTGAAGGTGATAATCGCCGGGGCGGGAATGAGTGCCACGCTGGCCGGTGTGCTGGCGTCCAAGACTCACCTGCCCGTCATCGGCGTGCCGGTTAGCTCCGGTCCGCTGGCCGGGGTCGATGCGTTCGTCAGCACGATACAGATGCCCCCGGGAGTACCTGTGGGCTGCATGAGCATCGGCGCCGCCGGGGCGTCCAACGCCGGGATCTACGCTGCCGAGATGCTGGCGATTACCGACGGCGCTCTTGCCAAGAAGCTGGTGGACTTCAAGAAATCCCAGGCCGAAGTCGTCGCACAGAGAGACGCCGAGGTCCGCACGATGCTGTGAGAGGAGAGGTCTCCAGGCCGCGATTGACTGCGGCCTGTAGGCCGTAATCGCGATTCGCGAATCCCGAGTTGCGAGTTGGGAAGAAGTTGCTAGCGTTCGGCAGTCGTATCGGCCCAAGCTGTGTGCGTCAGGATCAAGAAGAGGCGCCCTCAAGCTGCGCCTTGCCTCGCTTGGGGGCGGCACGCTCGCGGTCCTAGGGGGTCTGGCTTTCCGGCGATGAGGGTTCCTCACCCGGGGCGGGTTGCTCGGTTTTGTCCTGTCGCCCAGGCTGCTCAAACTCATCCGGTGAAGCCGCTTTGCTCATCCCCACGGTGATTTCGCGGCCGTCCAGTTCCAGCTTGACCTGGTAGTCGCCGATCTCCGTGATCTTTGCATTGTCGATTGTCTGGCCTTCCCTAAGCCTCTGGCCGTTGATCATGGCGACCCGCCCGTCGGGGCCTTCCATTATCCCGTTGAGCCTGAAGCCGCAAGTGTCGTCTTGTGACGCGGCGGGCGTGCCTGGGCGGGATGAATCATTGTCGCGAGAGAGGGACAACCCGCCGTGCTGCGAGTTGGGATACACCAGGCAGGTGTCGACGTTGTAGTACCAGCCGGTCGTGTTGTCGCGCGGGGAGGCGGCGGTCCAGCCGAACTTGATTGCCTGGCGGGCGGACTTGTCGCTGAAGGGGTTCTCCGGCCATTTGTGCAGGTAAGGTCCGCAAGGCCCATACTTGGCGACCAGCCCGCTGGGGAAGGTCCTGCCCACCAGCCGCTCGACGAAGTGCTCGCTGTCCAGTTCGCCCCGTTCATCGAGATGCGGGCCACGGGCGTTGTGCTCGTTCCTGTAAACCTCGACTCCTGTCCGCACGGTCTGAAGGTCCGAAAGCAGGGCGGACTCGCGGGCGTCCTGCGAGGCCGAGATCACCTTCGGCAGCACGATCATGGCAATCATGCTCAGCAGGAGCACCGCGATCATCAGCTCGATCAGAGTAAAGGCCTCCTGCCAACGCGGGGGCTTCCGGGCCGCCCGGTGCCAATCGGGGCGTGCATGGGAAAGACCAGCCCCCGTCCTGTGCCGCCCGTTGTTCACCGCTATCTGCATTGCCGTCTTTTGTCGCGGCGGGGATTGCTTCACATCCTGAGGATGAACTGCCGATCGCCCAGCTGCAATTCGACGGCCTGGTTCAAGACCCTCACCAACTTCGCGCCATCGATGGTCTGTCCGACCTCGACTATCTGGCCGTTGATCAGCGCGGCATCACCGCCAGGGCCGCTCATGATCCCGCTGAGTTGGAAGGTGCCCGTCTCGGCGCGCGTCTGGCCGGAAACGTCCGGTTGTGTCGCGGGTTCCGCGGGCTGTCGGGCGATCGGTTGGGCAGTCCCCGAACTTGTGTCTTCCGTTTGATCGCGGACTGCCGAAAACGCTTCCATTTCGGCTGTCTCGGGCGCTTGGGTCTCGCCGAGAGCGTCCGCCGGTTTGGCCTGCTCCTTGGGGACACGGGCAATCGCAGCGGCAGGTACGGCGCCTGGGGCGAGTGTCGCATCGGGTTCCGCGCGCTCCATCGCCGCGCCGACTTGAGCCGGCTGTTGCGATGGCACGCCGGCGGCGATCCCGGGCCTTGGCGTTGCGCCAAGTCGCCGCAGAAGGCTTACGCCCGCCGCCACCGCGGCTGCGATCGCCACCGCTGTGAGTATTGCCACCAGCGCCGGACCCTTTGCGCTCCGCGGACGGTCTGGAACGGACGGGGGCAGCGGGGCGGTGTCCTGCATGCCTGCCTTGGTGAGTTTCTCGGCCTCGGCGCGCTTGAGGGCTTCGTTGATCAGGCTCATTATCCGGCCTCCTTGAGTTCGGCAATGGCTAGGCGGATGAGATTCCGGTCTATCTGACCGGTGCGATAGACGTAACCGGCCAGCAGCGCCTTGTCTCCGACGGCGTTGACCAGCCGGGGCGTCCCGCGGGAGTAACGGTATATCTCGCGGATTGCACCGCGATCGAATTTCAGGATGCAATTGCCCTCCTGGGGCGCCCCGGCGACCTGGAGCCGGTGGCGGATGTAATCCTCGGTGTCATGCGCGGACATCGCCGTCAGGTGGAACCGCACGGTGATCCGCTGGGCAAGCTGGCGCAGCGACGGCCGGGAGAGCCTCCTAGCCAGTTCCGGCTGGCCCACCAGCACGATCTGGAGCAGCTTCTGCCGCTCGGTCTCCAGGTTGCTCAGAAGGCGAGTCATCTCCAGCGTCGCCAGGGGCATGTCCTGGGCCTCGTCGACGATCAGGACCGCGTCGTGCCCCTGGGAGTTGACCTTCAGCAGGAAGTCGTTAAGCAGCTTCAGATAGCTCAGGCGGTCGCGAGCCTTGGTCTGAATCCCGAACTCCTCGACGGTTGCGCGCAGGAGCTGCGTCTCCGAGAGCATGGGGTTGAGAATCAAGGCCGTGTGGAACTCCTGCCCAAGCTCCGAGAGTAGCGCTCGACAGATGGTTGTCTTGCCGGCCCCGACTTCGCCGGTCAGGCATATGAACCCCTTCCGCTCGCGAATGCCGTAGAGCAGGTGGTTTAGCGCCTCGCGGTGCTGTGGGGCGAGAAAGAGATATCGCGGGTCGGGGGTGATGTTGAAAGGCTCTTCTCGCAGGCCGAAGTAATCTTTGTACATGATTGCAACCTCTTGCCTGTTACGGGCTTGCGTTCCAGGCTGCGCACGGGAGGCGCAGTCCAGTCGCCCCTCCCGATGCATATTCGGCAACCCGCAAGGCCTACTTAATCAGCAAGAACGGCAAACTTGGCGGACCTGAGAATTCCCCGTTGTCATTTGCCTGGCGTGGAACTGAATGCTATCTTGCTGGTAGGTGAGCTTGGGCGGTGCTTTGGCCGGCTTGTCGGAGGATTTGCGAGTAAGGCTGGCTTGATCTGGGAGGCATTGGAGTGGGCATCATGAGAAGGTTCATCGTGCTGATCATGTTGGCGGGGGCTTTCTTCGGCGGCTACCAGACCGGTCGCCTGCCGGGCAGCCCGGACCTGATTCCTATCGCCAGGGACGCATACAACCAGGCCGCGGACGTCTGCGCGCGCCTGATCGTGCTGGGCCGGCAGGCCGCCGACAAGCTTCCCTCCGGCGAACTGGCCTTGACGCATAAAGACAAGGCGAGCAACAGCCCCGCAAAGAACGCCCCGGCAAGATAGACCGTCTCCTCGGTACATTGAGGGCCGCGCCTCGTGGGTGCGGCCGGACCCTAGACAGCCGCGCCCCGGCGATCGGGCGCGGCCGATTTTTTTTGAGGTGCTACAGGCGCCTCGCCTGTGAGAGGTGGCACAGGGGAGGTGGCACAGGCGTCCCGCCCCTGAGGGGCGTCCCGCCTGTGAATTCTTTCTCACTACACAGACCCGACGACATGCGGTAACAAAGGCCATAGGTGGTGGGGTACAGGTGAGAAGACAGCCCGGCAGGCTCCGCTTCACGTCCCATGACTCGCCTCTCACGTATCACGCGGCGCTTGCTGTGAGCCGCGCGCGGCGATACATTGCGTTGCAGGCGCCATGACGGCGCCATGAGAGCATGCCGACGCACGGCATTCCGGTCTTGCGGCATTCCGGTCAACCGGAACTCGCCGGGGCGCAGCTCAGCTTGGATGTGGCGTTCCGGCGGCAAGGCCGGTGGTTCCGGGTCAGCGGACCGGATTCGCCCGCACGCGGAAGCTGCTGTGCGGTCGGCTTGGACATAGACCGGGGCGTAGCTCAGCTTGGCTAGAGCGCCTGCTTTGGGAGCAGGAGGCCGGTGGTTCAAATCCACTCGCCCCGACATTGAAAAAGCTGATCCCAAAGGGTCAGCTTTTTTCAATGGCGGACGCACGGCGAAGCCGGGCGAGTGACGCGCAGCGGCACTGCCGGGGGGGGTTCCACCAAGCGAAGGCCGCCCGAAGGGCGCAGCCCGGCCGGCGGATGCCCGGCAGCCGCAGCGACGGATTCCACGCAGCCCGATGGCGATTGAGGATCGCTGCCGAGGGCAAGTGCAATGCAGTCGCCCCTAGTGAAAGAGCCGGTCGAAAGACCGGCTCTTTCACTGGAGCGGCAGAGCATAGAAAGTAGAGAGTAGAAGAAGCGGCAGAGCCTTCACTTAGGGCTCGACGCCGCCTCCCGGCAGGACCGCTCTCCCGCGGTCTCCCTTCTACTTTCCGCTCGCTGGACGTTGGATTACCATGCCAGGCGAATAGCATGGGAAAGGTTCAACAATGACCAAGCCTCCAACACCTTATCCAGACCTGAACGCAGTCCTGCGTGAGCTTGTCATCAGCGTTCGGGCTGCACTTAGCGACATATTCGTCGGGAGCTATCTGCATGGTTCATTCGCAACGGGTGGTTTCGATCGCGACAGTGATGTCGATTTCGTCATCGCCATCGAACATGAACTCTCTGAAGCTCAGCTCCATTCCCTCCAGGCGACGCACGCCCGGATCCACGGCCGTGATTCTTACTGGGCGCAGCACCTGGAGGGATCCTATTTCCCAAGGGATGTACTGAAGCGCCACGCCCCGGTGGGCGGGCATCTCTGGTATCTCGACAATGGAAGCAGATCGCTCATCAGATCCGATCACGACGATACCGTCGTTGTTCGCTGGACCCTGCGTGAGCACGGGGTTGTCCTGGCTGGCCCGAGTCCGACTGCCCTGATTGATCCTATACCCGTCTTGTCTTTGCTGAAAGAAGTCGTGGCGACCATGCGCAACTGGGGGCAACAACTTCTCACACAACCCGATTGCATGAATAATCGATGGTATCAGCCGTTCGCGGTCTTGAGCTACTGCCGCATGATGCACACGCTGCAAACAGGGACGGTCGGGTCGAAGCCTGCCGCAGTTCAGTGGGCAAAGGAGGCACTGGACGCCCGTTGGGCTGGGCTTATTCAACGCGCATGGGATGAGCGTCCGAACCAATACCGCAAGATCTTGCAGCCTGCCGATCCCGACGACTTCAGGAGCACCCAGGAATTCATCAAGTACGCGATCATCGCGAGTGAACATTATCCCGGCGATTTGCCGCCGGAGCAGACCCACCCCACGGGCTGACCACTTGCATTCATCTTCGCCAGGGCCTGATCGGGTTTATGGAACGCTGACTTGTCGCAGCATGGGGTTGGCTGGGGAATGCGGGTTGCGGATGTCCACCGGTGCAACGCATGGCATGTCACCGGTGACATGACGGTGACATCACCGCTTGTCACCGCTGGCGGTCGGCGGAAACCTTGCCCGGCTGGGATGCATGTTTGTCCCGCCCGGGGCGGCAAGAACCAGCAGCAGGAAGGTCAACCGGGCAGTCCGCGGCCTTGAAAGAACTGTCTGGGCCGGAGGCGCGAGCACGCCGCAGCCAGGGCATTACTCCTGGCTTTCACCCCGTCTGTGGCGTAAGCTCCTCAAACGACAGGAGTTCGGCGTCGGGATGCAAGAACCCGTCGAGAATGGCCTGGAAGAACGGTTCAACAACCGTGGCGTTGGTCCGATTCGCCGACGCTGAAGGCTGCGGCGAATAGAGCACGTGAGCAGTAGAGAGCAGAAACTGGAAATGCCGGGATGGCCGTCAACTGCGGCCTGACGCCAAGCAGGTTGAAGGTCGCTCTCTTACCGCCTGCCCCCGAAACCTCGGCAAAGGCGGGTCTCCTTTGTGCTTTCCGCCATCTCGCTGCCGGATCATGCTTGCTTCTTAACGGCTTGGCGCCTGCGATTCGGCGGGGGCGCTTGCAGTGGCGGGTTGGGAGGAGGCCTTGGCTGCTTCTTCCAGGCGCTTCGCCCAGGCGGCGGCTGGTGATGCCCAGCCGCTCCACGATCGACGAGAGCCTGGCGTCCTGGCCTGTCCGACTGTGCTCGCGGGCCAGATCAAGCACCGCCTGCGCGGCATCGGATAGCCGTCGGCGGGCGCCCGGGGTCGGGGAGGCCTACCACCCGTCGAATCTCCTGCTCGCCCGGTTCGTGGACCTTCGACAGCGACGGGCGAACGCGAATCCTGACCACGCCCCATTCGGGGTTGCAGACGAACGCCTCGCCAGGCGGCAGCGAGACGATCATCCTGCTAAGGAACTCGTCGGCATACTCGATTTCCCGGTCGCTGTTGCCCATGAAGACCCGGGTGGTGATGTTCTGCCGCGTCGAGGCCATGGCGTAGGAGAGGTCCTTGCTCGACTGGCCCGGGAGCAGCAGATTCACACCATATTTTCGGCCCTCGCGGGCGATGCGATCGACGCTCAACTCTGCATGTTGCGCGGCCTCCTGGGCCTCGTCCATGACGCCCTTCTTGAGGAAGAGGGTAATTTCCTCGACAACGACCAGCAGTCCGGGCCGGCCTGATTCGGCAGTGGCGTTTGCCTCGAAAGCCTCTTCAAGTATCCGGGCGAACAGTTCGCACCTGGCACGGTCGTCCATTCCCTTGAAACTGACGATCCTCCGACCAAGAGCAAGCTGCTTCAGGTCTTCCGGCAAAGGCTCGCCCAGGTTCAAGCCGACGCCGTGATAGGTGAAGGGGAAGCTTCTCGCCTGACCTGGTTCAAGCCCGAAGCTGCCATACCTGGCCAGCACCTCGGACCTGTCCTCGGGCCAGAGCAGCCCCGCCCACTGGCCGCGGGGATCAAGGATCAGGATCGCCAAGTCTTCGTAGACGACCAGACCTTCCACGAGCACGCGGCCCAAGCAGGATTTGCCCGATCCGGTTCGTCCGCTGACCAGACAATGCAGCATCCCTCCCAACGGCAATTCCCACGGCTGGCCTTTGTGATCTCCTGGTATTACCGCGCTGCCAATCCACGCCGGCATGAGACCCTTGGGCAAGGCAATCCGGGGCGTTGAAGCAGATGGCGCCTTCTCAAGGCGCTCCATGAAGTTCCTGACAATTCTCGCCCCCACGAGCTTTCTCTCATCCTGGATTGCCCCGCCCAGCAAGATGTCCATCCGCGGCAGCACCATGAACTGCTCCTCGACCTTGCGGCGTAGAGGCTCGGCTTCGGGCCCCAGCCTTGCCAACTGCCTCGGGCACATCGACCCGCCAGCCCAGCGTGTCAGGAGAGAGACACCCGGAGAATCGACAGCCTCCAGGAAGATCTGAAGCTTCCCGCCCGGAGTTTCTGGCGAAGCTGGTAGCGGTCGAGGTCCTGGACTTCCTTGACCGCGCCTTCCACGGCATTAGCGAATTCCTGATTGCTCAACGCCAGTTGCACGTTGGAACAGATGGAAAGAAGCAGGCAGGCGGCAGAGCCTTTCTGCTGGTACTCCGCTTCAAGCTGTCTTTGGGCCGCGAGGTTCTGGCTGTCGGTCCTGGCGCTGTTCTGAAGTTGCTGCAGGGCGGTACGCAAACGGGTGATCTGTTCTTGGAGATAACGTTGTGTGAGTGCGGACCTGCCACGGGCAAGCCGCAGAAGAGATTCATTCCGCCGCAGTTCCTCTTGGAGGGACTGAAACCGCGCCCGAGATTGCTCCAGCCTTTCGGCCATCGCCTGCGAGTCCGGCGTCTGGCCATCCACCTGACGGAATCGCTTTTCGCCTATGCGCCGGCGCGCCAGGCTGGGCGTGATGTCCGGGTAATAGGACAGATGCATGTGGACCTCGTTGAACAGCCCCGAAGTCAGCGACGCCTCGAACGCCGCCAGGTCCCGGCTGTACATCTCCCCCTCTTCTCCCATGGCCGTTAGGCGGTAGCACTTGGTTGCCCGCAGGGGCACGGCCGATTCCAGGTTCACCACCGCGACTTCAACGTGACGAACCCCGTTCCACCACAAGGTCATCCGGACGTCGGTGGACAGCGAACCAATGGGCGCAAAGCCGGCGTTCTTCAACACCTCATGGCAGGAGCCGATGTCCATGTCGATCTCCCTGCGCAATCCGCCGCTCCAGATGAGAAAGCTTTCTGGCCAGGCGGAGCTGCGCGATCTGTCCGATGAATTCCAGGATCGAGCCCTTGTCACGGGTAAGCTGTTCGACGAGCTTCATCTCGGCGCCATAGACGGCCATGAGCCTTTCGAAGGCTGCCTTTTCCTCCTGCGTCCGGTCGTGATGTGCCAACCGCTGTTCCAGAGCCGCCAGACAATCGTCACAGACGCTCATCGGCTTTTCGGCGAAGCCTCCCATGCAGTCAGAGCACATCGTCTTGCCGCAGACCCCGCACGCCCCGGCGCACGTCACACAACACTGGCGGCGGCAGACCACACAGACCCCTCGGATTTCTTCCAGTTTCTCGAGCGGACGCCGGCAGGCCTGGCAGACATACAGGTCGTTTGTGCTGACCTCCTGGATGGTTCCCTGCTCATCGTCGGTGACTTCCTCTGTGCGCGAGGAGAGCAGCCGTCCCAGGTGATCGACATTCAGGATGCGTCTGAGAATCCTCCTCATAGGGGTAGCTCCTCGATGGGCGGTTCCGAGAATGGGCCGGGGCATTCCAGCGGATGTTGCCGTAGGGGTCACGTACAGAGCAGGTACGGCAGTGGATGCAGGCCTCCGCGTGGACCAAGATTTGGCCGGTCTGCGGGTCGGGTTCATAGACGCCCGCTGGGCAGAACCGCGCGCACGGCTGCCCATGCTCCTGGACGCACCGCCGGCAGAGATCGTCATCCACCACAATGTGGCCGGGACCGCGATTGTTCACCCGAGTCAAGTGCACCAGGGACGAGCAAAGCTCCATTCTCGTTCGGCCGTTCAGGCTCGGACTGCCAGACACGGACTGGACCTTTTTTGGGGCAATCCTGGGCGGCAGAAACCCGTGGGTGAACATCGCAAGCCCTGTCGCCATCATCCCGGCCGGCATGGAATACGTGAAATACTGATGGACGTTGCGGGCGCGGTGGAAGGCCTTGAACTCCGGCGTCCTGAACAGTGCTGCGGGGTACTCGGTCAGCGGCCGGCCTGCCGCGATCACCTTGCCAAGCTCGATGCCTGAGGCGATGGCCAGGTCTAGCCCAGATTATTCACGATTCCTGACGGTTTGCGCATAAGAATGGCCCCCGAAGGCCTGTAAAATGCGGGTGTTCACAAGGTCCGCAGGCACAGGGCAGGGAGGCCCATTCATGACAGACTGTCCCGAA
>Ga0315279_10009848_pt1 | contig 11316 bp, 9 predicted proteins | sample YL17G06_20_MG_FD_203694 | JGI IMG/M metagenome (GOLD analysis project Ga0315279, IMG submission 203694) | Sediment microbial communities from Yellowstone Lake, YNP, Wyoming, USA - YL17G06_20 | ecosystem: Environmental > Aquatic > Freshwater > Lake > Sediment | place: USA: Wyoming | collected...
GAATTGCAGGCACTCAGGTGGGCCGATCTTGACCTTGACGGCGCCCGGCTGCGCGTGACGCGCACGTTTGGGGGCCTTGTCGCCGGCGCCCCCCTATTCTCGGAGCCCAAGACCGCTCGCAGTAGGCGCGAAGTTCACTTGTCGGCGCTGGCAGTGGCCTCTCTACGCCGTCACCGCGTCGCCCAGGCAGAGGCACGGCTGCGCTCACCCTTCTGGGAGAACCTGGACCTCGTCTTCACCACTGACACCGGGCGGCCGCTGGACGGAAACAATGTCCGGGCGCGCGACTTCGCCCCGCTGCTAGAGAAGGCGGGGTTGCCGCCGATGAGGATTCACGACCTCAGGCACACCGCGGCCACCCTCCTGATGGCCGAAGGGGTCCCGGTCAAGGTGGCTTCGGAGATGCTGGGGCACGCCGACGTCACGACCACCTTGCGCATCTACTCCCACGTGCTGCCCGGCATGGGCGAGGCGGCCGCCGACGCAATGGACCGGGTCTTCGCGCAGCAGCGATAGGAGAAGGGGGGAAACGATGACACGCAAGGGCTTCGGCAGAATCAAGTCTTACGGGGTGTCTGCGGCGACAGTTGAGAGACTGGCCGAGCAGATAGAACGGGACCATCCGGCACTAGACGCGGAACGGAAACACGCCGCCCTCCAGGCAGCGGTTCTCTTGCGGGCCTACCGCTCGGCACCGGCTGCGGTCAGAGCAGAGCTGGATCGACTGCTTGCCCAGCAACCTTGATCCTCGTTGCTGTCACCGTTGCTGTCAAACCGCAAAAGTAACGCCCTTCCGAGCCTTTTTCAGATTCGGAAGGGCGGTCTTTTGTGGTGGAGACGGGGGAGAATTGAACTCCCCGTCCAGAGGAATGACGTCCTGAGTCTGCTACAAGCTTGTCCAGCAGTTGGGTCTCGCCGGCCGCGGCCCCTGCTGGCCGGACCGCGGACGGCCAGTCGATGAGTCTTTGGTGACCCGTATCGACGTCTGGGCCACCGCACCCCAAGATTTCGGCACCGATCCCCAACCCCTCGGGGCAGGGTCAAGGTCAGCGTCGCTGCCTAGCTAGGCAGCGAGGGCAAACTCTTGTTCGCCAGTTACTTTTTTGCCACCGGTTTAACGAGGTCGATGGCACCTCGGCTTGCAACTCAGGCCCGTACTTCCCTGTCGAGCCCTTTCGTCCCCACAGGCCTATTCTATCACGTCCGGCAAGGCCCAGAAACTGCTTCTGCCTGCTAGCCCCGATAGCGGATGGCCCTGGCCATCTGCCGCTCCGCCTCCCGGCGGGCGATGGCCTGGCGCTTGTCGTACTGGCGGCGCCCGCGCACCAGACCCAGCTCCACCTTGGCCAGGCCCCTCTTCAGGTAGAGGCGCAGGGGTACCAGCGTCAGCCCTCGCTCCTCGACGGCACGGCTCAACTCGTGCATCTCCCCCTTGTGGAGGAGGAGCTTGCGCCGACGGGTGGGCTCATGGTTGAAACGGTGGGCAGCAGGGTAGGGCGCGATGTGGGCGCTGAAGAGCCAAAGCTCTCCGCCCTCGGGGCGAGCGTAGGCCTCACGGATGTTGGCACGGCCGTCGCGGATGGACTTGATCTCGGTGCCGGTGAGGACAAGGCCCGCCTCTACCCGCTGCAACACCTCATAGTCGTGGAAGGCCTTGCGGTTGACGGCGACGGTCTTTTCAGACATGGCAGGGCCTCGCGGAGGGATGCGATTGGGCTGGCGATGGCTACCTAGGGCACCGCGGTGCCGACCGGTGTGGGCTCGGGAGTGCCCACAGGTGTGGACTCCGGAGTGCCGACCGGTGTAGGCTCCGCAGTTCCGGGCGGGGAGCGCAGGTAGTCGATAGCCCGCAGGAGCTGCGAGTCGCGGCGCAGGTTGATGTCCTCGTCGCTCAGAGCCACCTCAATGTCGGGTTGGATGCCCACGCCGTCGATCTGAATGCGTTCAGGAGTAAGCCAGCGGGCGATGCTGACGAAGAGAGCACCTCCATCGCTGAGCGGGCGGGCGATGTTGACGGTGCCCTTGCCGAAGGTCTTCTCGCCCAGCACCACGCCGCGGCCGTTCTCCTGAATTGCCGCCGACAGCACCTCGGAGCCGCTGGCGCTGAACTGGTCCACCAACACCACCACTGGTATGTCTACGGCCTCGCCGCCGCGGCTGGCGTTGAAGACCCGCTCATCGCCCTCCCTGCTCACCTCCACCAGGATGATGCCCTGGTCGAGGAACATGTCAGCGACGCTGACCACTGTGTCGAGAAGTCCCCCTGGATTGCCCCGCAAGTCGACGACGAGGCCCTTGTAGCTGCCTTCCGACACATCGCCTAGCACCGGGCGCAGTTCCTCGTCAGTACGGCCCGTGAACTCGCCGATACTCACGTAGGCGATGTCCGTGACGGCGTTGCCGTCCTCATCCTTGAGGGCACCCCCCGGCGGCGTGGTGGAGACGCTTTCCACTCGGATCTCGTCGCGGACAATAGTGATGTCCTCGGTGGTTTGATCTGAGTGTCTGATGGTGAGTGTCACGGGCGTGCCGGCGGGGCCCCGGATCTTGAGAACGGCCTGGTCAACTGTCCAGCCCTGCGTCGACTCACCGTCCACCGCCAGGATGACATCGCCGGCGCGGATCCCGGCCGCCTCGGCCGGGGTGTCCTTGATAGGGGCGACGATGACTATCTCGCCTCCCTGCTGGGAAACGGTGGCACCAATGCCCTCAAAGGCCCCGGAGGAGGGGAGGACGCTAATACGATAGGTGTCCGGGTCCACGTAGAAGGTGCCCGTGTCAGACAGCGACTTGAGGAGCCCGTTGATGGCCGCCTCGTAGAGGGCCCGGTCGTCGAGACGGCCTGGATCGACATACTCCTTGCTGAGTATGTCCAGGATCTGGTTGAGGGTCTTGAAGTCGACTTTCTCATTTGAGGAGAGACCGGCCTCGCTTGACCCGGCGCGCTGAGAGCCGCCGCCATTCGTGTCGTTAGCAACGAAGCCCACGCTGAAGGCCAGAGCGATGACGGCCGTTGCCAGCAGGGTCAGTACTGTCCAGCGGGCGACTTTCAGCATAACTGCGGGCTCCTCGGCAGGCCATATGAGCCAGCGAGTGGTCGAGCACCTCGCTGACTAGCTACCAGTCTAGCATCTGACCGGCAGGCGGGCAATTCACCTCCGGGCTACGGCCCTGCCAAAGCGAACATGGCAGGACGGGCACAAACGGGCAGGGCAAGTTGACATAACCTCAACCAGCCCGGAGGCTGCTCAGGGGGGAACGTAGGTTCTTGCGCCGGCGGGTAACGCGGGGACGGCGGCTCTTGGCACCATACAGGCGGCGGTCGGCGCACACCAGCAGGTCGTCGGCCGTGCGCCCGTCATCGGGAAAGGAGGCGACGCCGAAACAGATGCCGACCCCCAGGTTACTCAGGAGGGCGCCTTGCCAGTGGCGGCCGGTGGAGACCGCCTTTGTCAGCTTCTCCGCCACGGCGATGGCCGTGTCCTGACCAGTCTCGGGCAGGATGACGGCGAACTCGTCGCCACCGTAGCGTGCTGCCATGTCAGAAGAGCGGACCTTGGCGCTGATGAGTTGCGCCACATAGCTCAGGAGGGTATCGCCCATCAGGTGGCCATAGGTGTCGTTGACCTGCTTGAAGCGGTCCACGTCCAGCATGAGGACAGAGAGTTGGTGGCCGTAGCGCTGGGCCCTCTCCACCTCGTGGACCAGTTGTTCCTGGAAGTAACGGTGATTGTAGAGTCCAGTGAGCGAGTCTCGATAGGCCAGGGAGCGGAGATGGCGGCTGAGGGTCTCCAGATGACTGGAGTAGGCGCGCTCCATGTCTACGTTTCGCCGTTGGGTGTAGGCCGCGATAAAGATAGCGCTGGCTGCGGCCATCAGAATAGCGACCACCTCCAGTACCTTCTGCTCTTCGGGAGGCAAGAAACGGTCGCCCAGGACAACCAATCCCACCGTAGCAGCGAGCACCAGCAGCCCCACGGCCCGCATGGTCCACATAACGCGATCCTTGTCCGGAAGATAGGATCGCCAGTCATCATCGGCTGGGATCAGTTCATCCGAAGAAGGATCAACAAAAGGGGCGGTCGGTTGCCGTTCTCCCATAGCCGCTCATTCTGATGGCGGCTCTCGCGGGTTTCCACATCGGACTCCCGACGCGAGAGCGCCGCCGGTCTGGATCCGAAGGGGTCATCGCTGCCGGACGTGGCAGCGGAGAACCCGCTCCGTTCCATTCCTGCGACCCCGCGGAAGAGGCCGCTTACGGGAGTGCTTTCGGCAGCCCGGCCGCCCGCTCTCAAGGAAGAGTTAGGGCCCGTGGCTTTGCGCCCCACCGTCTCGGGTGGTTTGCCTTTGTCGAGGCACCGCTATTCAGTTGTACTCTACACTTAGAGAGTCGGACGCTGAGCGGTAATCTTGAATGCTAAGTTAGCGCTCATTTGTTCTATTCACAACAGCTAGGGGAATGATGTCAACCGAGGAATGAACTATGCGCGCGACGGTGGCTCGAGTCGATGGAGCCGCCGATGGCCACCGGGTGCACGCCGTTAGTCGCTGGTCGCAGGAAACGATCCGACACGCACGCAGGTCCAATGCAGGCTGGCTTCAGCGCCAGCAGCGCCTCTCATGGCCCAAACGTGTGGCTACCGGGGTCCGCCTCCGCGCCCGGCAAGATCTAGGCCCCGCCTGTATCGGCAGGATTGGACTTTACGTAAGATATATAGTGCGAAGTACTTTCAAACAGAAGGCTCTTAGCCAGGGAAAGCGGGCTCTCGGAAAACAGGGGTCGCCGGGCATTATGGCAATCTGGCGGATCATCGACAGGAGGCGGATGGGCCTCCGGCAGGCAGAAGAGGAACGCCGCACTGCTCGCCATGACGGTGGGCCGCGGATCGATGCCGGCTGCCAGAGCCATGTCCCCTAGCGCCGCCATGCTGGTGCCGGCGACCAAGACCTGGAGGGCCGGGTATCCCGAACGCACCGGAGGCGGCCCCGGGGCTGATGGTTGGCAGATAACGTTAGGCCTAATCCTCCATCAACTGATGGAGTTCCTCCACTATCTCCTTCAGGTCAGGGAAACGACCCTCTCGGGCTTTGGAGAAGATGAGGCGGCCATTCACCGTCACCTCGAAGCGACCGCCTCCGCTTGGGATTAGGGTCAGGCTTTGGATACTGTCGCTGTACCCATGAAGAAGCTCCTCCGCCGTCCAGGCGGCTCTAAAGAGGTAGTTTCAAGGCGTGCAGTACTCGATCTCAATGGTCAGTTTCTCGGCCATTTCTCACTCCTTTTCTGATCCCAAGGGTCACTTTCGCAGCACATGTTAGCCCCGCAGCCGGAAGGCTTCAACCGCCCTGTCCACGGCTGCATTGGGAGGGCCAGCGCCTCGCTGGCCCCCAGCGCCGATCTGACGCGTTGGCTGACGCCCGCCGCCGTGCGCGCCTCCTCCGCTGATCACGTGCTCGACAGTCGGGCGCGCTGCGCCACTCTGAGCTGTAACAGGTCAACCCCGCCTTCGTTCTGACTATCAGCAGGCAGGATCGTCGCCGCAAGAACCCAGGAGGCGGCTCATGGCTCGTGACTACCAGACCGAAAGCATAGTCCGCGACCAGCGAGGTGCTCCCCTCTTCCGTTGCTCCCTCTGCGGCGCTCCCCTCACACTGGTCGACTTCGGCCGCCAGGCTCTCCGCTACCCGGAGAGTGGGGAGACTGCCCAGGACTATCTGGACGCCGAGCTCATCGACGAACTGAGCCACTACGACTGCGTTAGCGCTGCCCGCGAGGCCGTTTAGACCTCCATACGGCAATCTTTATGTCAACTTAGCCCCTGCCAGCCCGAAGAGGCCGGGTGCCCGCGCCGAAAAGGCCTGCGGGCGCCTGCGCAGGGCTATGTCCCTCCATACCCAGGGCGACATCGACGGCGCCCCGTCCCGCTGTACCCCCCTCAACCGGCCCTCTCCCTTAGCATCGCCTGTGCTATAGTTGCCTGAGGATTCTGAAGGGAGATGGCCCTTGCAAGCATCAGCGTACCGTGTCATCCAGTACGGGGTCGGCGCCATCGGCGCTGAGGTGACACGCGTCCTGGCCAGCCGCCCCGACGTACAGGTGGTGGCCGCCATCGACTCGGCCACGGACAAGACCGACCACGATCTGGGACGGCTGGCGGGCCTCGGTCGAGACCTGGGGATAACCGTCACCGCCGACGCCAAGGCGGCTCTTGCCCTGCCGGCGGATGTGGTCATGCACACGACAGGCTCATACCTGGAGGAGGTGGCGCCGCAGCTCCTGGCAGCCGTGGACGCCGGCAAGAACGTCCTCTCCACCTGTGAGGAGCTGTCTTACCCCTGGGACCGCCACCCGACGCTATCGCGCCAGATCGACGCCCGGGCCAGCGAGGCCAGAGTGACTGTGCTGGGCACGGGGGTCAACCCGGGCTTCGTCATGGATACGCTGGCCCTGGCCCTCAGCGCCGTCTGTCAGTCGCTGTCGCGGATGGAGATTCGGCGGGTGGTGGACGTCAGCAGGCGTCGAATTCAGCTCCAGCGCAAGGTGGGCGCGGGCATCACGCCAGAGGAGTTCGAGAAGCGCAGAGCGACGGGCCACTTCGGGCACGTCGGGCTCATGGAGTCGGCCCGCCTCGTGGCCCACGCCCTGGCCTGGCCGGTGGATGACTGGCAGGAGATGCTGGAGCCGGTACTGTACGACAGCCCGCGCCAGGCTGGCGAGATTCGCCTGGACAAGGGTCAGGTAGCCGGCATCCACCAGGTGGTCAGCGCCCGCTGCAACGGTCGCGAGGTGCTGCGTCTGGAGTTGGAGATGTCGGCGGGAGCGGCCCAGCCGCGCGACGAGGTGCTCATCGAGGGGCAGCCGCCCGTGCACATGGTCATCGAGGGCGGCGTCCAGGGGGACCTGGCGACAGCAGCCATCGTGGCCAACGCCATCCCGGCCGTGGTGGCGGCGAGGCCCGGTCTCCTCACCATGGCGGACCTCCCCCTGCTCTATGCCAGACGGGTCCAAGGCTGACGGGGGGCATCATCCCGCCCCAGAGACGGAGGTGCGAGGAAACGTGGCCACTATTCTTGAGCGTTACCAGCAGATGCATCCACGGTCGGCCGCCTTGCACTCCAAGGCTCTGCGTTTCTTCCCCAACGGCGTCACTCACGACATCCGCTACCTGGTCCCCTTCCCGATTTATGTCGAGCGCGCCGCCGGATCGCGCAAGTGGGACGTGGATGGCCACGAGATAATCGACTACGTGATGGGCCACGGCGCCCTCCTCCTGGGCCACGCCCACCCGGAGGTCACGCGTGCCGTCGCCGAGCAGCTCCAGAAGGGCACTCACTACGGCGCCTGCCATGAGCTGGAGATACGCTGGGCGGAGTGGGTGCAGCGCCTGGTGCCATCGGCGCAGGTGGTGCGCTTCACCGGTTCCGGCACCGAGGCGACGATGATGGCCGTGCGCCTGGCCCGCGCCTTCACCGGTCGCCAGAAACTGGTCCGCTTCAACGGACACTTCCACGGCTGGAACGACAACGTGGTGGGCTTTTCCTTCACCGCCGAGGCTGCGCCTCAGGCGGTGGGCATCCCCCCGGCCGCCCTCCAGAACCAGGTGCTCGTGCCTCAGCACGACACGGAGGCGCTGCACCGCGCCCTGGAGGACCACAACGACATCGCCGCCGTGATCGTCGAGCCCACGGGGGCCTCCTACGGCACCGTGCCCCTGGAGCCCGCCTTCCTGGCCGAAATCCGAGGCCTGACCGAGAAGACCGGCGCCCTCCTCATCTTCGACGAGGTGGTGACCGGCTTTCGGGTAGCGCCGGGCGGCGCCCAGACCCTATTCGGCGTCCTGCCGGACATCACCTGCCTGGCGAAGGTGCTGGCTGGAGGGCTCACTGGCGGCGCCGTCGTCGGCCGCCACGAGGTCCTCTCCCTGCTGGACTTCCGCGACGACGAGTGGAACCTGAAGCGGCGTATCTCTCACCCGGGCACCTTCAACGCCAACCCCCTCTCGGCGGCTGCCGGCGTCACCTGCCTCTCCATCATCGCCGACGGCCGGCCCCAGGAGCAGGCGGCAGGCGTCTGTCGACGCCTCTGCCAGAGTATGAACGCGATTATGCGCCGTGCCGGTGTGCCGGGCTGCGCCTACGGGTTCTCCTCTATGTTCCACATCACCATGGGCTACGAGGTGCCGCCGCCCGAAGACGGCTTCCTCTGGAACTGGGAAGGCAGGCCCGGCCCGACCGTGCCCGGCATGTCCCGGGAACGGCTCGAGGCCCTGAAGCGGGGGATGCTCAACCGCGGCGTGGACCTCATGCGCAACGGCGGCCTCGTCTCAGCCGTGCACAGCGAGCCCGACGTGGAGGCGACGCTCGCCGCCTTCGAGGAGACGCTGGCCGACATGCGCCGCGAGGGCTTGGTCTAGCGGACTGCCCTTCCCCCTACTCGGGAAACGTGACCAGGGAAGTGGTGCTCTCTATACCGGGTATGGTCCGCAGGCGCTGGCCGAGGATGGGCGCAACCTCCGTTAGATTCTCCACCTTCAGCTCAACGACGATGTCGTAGGGGCCCATCACCTCGTGACATTCCATGACCTGTGGGATAGCCTTGATGGCCGCAAAGACGTTCTTGGTCTGTCCAGGGTTGGCCACGACCAGAACGTAGGCCTTGATAGTCATCGCGAAGTCTCCTTCCCTGCCGGTGCCCTAACCTACCGGGGTTGTGACGCCCTGCCCAGTCGGCGGCTCACTATGTAGTACACCGTCGCAAAGCCGCCGTCAACGTGGGGACCAGAGGTGAGAACGGCAGGTCGCGTCGCAGTCCGGCTCGCGCCAGACGTGCTAGAATGACGGGTGTTCTACCCCCACAGGGATGATGGAGGTCTCTCGTCTCCTTTCACTGGTTCTACTCAGGTGGTAGAATTGAATAAGCAAGCTCTTTGCTTGCTAAATCTCCCCGGCGATGGTGTCGCTGTCTCCACACGGAGCGCCTGAGATGCCCAAGAACGACATCATTATTCGTATCGGCGGCGAGGGCGGCGAAGGCGTCATCAGCGCTGGCGACATGTTCACCAGCGGCGCGGCCCGCACCGGCTTCCACGTCTTCACCTTCCGCACCTACCCAGCCGAGATCAAGGGCGGGCACGCCTGGTATCAGATCCGCGTCAGCGACAAGCCCGTCCTCTCCATCGGGGACGGCGTCGACGTCCTGATCGCCTTCGACGGCGAGGCCTACGAAAGGCACATCGGGCAGGTCCACGAGCACGGGGTGGTCATCTACGACCCGGATCGTGTGAACGTTGGGGAGGGTAACGGCCGCATCAGATACCCTGTGCCCCTCCAGCGCATCGCCCGCGAGAAGCTGGACTTCCAGCGCGGCAAGAACGTCCTGACGCTGGGCATCATGGCAGGTCTCTTCGGCCTGGACCCTGCCTCTCTGGAAGACCTGGTGCGCAGTCGCCTCAAGCGTCGGGCCGAGCTACTTTCCAAGAACCTGGATGCCCTCCACTACGGCTACGAGTACACCCGCCAGATCCGCAAGGAAGACGGGTACTACCTGGGTGCCAGCGACAATGTCAGCCGTTTGGTCATGAGCGGCAACGATGCCATCGTGGCCGGCGCCCTGCACGCCGGCTGCCGCTTCTATGCCGGCTACCCCATCACGCCCGCCTCCGAGATCCTGGAGACCATGGCCCGAGAGCTGCCCAGGCTCAGCGGGATCTTCCTCCAAGCAGAGGACGAGATGGCATCCCTGGCCTCCTGTCTGGGCGCGTCCTTCACCGGCACCAAGGCCATGACCGCCACCTCTGGGCCCGGCTTCTCCCTGATGACGGAACTGATGGGTCTGGCCTCCATGGCCGAGATCCCCGTCGTCATCGTCGATGCCCAGCGGGCCGGCCCCAGTACGGGCATGCCCACCAAGCTGGAGCAGGGCGACCTCTACCAGGCGCTTTACGGCGGCCACGGGGACTTCCCCCGCGTGATAGTGGCGCCGGGCTCGGTAGAAGACTGCTTCTATGAGATCGTGCATGCCTTCAACCTGGCCGAGCGTTACCAGATGCCGGTCATCCTCCTCTCCGACCAGTCGCTCTCCCATCGCACGGAGACCCTCCAGATGCCCGACCTGAGCCGGCTCACGGTGGTCGACAGGGAGCGACCGCGGAGCGGCGACCTGGAGTCGTATTCCCGCTTTCGGGTCACGGAGAGCGGCGTCTCTCCGATGGCCCTGCCGGGGGTGGATGTGGAGGGTGTTTACGTGGCGCCGGGCCTGGAGCACGACGAGTCGGGCCACCCGGACCTGGAGCCTTCAGTCCACGAGCTGATGACCCAGAAGCGCTTCCGGAAGCTGGCGACGATCCAATCCGAGCTGGGGCCCGTGCCCCGCTACGGCTCTGGGAAGCCCAAGGTCGGCATCATCGGATGGGGCGCCACGGAGGGCGCCATCCGGGAGGCAGTCGAGCGGGCGGTGGCAGCCGGCTATGAGGTGGCGGCCCTGCACCCGCGGGTGCTCAACCCGCTGCCCGAGAAGGAGCTAGGCGCCTTCATCGACTCGGTGGAGCAGGTCATCGTGCCTGAGGTGAACTACCAGGGGCAGATGGCCCATCACCTGGCAGCCACCTTTGGATTCAGGCCTATCCCCCTCAACAAGTACGGCGGTCTTCCCTTCGCGCCGGGAGAGATCTTCCGCAAGATCGAAGAGGTGCTGGATCATGACCGCTGACACAGCCCTCGAACAGCAGGATGTCCTGCTGGAGGCCAAAGACTACAGGAGCGGTGTCAAGCCGGTGTGGTGCCCCGGCTGCGGGGACTTCGGGGTGCTGAGCGCCACCTACAAGGCCCTGACCGCCCTTCAACTGAAGCCACACGAGGTGGTCGTGGTGTCAGGGATCGGCTGTTCCAGCCGCATCCCCTACTTCATGCGTGCCTACGGCATCCACGGAGTCCACGGCCGGCCTCTGCCTATTGCCACCGGTGTCAAGATGGCCAACCCGACGCTAACGGTATTCGCCATGGGCGGAGACGGCGACCTCATGAGCATCGGGGCTGGACACATGCCCCATGCCGCCGCCCGCAACGTGGACATCACCGTCATCATGATGGACAACCAGACCTACGGCCTCACCAAGGCCCAGACCTCGCCCACCTCGGCCACGGGGCACATCTCCAAGTCAACGCCCTTTGGCGCCATCGCCAGGCCGTTCAAGCCGGTGGTGCTGGCCCTGGCCTACGGCGCCACCTTCGTGGCGCGGGGCTACTCGGCCCGGGCCAACGAGCTGTCCGAACTCATCGTGCAGGGCGTGCGACACCACGGCTTCTCGTTCATCCACG